>Ga0307515_10005668_pt1 | contig 25216 bp, 27 predicted proteins | sample 17_EM_MG_FD_194513 | JGI IMG/M metagenome (GOLD analysis project Ga0307515, IMG submission 194513) | Populus trichocarpa ectomycorrhiza microbial communities from riparian zone in the Pacific Northwest, United States - 17_EM | ecosystem: Host-associated > Plants > Roots > Unclassified | place... | reverse complement strand
CAGAGCCACATTAATCAGACCACGATTGTCAGAGACCATATCAGAGCAGCACTTGTCACAGTAGAGCGGTGATGAATACCAGGTAGTTGTTGCAGTACCAATCTCATGAGAAAGATATCGATCGTCTCAGGAAGGTCGCATACCGCTGATACACAAGTCAAACCAAGTTACCTTGGGTATGTGCACATTGCCATTAGTTGATGAACATGTGTTGGGTGTCCGCTACTCTTGCGCCCAACGTGTTTTCCAATTTGAACAGTGAACCTCGACCGTGATATAGAGTTGACTTTCGAGGAGTGGCGAGAGCTATTGCGGGGGTGGTAGAAGAGTCGACCTTTGTGTATATATTTAGCTGAACGAATTCTACACAAAAAAAGTAGCATATATCTTGATTGATGACATGATTGCTCAGATATAACACGTGATTGTGATGTATCGTTAGTGTATGTGAACCCCAACCCGTCGGTGTCCGAATCGGTATTCAAAATCGGCAGCGTAAGTTGAGAGTCTCACACACGAGATGTCATAAAATTTTGCAAACAGTAGAAATGTAACCGAACGTACCATAAAATCCCGTAACTCACGCTAATAACCCCGGAATGTGCCGTCGCACGGTGGAAATATCAAAAACATATGGTAGTCCCGCGCTAATGGCCATGACAAATCTCGGTTACAGTAAGACAAAAGCTTTTCCAGACGTGGCTTGTCGATTGAGGAGGAGATGGAGGTCATCTCGCAGGCCTACTTCCCTCGGGTCCCACCTGAGCTTGCTCCCATACAGTGCGACCGCTAGGATGCACGCCACTTGTACGGCCCGTACGTTCTCAGGAACAACGCCGTATGCCTTGGTATGCGATCGGAGGCTGGCCTCTGCTGCCCTGGCTGACTTCATGCATCGGTTATGGTGCTCCGTTAACGTCAGATGTGCGTCCATCCAGACGCCCAGCCACCGTGACGCCGGCGGGTTGAATCGTATGGACCCGTTTCCGACTCTTTTCTTTGCTGTCAGTTCTGGCCGGAGGTGTTCCCTGTGGCCCCGTCTGCACTTGAACAGTGCCCCTTCCGTCTTTGCAGCGTCGAACTGTAGCTCTCGTCTGCCTGCCCCATCAGCAAAGACCCTAGTTTCCGTGTGAAACACCCGGGTGTTCCAGACGGCTCTGATGCCTCTGACGGAACCTCGTACCCTCCGACAGAGAATTACATGCTACCCTTCGCGTTGCATACGTACCTCCTTGACTCTGTGATGACGTATACGTATCATCAGAACGACACGTGTGTTACACTCTTCGCAGGGGCTGCAGTGATGCTGAAGCACTTTACACAACGCCTGGCGATGTTTATGCCTTTCTCCGGCCTAGTGCCACATGTTACCTCTCCGCTTATTGCTATATATCGGATGCCGCACTCTCCCCATATATGTTTAGCTATGAGATGTTGTCAATTATTACAGTACAGTCTTCGCTTCGGATACATCGCTTGCCGTTGCATTTGCTTCGCCATTATCGTAATTTACAAGTGGGAAATCCACTGTCCAATCCTCACACTCTCTAGTACTATGCCCTCAGTCCGCCACATTCTGCGTTGTTCTATCATCGGCTAGCGATGCTTCTTCCTCCTCATCTGCATCCGCATCATCGCCATCGTCGCCCGCATAGCGATCAACATCACTGGTTCCCAGGTCAAACTTCTCGTGTCCAGTCGCGGGCCGTCATCGCCAGCTGGCGGTGGGGATGGCATTGCGCTCGTTGATTTTGTCACCTTCGACTTCGTAATCCCCGCTACCCCCTTGCTTCCCGAAATGGAGTTCGTCATCCGTGCAATTGTTGTCTATCGGGATGTTTGGGTCAGTGCTTCCGATCTCAGGCTCCTCATGCGCTATTTCAGAGGTCTAATAGTCAAGATGAAACGCATTGCCAACACGCGCTGCTTCCACGCTGATGACCTCGGCAGGCGTTGGGTTCTCTGCCTGTTGAATCTGACGCTTGACTGTGGCAAGAGTGGTTTTATACACCCTCTGTCGGTAGCTCTCCGGTAGTGTGTTCCAGGTACAAATCAAGAATGTATACATGTCTGCAACACCAGGCGAGGTTAACAACTTGCGACCCGTTGCAGCACAGCAGGATGCGTTCTTACCTCGGTCATTCTTGTAGTTGAAGTAGTTCGAGCGATCAGTTCTGTCCGCTTGTAGCTTTCACTTGGACGATTTCGGATGAACACCGTTGTCCTTTTGCCACTCCACATGAGCATGGCGCAACGCGGTGCAGGTCAACATGATTAGTGGCGAGAGTATATGATCGTCCTTGTCGTTAATCTTGGAAATATAAAATCCATCAGCATACTTACCGCGGTTATTTGCCCGATGATAGAATTCGATGTCAATACACCGCGGGATGGCTTCCGCCAGGAGGTAAACTGGACGCTGGCCATTCGTTGGCAGCTTTCGACTCTCTCTGCGTTGGATTTGAACTGTATACACCACCTTCCACATGCTCTGCCACAGGAAACAAATACTTATTGTCTGCCAGAAGGGAATCAATCAATTCCAAACGATCTGCGGCGGATTCAAAGCGGTGGAGATCATACAGCTCAGCTATGTTGTCCCTTGCTGATTGAATAAAGTGGGATTTAACCATATCGACTTGTGCTCGAACCTTGTACTGGTGTGAGCGTGTAATATCCAACGCGGGCCGTTGCTTCAGCATACGTCTTTCAAGATCTCCTTTGTGCACGCCTCAAATGCTATGGACCAAATGTTGTTTTGCTCCATAGCGGTGTTCCAGTACTTCTCTATTATCTGCCAGTGTGGGTCTTGGGCTAATGCTTTCGCAACGCGTCACGTTGCATAACTTAACATCTCCAAGTCGCTTGCACTCATAAACGGCTGTCTGTTCCACATGTAGAGCTCCAGGAGTCCGCTCGTTGCAAATACAAGACGCGTCATGTCTGAGTGACCAAATCCATGGATGCTGCGACTGCGAGAGAACATTGATCGAGGTGTAGACACCGCCTGCGGTGACAATTGCCACTGCTTCCGTCTCTGACTCATTTCGGTAGCTCGCGTTAGCAGTGGACTGGCAGTGATTACGCGGGCTTCTGGATTCGGGATGGGGGTAGGCAGGATTTCAACACCGCGGAGTGGAGTGGGAGTGCTAGCAATGACGGATGCGGGGCTGGCTACAACGCAACGCGTTGAGTCCGTCTGTATCGTTCCGCTGGGAGCTTGTGTGCTACGACTGTTTGTACCTGGTGTGAGGGTTGGAGTAATTATCGACCGTCAGTGTGTAGAGGACATGGTGGAAGTCACGCGTTGAGTGATATCCGCAAAGCGGGAATTGTTCAGCAAAGATGAGGGGGTGGAATTCTGACCTTGGATTGTAGAGGTTACGGAACTCCCTCCTTGAGAGGAATCTCTCTCACCAGCCGGTACAGACACGCGTCTCTTGGAAGGCGTAAGTTGAGAATTCCCCGAAGGCCAACTCTTTTGCTGATTTTGACGATTAGCAAGACTTCAAACATTTTGTACCACCGGAGTCGTGTCAGGGTGAGTGCTTTGGGAAGGCATATTCCCATATAGATGTCCGATGCTAAGAAGGTAGGAATAATATCCTCTGCATGCATATGCAACGGCAGGCGATGTAGACTTCTATTTGTGCGACCATGGACGGATTCGACAAAAAAAGTTGTTGCAGTGTAGACCGCGCTAGACTCTACACCCTGACAATACTCGGGGACGAGATCCCTTCAAAAGCATTCAATTATGTGGTTAACTGCCATCAGATTAAACTCAGATTATACTGAGCATTGATATTCACTGTTACAGCAACGTCTGAAGGTCCTTTTGCACCGTTTGGAGGATGTTTATGCAATCTTGGCGCGATCATCATCGTATTGCACTCGTTCCTGGCGCAATACTTCGAACCATTGATTGTGTATATCTTCTGCTTCCCGGTTGAAATCCCCCTTTGGCAGAGCTGAAAGCATCGCAAAGCGAACAATGACGTATTCTCTATCCCATGACATCAGTTGCGTGTGCTCTTTCCACTGCTAGACGTTTGTAGCCGTGATGGATGGTTGCACAGTTGGGACAACTTGAGAACTACTCAATTTGTGCCGAGATGCACGAGGTCTGAGCGGTAAAAGTGGTATGTGATGCCAAAGCAACGCCCAGGGTTGGAAAGTGTCCTCACCGCGAGTACTAAATCCCGTCCCGAGGCTTCTCATTCCTGAGGATCCTGGTGGTTGGGCCAGATGAAGGCTGGGCCGTTTTGGGTTCATTAACCAACACACCACAGGATATGAACCAAACCGCAGGAACCCGAGTCTATATATCCCATCTTCCCGCCTACACCTCGATTCTCTTTTCCTCTGGAATTCAACACACCGCCAGCAAATAAACACACCGTCAGCATTCTGAACTATCTCGAAATCACGTGACTTGCACAAAACAACGCCTCTCGTTCCGAAACACACCCCACAACCTATACAACTTCGTTCGTTCACTGTGGGCTGCATTCTGCTACTTTCAACTGTATCATAATGCTAACGCCTCGGATGTAGATTGATTTTCAACTCGCAGCGATGGCACCAAAGTGCAGCCGTAAAGGAATCGGGAAGGCAACTGCTAGTGCAAAAATACCGACATGAGTTATAAATCGACACCTAATGTTGGATCGGCACCGTATAAAGGGATTCATCTCGGAACACATCTGTGGACTCATACGGATATACAATCTTTGCGCCGTCAAGGATGGGAGGCCCTGGGACCTCTTTTGGGATATAATCTTTGTTGATCCAGTCACGACTCGCCACTTTTCACAATTCCAGCTGATATGGCCGGACGGTAGGAGCAGGAGTTCACCTGTTCAGGAGTGGTTGGCAGTGTACCGCTCATATATGGGGCAAATGTTGGACAAAACCAGCGATCAAATGAAGAATTACTGGTGGGACAACCCCCGTGCCTTCGGGGATCAAGTCTATTGCTCGACTCTGCTCACAACCAGCTCCGGAAAGATTAAACGCACCAGTGAGCGTTTCTCTTGGTACGGTAGCGATGATCTCAGGACAAAGTTTGAGCTGCCAAGCTGCCGGCATCACAAGCCAGGCGACTTCCTGGCCGTTGGACCACTGAATTGCGATGACATAATCGACGAGGATGATGATGATGAGAACTGGGCGGATCCCGGAGCGCCGAGCGCTGGCAGGAGTCGTCCTGGCAATGGCAATGACAATGACAATGGCGAGGGTGAGGATGACACGCAGTGCGGTGAGAAAGGGACCGGGAAAGGGAAGGGAACAAAGGACAGGAATGGGAAAGGGAAGGGGAAGGGGAAGGGAAACGGTAAAGGGCAAGGTATTGTTAAACAAACAACAGGGGAAGATGATATCTCTCGTCCGGTTCCTTTGCAGTTGCAGAAGGACAGGTATGAGGCAGACACGGACACGGAGGACTGACTAGAGCGGGTAAATTGAGAGCCTGAAGCATCGCCCGCCGTGTCAATTTCCACAGATCATGATACCGACTCTACCGAGAAGTTGGATGGCGAATCTGACTCAGAAGATGATTCTGATGTGGATATGCGCATGGACGATGATGTGGACGCACCGGACGCGGTTGATTTCTACGGCAATGTGGATATGGAAAGGGATTGTGACGATGATGAGGAGGAAGATGATGAGGAGGAAGATGAAGAGAAGGAAAATGAGGAGGATGTGGAGGAGGAGGATGAGGATGAGGAGGAGGATAAGGATGAGGATGATGGCAAAGAACCTCGGACGATTGGCCAGGGGGAGATGGTAAATACATTGGCTGACGATGCCGATACCATGGTAGACGATGAGCCAACCGTGCTACCTGAGCAAGGCCAGGAGATGCACGAGCATACCCCACGGCCACAAGCTCTGGCGCCAACCCCACGGCAACACACCCCGGAGCCTCCCCCACAACCATGAACTCCGGAGACTCATACCCTCTGTGGGCTGGAGTTTTCGGGGCCTGTGACGCCTCAAAAACCGCGGCCAGCGGCGCAATCTCTGCAAGAAGCTGATGCAGCCAGACACACTTTGGATGTCGATGTGGAGCAGCAGCTACTCGGCGAATCGGCAGGTGGCGACAGTCTCCCCGATGTCTCTCTCCCCGATGTTCCTCTCCCAGATGTCCCTCTCCAGGATGTGTCTCTCCCCGATGTCCCTCTCCCCGATTTCCCTCTCCGTGATGTCCCTCTTCTGGAGGCGCGCCCGGATGGCTCGGTAGGTGAGGAGTGAACCAGTCCTCGCGTTGCAGAGTAGGCGTGTGTTGGGGTTCGAGTTGGGTTCTTGTCTTGTGAGTTTCCTTTGGTGCAATCTATTCATCTCTGGCACTGATTGAGGCACGCGTGGAGGTGTTTTGTTCATTTGGGTCAGGGTTGTGGGCTTGTTCGTTTCCTCTTTATCAATCTATTCATCGCAGGCATTGATTATTACTCGCGTCGCAGGTTTTTGGTTTGCTGAGGATTCATTTTTTATTTATTTATAGTATTATGGGACATAGCGCATGCAGTGTTTTTGCAACTCCTGGCGTGATGGTTGAGGCTTGATAAATCTCTCAAGTATCGTTGAGCTGATACCCACACCAGACTGCTCGGGCCCAGCTGCAACTTTCGTCCCTATCCACAGTAAATACTCCACTCCTCCTGTGTCGTCGACAATGCCAGAGAAGACCCCATTCCGTTGCCCCAAATTTCCATGCCGAAAGAAGTTCACCACAGGCAGCTGGCGACTTAAACATATCAAATTATACCATGCTGAACACCTTCAAGTTACAAAGAATCTGACTGTTCGCAGTGGGCCCTGACACGATAAACCCGCTCAGCGTTGTCAATCCAACGCTAACAAAGATTCAGTCAAAAACTGGGTCACGTTTCTCTACCTCGAACACGTTGAAAACTTCGCAGACTCGGAGTCTCAACCACCGCCACATCCTCTGCTGCGGATGGAAACATACCCGTCCGCCGGCGCTCTGCTGAGCGATTCCAGTGCTGAGCCATGGGAACGCAACGCTCAGGGTTGCCCTGAGGCAAACCTACAGAACAATCCCTACTACCTGTTTGCGACCCATGAAGAGTTAAAATATATCCAGTGTGGGATCAAGAAGACGGGTATGAAGACGTACTTCAACAACGTGCTGAAGGAAGAAAACACCACTCTGCGTTTCCCAAGATTCAAAAACAGGGATGGCGTCCAGAAACTCGTGGCTAGCATGCCGGATGATCAGGCTCTTGGTGAGTGGGAACTACACACTCTCAAGAATATGAGATGGAATGACAATCACCAACGGCCTATCAAATACTGGAGTCGAGACATCATCAAAAGCATGAGATGGTTAATGCTGCAGCCAGCCTACGCCGAGCATCTCATTTATGCACCTCAGCGTTGCTTTAACAGCGATACGCCACCGAAACGCCTCTATACTGAAATGTACACTGCGGACTGGTGGTGGGAGACACCGGTAAGCAGAGATACTCAAGGATAATAATGTGCTAATCGAGGTTAAGGCAACGCGCAGACTGAGGGATACCCTGGTTCCCTTGATCATCATGTCCGACGGAACACATCTCTCGAATTTTGCTGGCAACAAGAAAGAGTGGCCTGTATATTTGACAACTGGCAATGTATCTTCGAAGATCCGCCGGACGCCCTCAACCCACACCGTCGTAATGGTCGCTCTCCTGCCAATGCCAGTCAAGGACCGCAATATTGCTCAGAAGCGGCTGGATGAGCAGCGGCAAACAAACCGAGAGGTGCTGAATGATGTACTCAGGCTGGTCCTCCAGTCTGTCACCTGTCAACGCAATCCCAACGCCGATAGCGGGTATTACAACGTTCTCTGTGCAGATCGCAACTCCAGGCGTTCCAAACCGGTTTTAGCAGCATGGCTTGCAGATTGCCCTCAGTATAGCGACCTACATCATCTCGAGCGGCAGGTCAGTTTTTGCTGCGAGTGTCCAAAGAACGAACATGGAGATTATGTCCCTTCTGACAACCAACACCCCCGGCTGGTTCACAACGTATATAGAATCCTCAGCGATGCCAACACCAAGGCAGCCGATGACGAACTCCCGTCGCGCCATGTCCACTGAGGATTCAACGAGTTCCGACATAATCCCTGTATCGTGAGCGACCTCCCGAAGCCCGACCGCTTCCTTTCAATGCAGATCGGCATGCTTGACCACCTCCAGAAGTGGACTTTCCACTTCATGAAGATGCACGAATGGCTTGACAAGTACAATGCAATCTGGATATCCGTGCCTGCTTATTACGACCTCACACCAAAAAATAAGTCATATGTGGAAGTTTCTCAATGGAATGGGAAGGAGATGATAGAAATGAGCTGGGACCTGCTTGGAGTTGTAAGCCAGTCTCGACGAGGCGGAAGCCCCGCTCAGCGTCCCATATTTAACCGACCGCTTGAGTACTCACAGCCATTGTTAGAATTATATATGTATGCTCGAGATAAAGCTCACAATGATGCAACTTTGAGCTACATGAAGGACGCGTTGCATCGTTTTCACACTTTCAAAGATGCTTTCTTACGCAGGCGGGCCGGTGAAAAGGCGAAGGGTGAAGCCAATGCTCTGAGAACGGAACTCGTGAAGAAGAGAATGGTAGTCGAGGAAACAAATTCTGAAACATGGACTCCGTCTAACAAGCGGCGCGAAATGAACGCCTGGCGGGGAAATATCAGCCACGAGATAGATTGTTCCAAGGTGATGGATGCCGACTTCCACTTTCCGAAGAACCTCTTGATGTCTCATTAGGTCGAACAGATTCGTCGATACGGAGCCTTGCAACAGTATTTTGCCAAGAGACAAGAACAGGCACATAAAACAAACCTCAAGGACAGTTGGAACGCCTCCAATCACAATCTCAACTACCAGCCGCAAGTAATCACCATTCAGCATCTCATTCTCTGCTTCGAAATCAGAGATCTCAATCTCCAAGCCCTCACTCAGCATCGGGAGAACAGCGATGCCGACTGCAAAGTCCTCCCTTCCGGTGCTGATCTGGCTGCCCCCCTGGGCTCCCAGTCATATGTGAAGCCCGAATTCATGGGGTCCCAAAACCGCTGTGATGGAAAGCATCCTGACGCTATGTTCACAGGCTTCAGAGCATTACTCAACAATACACACGATGCAACGCACTGCATAGCATAATACAGCGGCACTCGGAACATTATCAAGCATAAGAGTCGTAACAAGACGTACATATCGGATGAACAACTGCACGCAACGGAGCTCTGTATTTACCATAGTATTAAGGTTCAAGTTGACGGTTTAGATGGTGAACGCATATCTCAGCTGTGTCGATGCACAGGAGGCCAGAGCTGGTGCGGAGGGAATTGACGCAATGACTGCTTATGGGTAAAGCAACGCACAGGGTGGTGTGATGACCCGCTGAATGGGCGTCTCCCATGGCAACTGCAACGACTATTCAAAATCAACCTCCTAAACGAGGATGGAGCTTTCATTGGGTACTGGTTAGCCCATGCGCTCACCACAATACATGAAAACTTGGGTAACTTGGATCCTGTCTCGGAATTTGTACAAGTGAGGAAAGCACCGGCAGCCGTTGTTTTGCAACTTTGCAGCATGGGAAATATTGTCGGCTGCGCGCACGTCATGCCAGAGATAGCTTCTAGTAGTACAACAGGAGACAGACGGAATGAGCGATGGATTGTCAACAGCCACATAGCTCTGGCCACTTGGAATGTTGTGTATGATTAGTAAAGAGAGAATTGAATTGTGCGCGCAGATAGAAGGAACGTGAGGAGAGATGTTCGCAGCGTCACCCATCGCAATCGCGTATAATTAGTAAACAGAGAATTGCGTTTTGAGCGCAGGTGGAAGGGACGCGAGGAGAAATTTCTGCAGCGTCACCCATCGCATTGCAATCCCGATGCAGGCGCGTACCAAATGGACCGATTCCGACGTGTGGTCACAGGTGGCCACAACGCCAGAGTGATTGTTTACAATAGGAGACCGACAGAACGAGAAGAAACGGTGAAACAGCGATCTGAGGGCGATATGGAACGTGACGCGTTGAATTGATGCCGGGCGCGGAGTTATACGCCACAGGAGTGTCTCTGACCGCTCTGACGGAGCGCATCGAAATATTCCGCCCGGACGGAGATATTTTTTGGTGATGCCACGCGGTGCTGAATGATGCGCATCTCTCGAGTATCGAAGCGACATGGTGGACATCGCTTCAGGTCGCCACCCAGCCGAGGTCGTCTACAAAGGATATCCCCTCGGCCTCTAATACATCCTCTTCGACGCACATGACTAGTCCTGAGGTGAAGATCGCGCAGAGGATCGGTGACACAGGTCAGCCCTCCGGGACCCCTACCTCCACTGGGTGTCTTTCCAAGGCGTTGTAGTCGATTATCATCTCCACCGTTCTCTCCAATGGGAAGTTTTCCGTCCCTCGTACATGGTCTCCGTCGATTTGCCTCACATTCGTCAAGTTGACTTGCCTTCATTTTGCCCCGCTCGGGGAGGGTGCCTTAACGTCAATGAGTCGCATGCCTGTTGTGAGGCGGGTTGTCCATGCTGCATGAGCTCTGTCGACCGTGATGGTCGCTGCATCAATGGAGCACTGTCCTCTCCTGCTCCCGAATTGCCCGTCGCGCTGTAGCCCCCTGCTTTTGGCCTCCACTGACAGCAGTTCCACAGCTACTTTCTCGACGACTATTCCCATCCAGCTAAGCAGCGATATAGAGCGGTAGGCCTTCAGCTTTGCATAGTCGTCGTTGCCAGGCTTGCGAATCACCACGTCTGTAGCCCGCTTCCTGACTGCTGGGTTCCTCCCGGAGCGAATTGCCGCCCTCGTCAGCCTCACGATCCTCTCTTTGTCCCACTTCCAGAGCAGCCGGATAGCACCAAACGACAGCTTGTCTGGTCCCGGTGCATTCTTGACCCACGGAGAGAACAAGTCTCCTTCGACAGCTGCCTCAGTGACCCGTGTGTGTGCGCTACCCGCTGGAGGTAGTTCGTAATACTGGTCGGCGTCGTTCGGGGGATAGGATTCGTGCCTCAGCATCTCCTCCTTCCACTCTGATGTGTTTGCCTACTTGCCATCTCTGTCTGTTGAGGCCTCGACGGTCGTGCCCACTCGAGGGTTCACGTATCGCGCAGCGCTCCACACCTCGACCCCCCCAAGGATCTGCAGGTAATCGCCCGGAATTTTCCTCTTCGACAGCCAGATCGACTTCCGAAGCTCTACCTTTGCCCGGGCAGCCTCCTCCGAGGGCTGTCTTCTCCTTCTCTCTCTCCCGACCGTGCTACTTCTGCCTGTGATGTCGGCATTCCACCACCTCCTGGACCTGGCAGAGATCCTGAATTTCTTTGCCGTGGCGTCGAGAACGCTGCTCATTGCTTCCTGGCACCATGCGGCATCTTGCTCCACCTCATGATCTGTGCACTCTGCATCTAGTTGTGTTCTCTCCTTCGCCAATTTCATCCATAGCTTCTCCGCTGCTTCTGTGTCCTCCACCGTCATTGCCGCTAAATTCCACCCTACTACCCTCTCATGATCCGCCTCCTCCTCCTGCCTGTTTACTCCTGCCTCCCATTCTATGACCTCATGGTCGAGTCCAGTGGCGTGATCATCGGCCAGTATGGTCCACCATACTATTGGTCGATTTGCTAACGTCAGGTCGATGACCGACTCGCCTTCCTGGTCTTCTCTTGTCCAATGGTGGGTGGGCCTGCCGTCATGCCCAATCTCCATTCAGTTCTCGTCAATCACGCATTCCCAGAAATTAGCATCCCGCTGCACTTGGCATCTTGGGTCCCATTGTTTGCTGTGCGCGATGAAGTCTCCTGCGAGGACAGTGCTGCCCTGCCGAATGACTCTCTGCCTGTTCAACTTTCGCGCTGGTCCTTCGCTCTCTCCCGCCCGCGCGTTTTTCTGATCGTAACTATTGACAATCCTCGTGACCTTTTCACCTCTCCTCCTGACATCGGTAGCGATCACATCGACATTGGCCCCTCTGCTCAGATCAGTTTGTTTATCAACCACCAGGCCACTCCCCTTCCGTATCGCCGTCCAAACACTTTTCCTTTTTCTTATTTCGTATGCCGAATGGCTGCTCCCAATCTCTCCTCTTTTTCTCGGTGGCTCTTGCAAGCACACTAGTACGTCTGCCCTGCATTCGACTCCCGTCTCCAGCGCAGCAATGGTCCACCCGTATGACCTTGCGCAGCTGTGCTGGTTCATGTTAATCATCGGTAGCCAGGGCCCGCTTTCCAATCTCAGTTTCGGTATCAGTCGCCGTCCTGGGTGAAGTTTCAGTTTCGGTGTCGGCCCGCGTGACGTCTCTTGCCTCCCCCGCTGCCTCCTCTTCTTCTTCGTCCACATCCGCCCTGTCTTCTTCATCTCCTCCTCCTTCCACCACCCCCTGAGGCCTAGGGCCCAGCACCACTCTGTTCGAGCCTGTTGCGATGTCCCGACGTGCACTTGTGAGCGCTCGTCCTGCTAGCCCTGTTATTCTGCTCTGCTGCACCCCTTCGGTGGCTTCCATCTTCTTCACTCACCTGCTGCTGAATGCGATGCGATGTCCCTTGCAATAAGGGCACTTCTCCACCGTGTGGCCGCAGAGTCATCCCCGCTTTGCAGTGCATCCCACCGCATTGCACTTGTGGTCGCATGTCTAGTGCTAGCCTGAGCAGTAGCCACAATTGGGCTTGCTGCCGCACTTGTTCTCGATGTGGCCCCTTCCGCAGCCGAGCTCACACCTGCTGTCAGGTCCCTTGTTCATCTACGTTTCGACTCGGTACCACACCCCCGCCACATTGATTCCTCTTTTGACTAAGCACTATGCCACGTTGCTCCCAATTACGATGAAAACTACCGACGATGTGGCAATTTCTCCGTTCTGTCTCCTCTCCCTGATGGTACGGGGGTTCGCCAGCGACCTTACTTGGGTGGGGATCACTATACCCTCGTTCTCCACGTCCAATTTTTCTCGCATCTTCTGCAAGACTTCCGTGCCCTTCTCCAAGTACAGTATCAGTGGGACTGTGTGGATTTATAGCCTTTCCCGGGACTCATTCTCTTGGACGTCTACAACTCTTTGGACGACCGTCCTCGCAGCGGTGATGATGATGTCGCGGTGCTGCAGAGCCATCTCCGCTATCGCATTCGGGTGCGTAATTACAGTAATCGCACCCTTGGCATTCCTTATGGGGTTCATGATCCTAATGTAGGCTGGAGCGTTCTGGTGGAAGAGCCCTCATGTAAGGCCACGTACGCCTGCCTACGGCTGTGTAGGGATCAGGGTGGTAATATAAGAGATACGGTTGCACGCGTGGCCTCGAGTGATCTTAGGTGTAGGAGTATAGTAAGATTATCAGTGAGGATCTAAGTCCTCACGAGGAGTCCAGATACGGTTGCACTTACCCGGCCGCATTACGTTCTCACTGTTGCAACCCTAACCTCTAGTACACGACCTCGCCATTACATCATCCCCCTCTCTATGCGCAGACCACCTGGGCTGCATATCTTCATACAAGGAAGAAAACAAGATAAAACAATTCTCATGATAATGCTGTGGATCCGGCGCACGGGGAAACTCCACCTCCAGTTGACTGTGATCCGAAGGTGGTAGAACCCGTGCCAAGGCCATTTGTACAGGGCCAGACCAATAAGAAAAGAAGTGAAGCAAAGAGATGCAAGAGTGATCGTCCAATTAATGCCTTTCTCCTATCCCGAGTCCCAAAACTCAACCCATCTCGTCCGCTTACAAGTCCCGACACTCCATCGCTGCCTTTCATTTCCACAGCGGCTTCTCAGGGTGCGTTCGGTGAAACTCGTCGACCATCTCTTGGGCATTCTCGAGGTTTTCGGCCGGTTCCCAAGTAGTACGTATGTGGCTGTATCGCGCCAACTGAACGAGGTAATGAAGCTTCCGCTAACGCAGAGTAACATCAAGAGTCCTTTCGACCTCCCATTTTTACTCTCCGGCGTCCTCCACATTCGTCGGTTGCGGTTCTGATGTAGGTTGGCATGTAAACTGGGGTGCATATCGATCGAGTTGTGATACGTGGAAAAAGTTGTGGTTGCGCATAGTATTCGGCAAGTCTAATTTGTAAGCATTCTTGTTGATGACCCTACATACCATGTATGGTCCAGTGCGCTAGTAACCGAGTTTGTTCGATGGTCTGGTAGTCCGGAAGTGATTGGTCGAAAGCCACGCTAGATCTCCCACTTCAAAAATGATCTGTTTACCTCAGGCAATCTTTGTTTATTGTTGTTGAGCCTTGAGTGAGTTTTCTCGTAGGATTCGATAAGTCTCTTCAAGTCCCTCGAGAAAAGTGTCCGGATCGATCTCCGACTGCAGGTGCAATGCTGGCGCCTTCGGTGCCCTACACAGCATATGTGGATTGCGATGGTAAAGGGCCCAGAATGGGGTCATCCTCGTTGAAGCGTGCAGGAGTAGTTGTACGCGAATTCCGCCAATGGTCGGAGCTCGACCGAATTATCCTGTTCGTAGTTGCAAAAGGCTCGGAGGTACTGTTCCATGGTCTGATTTTGGCGTTCCGTTGGCCCATCAGTCTGTGGGTGGAATGCGGTGGAGAGTCGATGATTGATGCTCAAATGGGAGCAGACTCGAGCCCAAAATAGGCGGGTGAATTGCGTGCCGCCGTTGGTGATGATGTTGTCCGGTACACCATTTTTGCAGATCACGTGCTCGAAAAACATACCTGCCAACTCCGGTGAGTCGATATCCTTTCGGCATGGTAGGTAGATCGCCAGCTCTGTCAGTCGTTCGACGATTACTGCGATACCGGTGAAATCCGAGTCTGATGATTCCGGGAGGTCCGTGACGAAGTCCATGGTGATTCCTTCCCAAGGGAGATGATGTGGTGGTAGTGGCATGTTGACTCCATGGCGAGCATGGCGCGGTGGCTTGATTCTGTGGCATATTTCGCAGCCGGCAATGAACTTTCGAATTGTAGCATCTAACATGGGCCAGTCGAAGTCTCTAGATACCAGTTCGGCAGTTCTAAGACCTCCGAAATTAACGGATTCAGGGTTATCATGACAAAGACGTATCACATTGTTGCGGAGCAAAGCGTCCGCCGGAAGGTATACTCTCCCTTCGTAGGTCAGAGCTCCAGAGATGACTTTCCATTGCTCCTCGGTAGGTCGATCGAGCACACCAGCTTTCGACTGGTCAGGGTGTCCGACCAGTGTAGTGTGGACTATTCTGTGCTTCACGTCGGTGGCCAACGAGTCCAAGGCCTGGGCTTCCGGAATTGCCGGTAGGAGGTCATTGTACGGTTCAATGGTAGTTACTGCCACAGTTGCCAAGAGTCGTGTGGTTGGCCTTTCGTAGCCATCCTCGTAATCAGGTTGTCTGGATTGCCCGTCACCAGGGGTCTTCTTTCCCGCCAGGTGTTGTATAGTACAGTCGTAGGAAGAGAGGATTTCGGCCCAGCGAGCCTGTCTCCGGGAGAGCACTTTTGACGTTTGGAAGTATTCGAGATTCTTGTGGTCGCACCGTATCAAGACCTTATGATTTGCTCCCTCAAGGTAATGTCGCCATTGCTTCATAGTCTCCACGATGGCAAGGTGCTCGCGATCATACTTGTCGTAATTCTGTTCGGCGGGGGAGCATTTTTGAGAGTAGAAGTTGACTGGTCTGAGGGTTCCGAGTCCGTCATATTGAATAAGGATGCTGGTGATCGCAAGGCCACTTGGATCGGTCTGCAGAATGATCGGCTTTGCCGGGTCGAAATGCTGGAGGATCAGTGCAACGGTGCAACCCCTCTTAAGCTTCCGAAATGCGAGTTCTGCCTCACTAGTCCATTCCCATTTGTAAGTTGGCTTATTCGACTTCTGGTCGGTTTTCGGTGCGTTTGGTGTTTCTGCCTTCATTAGTAGCTCCGTCAGGGGTAACGTAACCTTTGCATACATCCTGATGGACCGTCGGTAGAAGTTCGCGAATCCCAAATGCACCTGTACATCCCGTACAGACTTCGGTGTAGGCCAGTCTTCGATGGTGGATATACTGTCCGATTCCATTCCGATCCCGTCGGAGTTGATGATAAATCCGAGGACAGCGACTTCTGAGACACCGAATTGGCACTTTTCGGCCTTGCAATGGGGACCGAATTGCTGTAGCCTTTGCAGGACTTTCCGTACCTGATCTTCGTGCTCATTCTCGTTGGTCGAGTAGATCAGTATGTCGTCCAGGTAACACACGGCGATGTCGTCGATGTAGGGCCATAGGCACTCGTCGATGTAGGCCTGAAAGGTCGCCGGCGCATATGTCATGCCGAAGGGCATAACTCGGTATTCGAATTGCCCGTACCGGGTTCGAAATACGCTTTTGTACTCATCGCCTTCTTTGATTCAGATGAGATGATATGCATTCCTCAGGCCCAGTTTAGTGAAAATCCGAGCTCCACGTAGTCTGTCGAGCATTTCCGAGATCAAAGGTAGGGGGTACCGGTTTTGGATTGTCCCCAAGTTGAGAGCCCGGTAATCCACACAAAGTCATAGTCCTCCGTCCTTCGTTTTGGAGAATAGGATCGGTGCTGCCACCGAGGATGATGACCGGTCGATGTCGCCATTGGCTAGGTTTGTCTTAATGTAGGCTTGGAGTATTCTGAGTTCGAATTCTGAGAGATTGTAGATTCGTCCATATGGTAGTTTGAAGCCTGGTTCCAGGTCGATGGCATGGTCAATGGAACGGTATGGGGCGAGTGTTTCCGCCATGGCTTTCCTCAAAACATCCGCGAATTCCAAGTACACCACTCGAATGGAACCCCCATCGTCTATGGATATCCTCTCCATATTCGCTCCGTGTCGCAATGTTGGTCCATGCCGTATTCACGGGAATGGGATATATGAAGCGAAGAAATGGTAATCCAAAAGGCCTTGTTGGTAGCGGTTTTGCTCACAAAGTAGGCAGCCCCGCCGTCAAGTCACTCCTTTCGTGTCTCGGCGAGCCGGTAGCAGTCATTCAGGATTCCCATGTGGACCCCCTTCTGCCACAACTACCGCCGCCGCTCCCTGCTTGTCGCGTCCAGCGCCTGGGCTTCTCACCAGACAATGTGATGGTCTCCACAGTCGCTCCCAGCAGACTGGTGCATTCCCCAATCCGTAGGGCAAATGCCTCAGCACCCTCGTCGTTAGCTATGAGATAGACGAATGTGGTAGCGCCAAGAAGCTCAATGTGTGCAGGAGGTGTGTCTTCACCACGTTCCGGTAGCTTCTCGTGTGCTTCCAGAGTAGGCTTGTCCTCACCATCCAGTATATCTGCCGCATGAGGACCGTTAGGTGACCGTAAGGCAGTCAATCAGCGGAGGTTCCAATCAATTTCCGGGTTCCGGGCTCTGATCCACGGTAGTCCGAGTACTAGATGGTAGGCTCGCATCGGTACGACTAGCACTTCCGGTTACGTAACCGGGGCGAGATGCTCCATATACTGAACAGTTATTGAGGTCTTTCGGCTATCCTTCGCATGTTGCATAATCTGTCCGCCCAAGCCGAGTGTAGTAGTATGTGCCGCATCATGTGATATCCCGAGTTTCTTAAGTAATCTTGTAGCCATGAAAACGCTAGTAGCTCCGCAGTCGATGAGAGCTCGTACGCGTTGCTTCTCGCCGTGTTTATCTCGTATCTGAATCTCATGGATGATGTGGGCAGAATCAGGTCTTTCGGTACCGCATAGATATTGACTTAACATTTGTGCTCTCGAGCTCACCAGGATAACCGTCAATTTTGGTGTGATCCAGTGAGGTCGTATCTCGTCGAAAGTGGCCATCAACGCCTGCGGCCCCACCTTTTCCAACCCTCGCTCGCTCTCGTCCAACCTGCCCCGCCGAGCTATGTACCGGGAGAGGTACGTTTGTTCTTTGCTTGCTGTGTGTCGAAAGATCTCTGCCTGTTGATCTGTCGATTTCCGCCGTCTTTGCTGTCTCCTGGAGTGAGCTTGTCGGGGTAAGTCGCACGGGACAATTTTGGGCACTTAAATGATATGTGATCGCCGGCGCAACGTGAACTTTTCCCGCTAGCCTTCCGCTTCTCATTGACCTCCGATGATACACACGGTGCTGGGGGTAAGTCGGATCATTGTCCACCACTGCTCGGCTTCGGCTTATCGGGCTTCGGTGCTTACTTTGGTGCATCCTTCGATTCTGAAATGGATGGTCGGGATCCACGTTTTCTGCCGCCTTTCAAGGCTGTGTCTCGATGTTGTCTTTGTTGTTGTGATTTGTGGTATTTCTGAGGTTGGGTTTCTATGTCTGCTGCTCGATCGAAAAGCTCCTCGATGCTGTCGAACATCCCGTCCTCAGTGGTAAAGGGCTTGACTTTTGGGTGTAGTTCGGTTTTGAGGCCCGCCCAGATAATATGGTAGCACGATGGCTTCTGGTGCTCTTCATCCCAGCCAGCTTCTGTCCAGTTTTGTCGTACTCGGTTAGTATATGCTTGTACGCTCTCATCGTGGTCGTGGTGACCTTGGCGAAACTCAAGGTAGAGTCCAGTGCCTGCATTGAGTTTACGGTCCGTTTCACCGTACAGGTTCTGGATTTTGCTAACGAAAAGGTCGAAATCGTGAAGGCATGGGGAATCGGTGGTAACTAGGTCCTAGCCCCAGGTAATTGGGTCGATCATGCTCGTTGTATGTAGGGTATAGTCGGGGTGGTTGCTCCAGCTTCCAAGGTGATGGAGGGCATACTGGACTTTGTTGGTATCGCCGTCGGAGAAGAGGTGGCTGTGGGTGTGAAAGTTCGAGCGAAGAGAGCCGAGAAAGATGTCCAATTCGCGTCCGCTTGGGCTGTATCGTCTGGGGTAAGTCATGTGGAATTTGTCGTTTTTGCTTGTTGATTCTCGTCGGGATAGTGGTTCGGTATTCTTTTGCTCGAGGAATGCGATCATTCTCTGCTGTCGTTCCATCGTAGCTCGCTGCTGCTGGACTACATCTGCCAACAGGATATTCGGTCGGAAGGGGGCGCGTGGATCAACATCGTCATTGTTGTCATTGTCGGTTTCGCAATCGTCTATCTCGTTGTCGATTAGGTGTTCTTGATCGGAATTATCGTCGATTTCAGCCTCTGGGAGGACTCTGGGAGAAACCTGTTCAATTGGGGTAATTCGACCAGCAAGACTCGCAGTGCCATGACCGGTCGAGGCCCGAATGGTCTCTGCGCTTCCACACTCATTAGCAGTGCGAAGCGGGAATCTATTCGTCTTCTTAATAGGCATTGTAGTGGTGGAATTGCTTCGTTATTGTACGTGTGGTGACGCGTTGGAAAATGGTTAAAATTACAATTCTCGAAATCCCGTGAGCGAAACATATCTAATTACTGAAACCCCGATAATAGTGTAAGGGCACGTACGCATGCTTCCGGCTGCGTCGGGATCAGGGTGGTAATATAAGAGATACGGTTGCACACGTGTCCTCGAGTGATCTTAGGTGTAGGAGTATAATAAGATTATCAGTGAGGATCTAAGTCCTCAGGAGCAGTCGAGATACGGTTGCACTTACCCAGCCGCATTACGTGCTCGCCGTTGCAACCCTAACCTCCAGTACCCGACCACACCATTACAGCTCTGTTGATCGCTGATGAGATTTCCGGGTCCATTTCATTGGAGAGCGGTAAGCTCTCGTCGCGTCTTACTATTGGGCGTCTCTCTTCCATGCATGATTCCGCAGTCGGGGTGGGGCCTGGGCCTGGGCCCGGGCTTGGGCCGACGTGTGCCCTCTGACTCTTGGCTCGGGGTGGGACGGTCTCCTACCATCTCGTGGGTGTGGGTGTGGGTGCTGACTTCGGCTTGGGCACAGGCTGCAGTGTTGGCTGTAGTTTGAACTGCAGTTTGGGCCTGGGCTTCGGTTGCTGTTGCTGCTGCGGCTGCTGGCGCTCTTTTGGACCCTCTTCTCGCATCGTGTCTGCATCTTGGGAGGCCTCCAGCCCCCCCCGTTCCGTCCTCGCAGTCACTTCTCTTTCTCTCTCTCTCCCCTCCTGGCCTTGTCCTACCCCTTTCATGGTCTTTGCGATCATGTTCGTGATACCCTCACCTTGTCATCCTTGTAGCGGGCGTCCCACTTCTGCTCTCTCACTTGCATCCACGTCATCATTGCCAGCCGCTGTGCCTCCTTGCGTGCTGCCCGGGCATCCACCAGGTTTGCAATCTGTCCCACTGTTCGGTGCAGCTGCGTCAGTTCCTGTGCCTGCTGTCGTATTGTCCTCTCCATGCGGCTCCCCCAGTCGCTGAGGGCCTCCAGGGCTTCGCTCCTCCTTCTCCGTTTTCCGTTCTCGTTTCTGTCCATCAGCTCAAATATGGTTGCGCCCCCAGTTTCTGGGGTGATGGATGTTGGCGCCGTAGCCATCTCCATCGCCACGTCCATAGGCGCGTCGCTCCTCTCATTTCCAGCTTCTCCCACATCCAGGTCACTTCTCCCACTCGCTCTGGATTCGGTCATCAGATCTGTGAGGCAAGCCTCGTAGTCCTCGTCATCGCTTGCTCGTTGGCGGACGTGTCGCATCAGTCGCGTTCTCTGCCAAGCCTTTATGCGAACCCACTCGGTTGTGTGGATTCCTGTGCGCGCCCTCCTTGTGTGGTCCCGCCGGTGCTGGGATGCTCGCTCCGGGGTCAATTTGACGTCTAGAATCGATTGCCGCCGTCCGTTTTTTGATTGCTATCGTTGGTGTCGACTTATCGCGCTGTTTCTGTTTCGCCAGGACTTCTGGTTGGCTAGCAGGATTTACGTCAGTCCTTCTTTGGGAACGCGGCTGGTGCGCCTGGAAATCATAGCAACTACATATCATTCAACGATTTTTAAAACTCATGTATTCAGTTTGTATTCTCATCTATGTATCTATATAGCTAGTCATCTACACACCTTCTTTTCAGTTCTGTCATATCTCGCAACTCTCAATTCTCAACTTTCTTTTCTTTTCATTTCATTTGTCAGCGGGGACGCGGGGTAGCGGGGGGGGAGCTCCGCCATCTAGCCGGCTCGCCCGGAGGCGGAGGGGGTATAAGGTCCTGTCATACTCTAAGTAGAGTGCATACAGTATGAATAAAACAAACAAAACTCATCTACACACGGAAAATCTGGACTGGCTGCAGGCGGTGCATGAGAGCAATTTGAGGTGCGCCTGAAATGACGATCGAGTGAACTCAGAGACACACTCAGAGGCCGTAATCGAGCGAGTTTGGAGATGCACTTGGAGGCGGCAATCGAGCGTATTTGGAGATACACTTGGAGGCCGTGATCGAGTGAACTTGGAGGTCGTAATCGAGCGAGTTTGGAGATACACTTGGAGGCAGTTATCGAGCGAGTTTGGACATGCACTTGGAGGCTGTGATCGTGCGAACTTGGAGGCGGTAATTGTGCGAGTTTGGAGATACACTTGGAGGGTGTGATCGAGCGAGTTTGGAGATACACTTGGAGGCCTTGATCGAGCGAGTTTGGAGTTGCACTTGTAGGCCGTGATCGTGTGAACTTGGAGGCCAGAATGGTGCGAGTTTGGAGATACGCTTGGAGGGTGTGCTCGAGCGAGTTTGGAGATGCACTTGGATGCCGAGATAGTGCGAACTTACAGGCCGTAATCGAGCGAGTCTGGAGATACACTTCGAGGCTGTCATTGAGCGAGATTGGACAAGTACTTGGAGGCGGTCGATGGACGGTGCGCCGGGAGCTGCGATTCTATTCATCAGTTAGTTAATGTTCTAGTCCATTCACGGAGGCGGTTCCTCCGCGGAGTACCTAGTCAGTTCACGGAGGCCCACCTTCAGTGAATGAACCGTCCATTCAAGGAATACGTACCCCATCTCCGTGAACTGACTAGTTCGTTCGCGGAGTCAGTCACTAATTACAAATACTCTGCTCTGCACCCATGTATGTGCATCCACCAGCATGTATGTATACTCAGCTGGCTCTATCCAGCTGTATCCAATCAGTACAACCGTGTACGTTCAGCACAGCGCAATTGAGGACATTCATCAACCGCATACGTTCAACTCAGAACAATTGCATACATTCATCAATCGTGTACGTTCAGCGTAGCGCAATTGAGTACATTCTTCACTGCGCAACTGAGGATGTTCCATGGATTCTCTCGTACTAACAATATGAACCGCCTTACATCAACTATCCCACATGAATTTACGCCATTCAAAAAGCGTAGCCATGGTGAACTTACTCTTTGAGAAGCTGCTCAACTTCAATCCCCTGCTGAGCTCATCCAACTAGGTTGTAGATGTAAACGCAACTGCACGGTTGTTCGTTGCAAGTGTTTCAAAGCAAAAGCCAGGTGCACACTTCATTGCCATGGCCGAGATGGTGGTGCGCAGTGCATAAATACTGAACCTTCTGTTGCGCCATCAGATACTTTCAATCTCGAACGAAACACAAGATCGGCTCCACTGCAGCTCAGTCACAATTAAAAAAGGCGTCGAGCCAATATACACGGAGATGCTTGCATGGATCTTGATCCCACATCTGCGAAGGATGCTGCCAATCAGAGCAGTGATTTGCCAGACCTGGATACTGATGAGGAGGAGGTCCTCGAGGAGGATGGGGTCACTGGTGAGGAAGACGAAGAGGAAGAGCAAGAGGAAGAAGGCAATGAGGTGGAGGGTATCGAAAGCAAAAGAGAAAGGATGAAGAAGCTCAATTGTCTGTCGATCCAAAGAGAAGGAAAACTATGGACTTATATATGAAAGAGAGAGAAGGAAAACCCAATGCCGGCTGCCAAAGCCGGAGCCCAATGCAGAGTACCAGTGCCGAGCCATCCTCCTGGCCATGGGCGCAGGCGAGGCCAATGGGGGCAAGCGAGGCTGGTGGGGGCAGGCGAGGATGGTGGGGGCAGGCGAGGCCAATGGGGGCCGCAAGCCACCGGCCACATGCCCGAGCCCGCCAGCACCGGACCCTAGGGAAGCCACCGGGCCAAATCCCTAGTCAACAGAGGGCAATGAGGAGGGAAATGAGGAAGATGAGCCAATTTCAAATGTTGACATGGTGCAGCGTAATTGTAGTTGCATCAGGACGTCAAAGAGGTATCCGATTGTAGAGATCATGATGATGTATAGATTATTTATAAATTTTCATTGACTCCGTGAATTAACTAGTCAGTTCACGGAGGTGGGGTACAGACTCCGTGACTGGACGGTTCGTTCACGGAAGGTGGGCCTTCGTGAACTGACTAGGTACTCCGCGGAGGAACTGCCTCCGTGAATGGACTAGAACAGTTAACGTGCAACCGGGGGAATGTGACAAGGTGACCTTACCTTTGAGCTTTCATGGAGAGCTGGCTGATTGAAGTCGATCATGTATGGAGGCACTCCGGAAGCTGAAGCTACATTCAGGGTCAACTCCTAATCATGAAGAATGAAGGGAAGCAAAACAATCTTCGGCAGATGCTGTACTCGGTGTATGCTGTACTCGGTGTATGCTGTTCTCGGTGTATGCTGTACTCGGTATATGCTGTACTCGGTGTATGCTGTACTCTGTGTCAACTGATGATCATGGCATGGACAGATAGAGCGGGATGACTTAACTTTGTGTTCTGCGATGATGGTAGAGTTGTGGACGAGAAAGAGAGAGATGGGGATGAAGAGAAGAACAATGTGGAGGATACGATCGGATATGAGAAATCAGCGGTACAAATAGCCTGATTGGGCTGGGAAAACCATGTGTCGGTTTAATGACACGCCTGATCGGGACTCGTACCTGCCGTATCTGGGATCATAATTTACTCTCTCACGAAATTCTCTTAAATCCCAGTTACTGATGATGATTTGCCTCATCTCCTCTCATCTCTCTCTTTCTCGTCCTCAATGCTACCATGATCTAAGAACACTATGTTAAGTCATCCCTCTCTCTCTCTCCATGCCATGATCAAGAGTTTACACCGAGTACAACAGACACCGATTACATTCCTGGCGGCTACTGAAGTCGGGATGTTCCCGCCAAAATGAATGGAGGGATGGAGCAGGCACAGAGGCTGACTCAGGTGCGGGGAGCGGCGGCAGCAGGCATATATCTCTGCGTTTTCTTTCCCTTTCTTTTGCTTTCTGTTCTGGTCTTTCTTTAAGCTGTCATTTCTCAGCGGGGATGAAGGGTAGCGGGGGGGGAGCTCCGCCATCTGGCCGGCTCACCCGGAGGCGGAGGGGATATAAGGTCCTGTCATACTCTATTTAGAGTGCAAACAGTATAAATAAACAACAAACAACAACGACACTGATTACAGCATACACTGAGTGCGGTATACACCGCGTACTGCATTATCCCAATATCAACTGTATCCCGCTCCCTGCCAGTCGCTCATCTCTTGGCAGATCATGTTGTACCCACTTCTCTACATTCCCACAATTACAAGTTAACTAATGAAAAGAGTGTCAACTCCTGTCGTGCCTCCCTCCTGAACTACCGCCTCCAAGATGACCGCCTCGAAGGACTGCTACAGTCTCGTTTGATCATGGCCTCCAAGTGCATCTCTCAATTTGCTCCATCATAGCCTCTATGTGTATCTCCAAACTGGTTCCATTACGTCCTCCAAGTTCGCACGATCACAGCCTTTGAAGTGCATCTCCAAACTCGCTCGATCACGGCCTTGGAGTACATCTCCAAACTCGCTCTATCACAGCCTCCTAGTGAATTATCAAAGTCGCTCCATTATGGCCTCCAAGTATGCACAATCGTGACCTCCATGTGCATCTACAAACTCGCTCGATCGTAGCCTTGGAGTGCATCTCTGAGTTCACTCGATCACAGTGTGGTGAAACGCTGGAACTGGAAGGCAGACAGCCTATCATCAACACAGCGCCGCACCTCCCATGGCGTCCGAAGGGAAAGAGCGGTTCAGTCTCCAGGTGTGAATGATGAGATTGAGAGGATATGATGGGATACCTGGCCATGATGAACCAGACAAATTGTGTTGATCTATGAACGCTTAGCAAAACTGCGTGAGTCCTCACATCCATTGCATGGATCTATTGATGCTCGGCAATTGTGCATGAGACCATGAGTGGGGAAGGATAGAGTGGGTATTTCGTATAATGAGATGATGTCTATCTACCTCTGGGTCTCCCAAATGTATACTTCTTGTCCCTAAGTGTTGACTAGGGATTTGGCCCGGCGGCCTACGGCCCCCATTGGCCTCGCCTGCCCCCACCAGCCTCGCCTGCCCCCACCGGTCTCGCCTGCCCCCACCAGCCTCGC
>Ga0307515_10005667_pt1 | contig 25219 bp, 21 predicted proteins | sample 17_EM_MG_FD_194513 | JGI IMG/M metagenome (GOLD analysis project Ga0307515, IMG submission 194513) | Populus trichocarpa ectomycorrhiza microbial communities from riparian zone in the Pacific Northwest, United States - 17_EM | ecosystem: Host-associated > Plants > Roots > Unclassified | place... | reverse complement strand
CCGACCGAAAGCTGTTGATCCGGATCGTTGAGCAACTCCATAAACTCGTAGAGACCGACGCTCGAAGCATCCAGAAGGTCGCTGACCTCCCGGACAAGCCAGTCCACAGTCTGGTCTGTCATCACAGCGTCGGGTTTCCTTCCAATGGAATCTTCACCGGCTTCTGACCGCCCTGGGACACAACGGCATACGGACCCCAGGTGACTTGATCCGGCCGTGAGCCGGGCGGATAGCCCGGCATGATCCGGACCTGTCGACCTTTATTCACCGGGTCGCGGAACACTTCACCGCCACCGCGAGCTGACGTGTCGTGCGTCCAGTCGTCAGGAATTTTCGCACGGACTTCATCAGGGCTGAGCCCACGAAGCTCCTGCGGATCGAATTCCTTCGGTCCGCCGATCTTCTTGGGTGGCTCCTTCGGAGTCTCGGACGGACCGGGTTCCTTGCCCTTGCCGTCGCCTTTGCCGCGGAGTTTGGCGAGGATCTTCTTCAAACCCTCGATCAACTTCTCCAGGACCTTCGATTCCTTCGCCAGCGCCCGCAGGCTACTCAGCAACCCCTTCAACCACCGCGCGATCTTCGCCGCCCACGACGCGCACAACGTCGTTACCTGCTCCACCACCAACGGCGTCGCCAACCCGAACGACGCCAACTCCTCCGCCGCGTACACGATCAGCCTCGACACCAGCGTCGCGATCGCATCCCGCACCAGAATGCGCACCGCCGCGATCAAGAACCCGGCACCCTCGGTGATCGCCGCCATCGCCTCGGCGCCCTTGGCCAATCCCTCCAGCGCCTGCTGCTGCTGGGTGGCCCAGGTGCGGTAGGCGTCCGCCGCCGCCCCGGTCCACTCCGAGATCTCCCATTTCGTCGCGCGCACCAGATTGTCGACGTCGGTTCGCAGATCGCCGGCGACGTTGCGCCACGTTTGCGCCTGCGCCGAGATCTGCGCCGGGTCCCCGGCCAGCCAGTCCAGCGCCTCGCTCAGCGGCTTGACGTGCTCGATGATCCAGGACACCCCGTACTGCAGCAGCACCCCGACCGGGTCCGAGATCATCGCGAGTGCGTCCAGGCCCGCGCCGACCACACCGAGCGTGCCGTCCACCCAACTGCCGTTCTTGACACCCTGGATGATCAGCTCGATGTCCTCGGCTATCCACACCCCGGACCAGGCATCCTTCGGCCCGTCCACACTGGCCGCAACAAGCGGATTGACGGTCACAAAAGTCACCGTAAACCCGGTCAGCCGGCCCGGAAAGCCGTCTTGTCAGGCGGCCACCGCGGCTTCGGCCATCTCCTCGGCCGTCGGGCGGATGCGTGGCGCGCTCAGCCCGACCAGGATGTTCGCCGCCGCGAAGAACGCCGCGCCGAACAATCCTCGCTCGAAGCCCCCGACCAGCGCCTCCTGCGGGCTCGCCCCGCCGGTGACCAGGCTCGTCACGTGCGACGTGGCCAGCGTGGTGATCAGCGCCAGCCCGAGCGCGCCGCCCACCTGGTAGCCGGAGTTGACCACGCCCGAGGCGGCGCCCGCCTCCTCGTGCCGGACGTCGGCGACCGCGCTGATCGAGGCCGGCGTGCCGGTCGCGATGATGCCGATGCCGAAGAGCACCAGGCCGGGCAGGATCGTCAGCGCGTACGAGCCCGTGGCGTCCGCGCGGGAAAGCAGGAGCAGGCCGATCACGCTGAGCGCCGCGCCGCCGATCTGCACCGGCTTTGTGCCGAACCGGGTGACCAACTGCGATGCCACCAGCGCGCTGGCGATCGCCGCGATGCCCATCGGCAGGAACTCGAGGCCGGTCTCCAGCGCGGTCAGCCCGCGGACCTGCTGCAGGAAGATCGCGGTCAGGAAGAACATGGCCAGGAACGCGGCGCCGTTCAATCCCAGCGCCAGGGTCGAGGTGGTCAGCCCGCGGGATCGGAACAGCCCGAGCGGCACCAGCGGGGCGGGCGAGCGGGACTCCACCCTGATGAATGCTGCCAGCAACGCGACCCCGCCGATCAACAGCGCGATCACCTCGAACGAGGACCAGCCGAGCGGTTCGGCCCGGATCACGCCGAGCACGATGGCGAGCAGGCCGCCGGTGCTCAGTAGCGCCCCGGCCACGTCGAAGGTGCGCCCACCCGCCGGCCGCACCCGGCTCTCGGCGACGAAGACCGGCACGATCGCGGCCAGCACGATCGCGATCGGCACGTTGACCAGGAAGACCCAGCGCCAGCTCAGCGAGTCGACCAGCAGCCCGCCGGCGATCACGCCGAGCGTTCCGCCGAGGCCGGCCAGGCCGCCCCAGACGCCCATCGCGATGTTACGGTCGCGGCCCTGTTTGAAGGTCACGGTCAGGATCGCGAACGCCGCCGGTGACAGCATCGCGCCGCCCAGTCCCTGCACCGCCCGCATGATCACGAGCTGCTCGGGATTCTGCGCCAGGCCCGCGATCAGCGAGGTGGCGCCGAACACGAGCAGGCCCGCGATGAACATGCGGCGCCGGCCGAGCAGGTCGGCCGTCCGGCCGCCCAAGAGCAGAAAGCCGCCGAACAACAGCGTGTACGCGCTGATCACCCATTGCAGTCCGGAGGCGGTGAAGCCCAGGTCCTGCTGGATGTCCGGCAATGCCACGTTCACGATCGTCACGTCGAGCACGACCATGAACTGGGCGATCGCCAGCACGGCCAGGGTCGACCACGGGTTGCGTTGCACATCCCACCTCCACGAGCGGCCGCCCTATGCGGCGTACATGTACACCGTAGATGTACGTCGTATAGGTGCGTCAAGCGGATAGCCGCGGGAATCGGTGTGACGAAACAGTCAGGACTCGCGGATGCCGCGTACGCCCTGGACCAGCAGGTCGAGGTTGACCGCGAAGTAGGCCTCCTGGTCATGACAGTTGACCAGGGACGGAGCGGCGGCCAGCACGTTCGGATAGCGGGACGGCGAGAGCGCCTCAAGCGCGGCCCGCTTGTGCCGGATCATCTCCTCGCGCGCCTCGCCCTCGATCGGGCGGTGCGGGCCGGGCTCGTTGGTGACCAGCGTGATCACCGCGCAGAGCAGGAACGAGCCGACCATCCCCGACTCGTCGGGGGAGAAGCCGGCCCCCCGCAGCAGCCCGAGCGCGCGCTCGGACAGCGCCAGGCCGGGCTCCGACGACAGGATCCGCTTCAGCGCCAGGCCAGCGACGTTGGGATGCGGGCGGATCGCGGCGAGGAAGGCCTCGAGGATCCCGCGCAACTGCACATGCCACGGCTGATCGGTGGGCTCGGGCAGCCGCACCGCCGCGATCAGATGCTCCGCGATGCCGTTGAGCAGCGCTTCCTTGTCATTGAAGTGCCAATACATCGCCATCGGGGTGACGCCGTGCTCCTGCGCCAGCCGCCGGACGGTCACCGCCTCGAGGCCCTCGGCGTCGGCCAGCGACACCGCCGACGCCACGATCACGTCGGGGCTGAGGCGCGTCTTGGTCGCGGCGGCTCGCTTGGGCATTCCCCCACTGTACGGCGTACATGTCGGCCGGGGCGAGATGGATCACGTACGCCACACTGGGCTCCGAACATCACATACAGCTAGCCTTCGAAAGCGGAGAGCACGCATCCGTCCGTACGCGGGAAAGGTCTTGCATTTGTCTTCAGCCCGGCCCGTCGGTGTCGATGCTTCGCAGTGGAGTGGGAGGGGGCGACCCGGTGAAGAACACCGTTGAGAACCGGGACCGGCTGTCGGCCGCCCTGCTGACGATCGAGGACCAGATCGTCTGGGACGCCGACGCCGCGATCGAGGCCGCGATCGAGCTGGAGCGTCAGGCCGTCGAGATCGGCGACGAGACGCTCGTGGCGCGCGCCCGCCTTTGCCAGACCAACATGCTGATGCGCCAAGGCAACGTCGCCGGTGCCGCGCGGAGCATCTACGACCTGCACGAGTGGGCCGGCGAACGCGACGAGAGCCGCCTGCACGCCCGCGTCCACCTGGTCTGGGCCAGCATCCACCGGTTGCTCGGCGACGCCGCCAAGTGCCTCGAGCACTCGCTGAGCTCGGTCGAGCTGCTCGACGAGACCGCGACGCCGCACATGCAGGTCTGGCACCGCGCCAAGCTGGCCGACGCGCTCGGCTTCGCGGACTCGATGGACGCCGCCCGGCAGCGCTACCTGCAGGCCGAGGACTTGGCCGTCGAGCTGCGCCAGCCGCGGCTGATGATGAGCCTGCTCAACAACCACGCCTACACCGAGCACGCCGCCGGCAACCACGCCCAGGCGCAGGCCGTGGCGGCTCGGCTGCAGGCGCACGCCGCCGCGCACGGCTTCGAGCTCGACCCGGCCGAGCTGGACACGATCGGCGCCATCCAGATCGAGAACTGCCGGTACGCCGAGGCCGAGCGGACCATGCAGGACTGCATCGAACGGCACAACGAGGGCCATCACGAGGACGCGGACGCGCTCGCCGAATACCTGCTCACGCTGGCCCGGGCGCAGCGCGGGCTGGGGGCGATCGACCGGGCCCAGGTAAGCCTCGACCTGTCCCGCACGCTTTGCGTCGAACGCGAGCTGCACGAGGTGCTGATCCGGATCCACCAGGAGCAGGCCGAGCTGCACGCGGCGCGCGGCGAGTTCGCCGAGGCGTACGCGGTCCACAAGGTCTTCTTCGCCGCGCACGACAATCTCAACTCGCTGAAACGCGAGGCGCTGGCCCGCACCCGGCAGGCGATGTTCGAGACCGCCGAGGCCCGCGAGGAGGCCCAGCACTTTCGCGAGCAGGCCCGCCGCGACCCGCTGACCGGCCTGCGCAACCGCCGCTACGTCGACGAGGTGCTGCCGGGCCTGATCGCGGCGGGCGGCGAGCTGACCGTGGCGATCGTCGACCTCGACCACTTCAAGTGGATCAACGACCGGCTCTCGCACGACATCGGCGACCAGGTGCTCGTGCTGGTGGCCAAGCTGCTCGAGACCGAGCTCGCCGCGGTGTCACCGGACGGCTTCATCGCCCGGATGGGCGGCGAGGAATTCCTCGTGGTGCTGCCCGGCACCGACGTGCCCGAGGCCGCCGAGCAGCTGGACGACATCCGCCGGGCCGTGGGCTCGTACGCCTGGAGCGAGATCACCGGGTCGCTGCCGGTCACCATCAGCGTCGGCGTGGCCGGCCGGTGGGAGGCGTCGGTGGCCGGCCAGCCCGCCCAGCCGGCCCTGCTCTCCGTTGCGGACCGCAACCTTTATGTCGCCAAGCGCGGCGGCCGGGACCGCGTGGTGGCCGGAGCCGCCCACTCCTACCGGGACACCTCGGCCGCCTGAGACTTCGCGGCGGCCGAGGTGTCCCTCGTTCGAGCGACAGGGCTGAATCTGACCGCTCGTTACTGGAAGACTCGACGGATTCCGTCGGCTTCGGGAGGCACAGCGTGGGGTCGTTCGCTACCGAGTGCGGCCGGCCGGGCAGCCTGGCACGGGGGAACCGGACTGCCCGACCGGGGTCTCGTCACGGCCGCAGCCGGGGCCTCTTTCGGGGCGGCGGCGCCGCGAGCCGTTCCGCCCGCACCAGCACCTGGCGGCGTGGGCCCTCGTGCCCGGCCGGGTCGATGACGACGCCCTCGACCTCGAGCCAGGTGTCGCCCTCGTAAGGCACCGGCTTTGTCCACTCGACCCGGTGCACCCGGAGGGTCAGCGGCCCGATGCCGTAACAATAATCACTCTCGTCGAAGACGTGCACCGGCCAGGGCGGGACGCTCAGCTCGATCCGGCCACGCCGGATGATCAGCGCCGACAGGGCCCACTCCTTCTGGCCCGGCGCACTGCCGACGCGGCGGCGGTGGCCGCAACGGACCAGCTCGCTAGCTCTCGTCGGACTCACCTCCGGCGGCGGAATTCCGGGGCCGCTCGGCCGGCCGCTCGGCATGGATCCGCCGGGTGAGCGCATAGCGCGCTCCACCGAAACGGCTGGTCAGCGCGGTCGCGCGGGTCGAAGCGGCCTCGACCTCATCGGTGACTGGCTCGTCGCGATACACGAGTGCGGGGTTGCCTTTCCTCAGGCCTTCGGGGGCAAGGTCGTCGGGGTGCTCGGGGCCGATGTTGGGGACTGACATTGCATTCCTCCGCTCGGACGCCCCCGCCTAGGAGCCTCGCGTTGAGGGCCGCAGAAATCCACTTCCGCGACCGACCCGTCACTCAAAGATGTCACCGTTAGTGACATCCCTTCGAGGTAGTACGTGCGTTATCATGCTCACAATCCTGTTCTAACGCAAGGCCAGATGCACGTGCATTTGCACAACCAGTTGGCTGGTGGTGAACAGAGGGTTGCAACACCGCCGGTCGATCGCCGACCGGAGACGAACCGTAGGGAGCTCCAAATGAAGCGCATCGCTAACGGCATGCCCGCCGGAGAGTTGCAGGGCGTGACGTGGCAGAAGAGCGGCCGCAGCAACCCGAGCGGCAACTGCGTCGAGTGTGCCGCGCTGCCGGACGGTGGTGTCGCGGTGCGTAACTCCCGGGACCCCCAGGGGCCGGCACTGATCTACACCCCGGCCGAGATCGAGGCGTTCATCCTCGGTGTGCGCGACGGGGATTTCGACAACCTGCTGGCCTGACCCGTCCAGCAATTCGCCGATCAGCCGGGCGGTCACCGCCCGGCTTCCGACGATGCCCTGCTGGGCGTGACCGTCCAGTATGGCGGGAGAGCCGTCCAGCCCTCAGGAAAGCCGGCCGACCTCGTTAAGCAGCTTCTCGAGGATGTCCGGCGTGTGGCTGGGCGGCTCGGCGTCGATACAGACGCGTTCCATAGCGATCGCGTAGTGGTCGACGTCGTCGCGCTTGTCCAGATAGATCGCGCTGGTCAGCTGCTCGACATAGACGACGTCGGGCAGCTCGGACTCGGGGAAGCGCAGGATCGCGAAGGGACCGCCCGCGGCCGCGTGCCCGCCTGCGTTGAACGGGATGATCTGAAGTCGCACGTTCGGCAGCTTGGCCGCCTCGATCAGGGCCTCGATCTGCTTGCGCATCACCTCGACGCCGCCGATCGGCCGGCGCAGCACCGCCTCGTCGATGACCGCCCACAGTTGCGGCGGCTCCGGGCGGTTGAGAATGATCTGGCGCTGGTTACGCAGCTCCACCCGGCGGTCGATCTCGGCCGCGTCCGCGCCGGAGTGCCCGAGCAGGATGACCGCGCGGGCGTACTCGGGCGTCTGCAGCAGGCCGGGGACGAACTGGATCTCGTACGTCCGGATCAGCGACGCCGCGGCCTCGAGACCCAGGTAGGACTGGAACCAGTTGGGCAGGATGTCGCCGAAGTGGTGCCACCAGCCCGGGTTGTTGGCCTGCCGGGCGAGGCCGAGCAACGCCTCGCGCTCCCGCGGGTCGGCGACGCCGTACATGCTCAGCAGGTCGGCGACGTCCCGCTCCTTGAAGCTGACCCGGCCGAGCTCCATCCGGCTGATCTTTGAACCCGAGGCGCGGATCTCCCAGCCGGCGTCCTCACGGCTGATGCCCTTGCCCTCGCGCAGCCGCCGGAGCTGAGTGCCCAGCAGAATGCGCAGCACAGTGGGGCCGCTTTGCGGCGCCTCCTCCTGCGAACCCGTGCTCACAGCACTCCTCATCGAGCTGTCCTGCGGAACTGCCGGCCGCAGTCCCTCTGCATCTTAGGGGTGAGATCGTCCGGCGGGAAACCGTCCGAGGTCTCTTCATCACGCGCTGACGCACAAGGCTGATGCACGTGCAGATTGCCTTGCGAACGCACTTGATCCCGAGCATGATAGCTGACAGACGAGTACTTACCTGCTGACACAGCGTGCTGAATATTTCGGCTCCTCGGTCGATGTCATGGCCAGGAGGCACGCCCCCGCCGATCCCCCCGACCGCGCGCCCGAGATCCAGGAGGCATCTCGATGTCCACTCCGACCATCGCCCCGCCGGAACGCGATCCGGCTCAGGTGACGCCGGCCGCCAGCTATCGCAAAGCAGACCCGGTGTGGGTCTACCGCGACGGCTGGAGAGCCGGAGTGATCGAAGCAGCATCAGAGAGAGCCGTCACAGTGACCTATCGCCCGTTCGCCCACCGCGGCACTGGGGTGGACACCTTCACCGCTTCCTATGTGACACGCCGGGCCGACGAGGATCCCCTCGACCGGCACGCGGGCACCAACAGCGGCCGCCTCGCCGCCCGTCACCCGAGCGCATGACGGGCGCCGTCGCGGTCGCCGCGCTGGTCGGCCTGGCCAGCCTGCTCGCCGGCGTGGCCCTGGGGTGGTATCTGCGGCGCACCAACGACTGGTGCCCGCATTGCGGCGATCAGCTCACCTGCGAGGGGTGCGGCGGCCGCGCGGTGTGGCCGCGTGAACGCGAGGCGCTCAGGACGCACAGCGTCAGCCAAATACCGCGCTGATCAGATCGACGGTCTCGGCCCGGGTGGAGCTCTCGGGAATGATCCGCTCGCCGGGCAGCCCGAGCATGTCCTGCTCCCGATACCAGTCCCGCATCTGGTCGCCGGTGAAGTCGGCCGCCTGGGGCCGGGTCGCGTGCCGGCGCAGCGTCTCCGCAAAGGAGACGTCGAGATAGAAGAGGTGCGTCTCGCCGGCGTGGTCGCGCTGCAGCCCCGCGATCATGTCGCCATAGCGGTGCCGGGCGAGGATCCCCTCGAGTACGACGTGGTAGCCGTGCGCCAGCGCGAAGCGCACGTTCAGGCCGATCAGCTCGGCCGCGATCGGCTTCTCCACCGACTCGTGCTCCCGCAGCAGCCTCCGCCGCAGATAGTCCTGCTCGACGAGCGCACAGCCCCGTCCGTAGCGCAGCCGGACTTCGCGCGCGACCGTAGTCTTGCCTGACCCGGAGTTGCCGCGGATGACGATCAGCCGTGTCGACACCGGACCAACTTAGGGGGTTGTCGCGTGTCCGCGTACGTTGAGCTGCCGATCGGTGACGCCGAGACGATCACGGTCGAGATCAGCAACGAGGGCCTGGTGCGGGCCGGTGCGGGCGACGTGATCGGCCGGGCGAGCGAGCGGCTGGACGAGGCGGTGGGCAAGGTCGTCCGGATGGGGCAGCAGGTGATCAAGCAGGCCAAGGAGGCGGCGCAGCCCCCGGACGCGATCGAGGTCGAGCTCGGCCTCAAGCTGACCGCCAAGACGAGCTTCGTGGTCGCCGAGTCCACCGGCGAGGCCAACTTCAAGGTGACCCTGAAGTGGCAACTCGGCGACGGCAAATGACCGGATTACCCGTTCGGTGAGATGTTGAAGTTGTCGCGGAAGACGTTCTCCGGGTCAAAACGCTTCTTCAGGTCGCGCAGCCGGTCGAGCGTCGGCTTGGGCCAGGCCTCGTCGATCCGCTCCGGGCTGCGGTCCGTCTCGAAGGACAGATACAGCCCCATGAAGTGCGGCGCCATCGTCGCCGCCCAGGCCGCGTCCAGGCGGGTCGTCGAGGGGCCGAACGCCACGACCGAGAAGTTCGCCGTGCGGTGGGCGTAGGCGGTCGCGTCGCCCGGGACGTCGGCCACCGCGCCGCCCGCCGGCCGGATCGAGAAGAAGTGTGTCGCTCCACTTCGGATCAGGGACTCGGCGGCGGTGCAGAACTCCGGGGTCAGGTGCTCGATCAGGCCGGAGCGGGCCACCGGTTCGCCCTGCCCGTTGTGTGCGGCGTCCGGCACGTTCATCACGGCGGCGTAGGGCACCAACTGCACCTGCTGCTCCAGCAGCGGCGCCACCGAGACAAGCGGCTGGAAGCGGTCGATGATCACGTCGGCCACGTCCGAGTCGACGACCCCGAGGACGTGGGCCAGCAGTTGACCGCGGTGCGGCGGGGTCAGGATCAGATTGGCGGTGACGTCGCGCGGTGCCGCCTCCATCGCCGCGCCCCAGCGCTGCAGGAAGCCCGCGACATCGGAGGCGTCGAGCACGAACTGCCCGAAGCCGACGTCGCCGACCTCGTCCACTTCGAACTCGAACGACGTCACGATGCCGAAGTTGGCGCCGGCTCCGCGGACGGCCCAGAACAGATCCGGGTTCTCGGTGTCCGAGACGCGTACGACGGAGCCGTCCGCTAGCACCATCGTGGCGGCTCGCAAGTGGTCGATCGTCAGGCCGCGCTCGCGTACCAGCCAGCCGATCCCGCCCGCGGTGGCCAGCCCGCCGACGCCCACCCCGCCGTAGTCTCCCGACGACAGCGCCCAGCCGTGCGGCGCCAGCGCGGCGGCCACGTCCTTCCACCGCGCGCCCGCCTCGACCCGGACGAGCCGCGCCGACTCGGAGAGCACCGAGATGGCGTTGAGCCGGGACAGGTCGATGACGATCCCGCCGTCGTTCGTGGATCGTCCGCTGATCCCGTGCCCGCCGCTGCGCACCGCCAGCGGCACGTCCTGCTCCCGGGCGAACGCCAGCGCGGAGACGACCTGCGCGACGTCGCGCGGCTGGAGCACCAGGCCCGGTGACCCGCCACGCATGTACGTGTTGCGCACCTTCGCGTACCCGAAGTCGCCGGGCTCGACCGACGCGAGCGACTCCGGCAGCCCGTCGTAATCGATGTCGTCGCGCCGTTTGGCCAGCACAGCCGCGCCGCGCACCGTTCGAGTGACGACACCGGCGGCCCCGCGTTCCCGGGCGACGGCCGCGCGTACGCCCGGCACCACCTCCTCGGCGAACCGTTGCAGCTCCGCCGGGTCGTCCGAGCCCAGGATCACGGTCCCGATCCCGTCCTCGAGCACCAGCGCGACCAGCTCCTCGATCCACTGATCGGCGGACTTGCCCGGATCCTCGAAGACGTTCAGCAGCCGCCGGATCTCCCGCGGATCCCGCCCGGCCGCGACTGCCGCCGCGTCGATGATGTCGTTGCCGCGGCCCAGGTCGCCCGGCTTCAGGTAGGCCAGCGACGGCAGCCAGCCGTCCGCCTTGGTCCCGATCAGGCGCAGCATCTTCGGCTTGTAGCCGCCCACCCAGATCGGCACGTCGTGCGCCGGAGCGGGCCCGCGCTTGGCCCCGTCCAGCTGGAAGTAGGTGCCGCTGTAGCGCAGCTGTGCCCGTTCGTCGCCGGCCCAGATCCCGCGGATCACGTCGATCGCCTCGCCGAGCTGGTCGAGCGACTCGCCCGCGGTCCGGCGCGGGACGCCCATGGCCGCCATCGCGTCCCAGAACGCGCCGGCGCCGAGCCCCAGCGCCAACCGCCCGCCGGACAGCAGGTCCAGGCTGGCGGCGGCGCGGGCGAGCACGGGCGCGGGCCGCATCGGGATGTTGAGGACGTTCCCGGCCAGCTTGATCGTCGACGTCCGCGCGGCGGCCCAGCTCAACAGCGTCCAGGTGTCCAGAAAGCCCGGCTGATAGGGATGGTCCTGGAAGGTGACCAGGTCGTATCCCAGTTGCTCGCTGAGCTGGGCGCGTGCGACCGCGGCCTGCGGTGGGTCGTTGACCGGCGTGACAAAGGTGCCGAACTCGAGCTCATGACCGTAGTCCACGGCTCGATCGTAGGTCGGCGCTGGCACACTGCCCGGGTGTCCGTCGATCATCGCAGGGTCGCCCTCGTCACTGTCGTGGCCGGCGGCCTGCTCGGCGCCGCCGATCTGCTCCTGCAGAAGGCGTTGCCGTATCCGTGGGCGGATCTCGCGAACTCGGCCGCCGTCTGGGCGGTCGGCGCGTTCGGGCTGGGCTGGTGGGTGCGGTCCCCCTGGTGGCGGGCGGCGCTCGCCGGAATTGTCCTGCTCGTGCTCGCGGTGCCGAGCTACTACCTGACGGCGACGCTGGTGCAGCACGACAACCTGGCCAACGCGTGGGCGCCCACGTCGCTGCTGTGGATGGCCTTCGGGACGCTGGCCGGGACCGTGTTCGGGAGCGCCGGGGCGTGGGCGCGGACCTCGGGGTGGCGGCAGCTCGTGGGGATCGCGCTGCCCGGCGCGGTGTTGCTCGCCGAGGCGGCGACAATGCTGGTCCGCACGGGCGGCGCCGACAGAACGTGGACGGCGGTGCTCGAGGTGGCTCTCGGCGTACTGCTGATCATGGTTGTCGGACGGACCGGCAGGCAGCGGCTCGGCGGCCTGGCCATGGCACTGCCGTTGGCGATGCTCGGCCTCGCCGGCTTCCTGGCCGCCGGCTTCGGCTAACGGGACTGACCGCGCCGCGGCTGCTGAGGATAGGCCTCGGCCGCTGAGCTAGTCAGGCTCTCGGGGCTCCGGGCCGACGGATTCGGCTAGCGGCCGGACCTGGCCGCGCAGGTCGCTGATCTCGGCGCGCAGCTCGCGGACCTCGTCCAGCAGCCGCCCGACATCGCGCCGGGTGGCCTCGGTGGGGCGTTCGACGATCGAGATCCGCTCGACGATCCAGGTGGCCAGCGAGCCGGTGACGAAACCGATCAACCCGATCCCGCCGATCATCAAGCCGATCGCCACCAGCCGGCCTTCGAGGGTGGTCGGGTAGAAGTCGCCGTAGCCCGCGGTGGTGATTGTGGCCACACCCCACCAGAGCGCCTCCGGGAAGGTCTCGATGTTGCTGCCCGGCCGCCCCCGCTCGGCATCGAGCACTGCGAGCGCGGCGACCAGCACGAGCAGCACGGTCGTCCCGCCGACATAGATCGCGAGCCGGCCGCGGGTCAGGTCCGCCGCCCGCCGGTTCAGAAACTTGATCGCATTGACCAACCGCAACGCCCGCAGCGGCCGCAACATCGGCAAGATCAAGACCGCAAGATCAAACCAATGGCTGCGTACGAAGGAACGCTTCCGCCGGGCCAGCGCGAGCCGGATCAGGTACTCAACCCCGAACAGCACCCAGATCACCAGGTCGCCGTACTCGCAGGTGAGCCGGGCGTGCGGCTCCATCGCCGGGTCCAGAATCGGCCAGGCGTAGACCACGATAAACAAGACCGACAAAACAGTCAGCGGATACGCGGTCACGTGCTCCCACCGCGTCAGTCGGTCCTCGTGGTCGCCGGCCATGATCCCCAGCATGCCCGGTCGGATCGGCCGGCGGCAGGAGTCGTTCCGGCGCTATTTCGCGGGAAACGAGGTGCTCAGCGCCAGCGCTCGCCGGTCAGGCGCTCGTAGACCTCGACGTAGCGGTTGCGGGTCGCCTCGACGACCTCGTCCGGGATCTCGGGGCCCGGTGCCGTGCGGTCCCACCCGGTCAGCTGCGCCGACCAGTCGCGCAGGAACTGCTTGTCAAGGTAACGCTGGGTGCCGCCGGGCTGCCACTCGTCGGCCGCCCAGAACCGGGAGGAGTCCGGGGTCAGCAGCTCGTCGCCGAGCTTCAGGGCGCCCCCGCCGAAGCCCAGCTCGATCTTGGTGTCGGCGATGATGATCCCGCGTTCGGCGGCGATCGTTGAGCCGATCTGGTAGACCTCGAGCGTGATCCGGCGCAGCTCGGCCGCGACATCGGGGCCGACGCTAGCCTCGACGTCCGCGTAGGTGATGAACTCGTCGTGCCCCTCGCCCGGCGCGACCTTGGTGGTCGGGGTGAAGATCGGCTCGGGCAGCTTCGAGCCCTCGATCAGGCCGGTCGGCAGCGCCACCCCCGAGACGGCGCCGTCCTTCTCGTATTCCTTGAGCCCGGAGCCGGCGAGATAGCCGCGGGCGATGCACTCGACCATGACCATCTCGAGGCGCTCGCAGCGAACGGCCCGCCCGGCCCATTCGGCCGGAACGTCGGTCGCGGAGACGATGTGGTTGGGAACGACGCCGGCAAGCTGCTCGAACCACCAGAGCGACAGCTGGGTGAGGATCTTGCCCTTGTCCGGGATCGCGGTGGGCAGCACGACGTCGTAGATCGAGACCCGGTCGGAGGCGACCAGCAGGATGTCATCCCCGTCGGCGTAGACATCCCTGACCTTGCCCGAGTGCAACAGCTCCACGTGCTCCCCCTACCAACCCGGCGTCGTGCAGTCACGTTATCGGACCGGGTTCACCGCCCCCGCCAGGGTTGGCCGGCGGGGGCGGTGGATTACAGCTGTCAGCCCTGGCGGGCGACCAGGTTCCAGCCGTACGCGGACATCGTCTCGCCGGTCGGGACGAGGGAGCGGCCCGAGGTCGTCGTGCCCGTGCCGAGGCCCGTGGAGCTGGTGGGGAAGGTGGTCAGGCTGCCCGACGGGGAGCCCGCCGCGTCGCCGGACACTTCCTCGCCCGGGGAGCCGGCCAGCGCCTCCAGCGCGCCCGTGCCGTTCAGGTTGAGCAGGGCCACCGAGTCGGCGAAGTAGTCCTTCGTCTCGGCGTTGCCCGGGACCAGGGCCGAGCTCTGGTCGAGCGACTGCGATCCCGTGCCGGTCAGGCCGCTGGACGAGCCGCGCAGGAGCACCAACGAGCCGGCGTCGGCCGTGGAGCCGATGTCTTCGCCCGGGACGCCGACCAGGACGTCGCCGAGGCCGTCGCCGGTTACGTCGCCGACTCCGATCGAGTCGCCGAACCAGTCGTCCTGCTCGGCCGCGCCGGCCACCCCGGAGCTGTTCTGGGTGATGACCTTGACGCCGGTGGCCGACAGGCCGGTGCTGCGGCCCACGAGGCTCACCACCGCGCCCGGCGCCCGGTACCAGGCGACCTCGGTGCCGGCCGTGCCGGCGACGATCTCGCCGTAGCCGTCGCCGTTCGTGTCGGTGATGCCCATGTTGAGGCCGAGGGAGAACACGTAGGTGCCGGTGACCTTGACCGTGTGGGTGATCGCCTCGCCGGTTACCGAGGTGACGCCGGTCAGCGAGGCGCCCGCGGCGCCGCCCCAGAGCTGGGTGATCATGCCGGTGCCGTCGCCGTCGTCGTAGTAGTTCTCGAACGGCGTACCGATCGTCAGGTCGCCGTAGTTGTCCTTATTGATTTTGCCGATCGCCAGCGACCAGCCGAAGCTGTCGTCGGTCTCCGGCGAGCCCGGGATGCCGGCGGTGCCCTGGTCGAGCCAGAGCGCGCCGGTGGAGACGATGCCGGTAGCGCTGCCCTTGAGCACGATCACGCCGCCGGCCGCCTGGATGCTGCCGACCGCTTCGTTGGGCAGGCCGATCGCGAGCTCGTCGACACCGTCCCCGGTGATGTCGCCCGCGGCCAGCGCGCCGCCGAAGTAGTCGTCCGTCTCCGAGGAGCCGGGCACGCCCGCGGTGCTCTGGTTGAGGTGCTGCACGGTGGCGATCTGCAGGCCGTCCGAGCTGCCGTAGAAGACCCATACGCCGCCGGCGTGCAGCCCCTTGGTGGCGGTGTCGATCTCGTCCAGGTCGGCGATCGCCAGGTCGTCGTATCCGTCACCGTTGAAGTTGCCGGACACCAGCGAGTTGCCGAAGCAGGCGCAGCCGTCCTCGAGCAGCTCGGTGCGCAGCTGGTCCCGGTGCGCCGCGGACGAGTAGGTCACGACGACGCCGCTGTCGCTGGCTGCCGCGATGTCGTCGCGGCCGTCGCCGTCGAAGTCGGAACGGGTGTTCAGCCGGGCCCCGGTCGTCGGGGTGACGGTGACGGGCGTGCTGCGGGAGTCCAGCGTGATGCCGTCCCGCACGGTCTGCACCCAGTCCGCCTCGGCGGCCGCTAGAGCGCGCGCAGCGGTGGTCGTCTTCTTGAGCTTCTTGAAATCGTGCGGGCTGGTCGGCGCGCCGGGATCGGCCATGGCCGGGGCGGAGAACAGGGCGACGGAGGCCAATGTGGACAGGGCGGCAACAGCCGCATACTTCATGCGCATTTATCGATTCCCCTGTGAGGTGTGCTCGGGGAGTGTAGATCACGACAGCGCTGAATGTCCGACCGTTGTTTACCCTTCGGCCACCGCGCCGGCGACATGGCGCAAGAACTCCGCATTCGTACGCGTGCCGCGCAGTTGGCTGAGCACCTGACCGAGGCTCTGTCGACGATCTTGACCGCTCAGCGCCTTCCGCAACTGCTGAGTGAGGGCGAGCTCGACCGGGGAAAGCAGCACCTCGTCGTGGCGGGTGCCCGAGCCCTGCACGTCGATTGCCGGGAAGAGCCGGGATTCGGCGAGCGAGCGGTCGAGTTTGAGCTCCGCGTTTCCGGTGCTCTTGAACTCTTCGAAGATCACTGTGTCCATCGCGGAGCCGGTCTCCACCAGGGCCGTCGCGATGATCGTCAGGGAGCCGCCGTGCTCGATGTTGCGGGCCGCGCCGAGGAACCGCTTGGGCGGGTAGAGCGCGGTCGAGTCGATGCCGCCGGACATGGTCCGCCCGCGGCCCGGCGCCGCCAGGTTGTACGCGCGACCCAGTCGGGTGATCGAGTCCAGCAGCACGACCACGTCCCGGCCGGACTCGACGAGGCGCTTGGCTCGTTCGATGGCCAGCTCGGCGAGGGCCGTGTGGTCGGTCGGCGGGCGGTCGAAGGTGGCCGCGATGACCTCGCCCTGGACCGAGCGCTGCATATCGGTCACCTCTTCGGGGCGCTCGTCGACCAGCAGGACCATCAGGTGCGCCTCGGGGTTGTTGCGGGTGACGGCGTTCGCGATCGCCTGCAACACCATCGTCTTGCCGGCCTTCGGCGGGGAGACGATCAGCGCCCGCTGGCCCTTGCCGATCGGCATGACCAGGTCGATGAGCCGGGTGGTGAGGACGTGCTGTTCGGTTTCGAGGCGGAGGCGTTCCTGCGGGTACAGGGCCGTCAGCTTGTAGAAGTCGGGGCGCGCGTGCGGGGCTTCGCCGTTGATCGTGTCCACCTGCAGGGCGGTCGCCCGGCGGCGGTGCTGGTCGAGCGAGGTCACCCGGGCGGTGCCGGTGATGTGGTCGCCGCGGCGCAGGCCGAGCGATCTCAGTTGGGCGGTCGAGACCGCGATGTCGTCGGGGCCGGGCAGGTAGCCGTCCGCCCGCAGCCAGGCGCGGTCGTCGACGATGTCGAGCAGGCCGTTCACCGCCAGGTCGGGCGATTCCTGGGCCGGACCGGCCGGCCGGCTGCGGGGATCCGCGCCGGCGGGGCGTCTGGCCCGGCTGGTGGATCCGCGGGTGGCGGCCGGGCGGCGTTCAGCGGCCCGGGTGTCGATGTTCGTCAATTGATTCTCCTGAAAAAGGGAAGGGTGAGATGGCCGTCGGCGCATTCATGGCTGCCGAACGGGACGGCCCGCGGATATTGCGGGCTGACCGGACGCGGAAGTGCGTCCTCGGGGGGCAAACGCCGCGCGTTAGAAGGCGGCTCGATGCGGTGGTGCAAGAAAAGATGGTCGGCCACACAATCGGTGGTGGAGGACCTATCCGGATCGCCAAACCTGCGGGCGAGGGTTACGCCTACAGCGAGGTGTTAGCTGCGTTAAAGGTAACGCTACCAAACGACGCCGACAAGGGGGTTCGGGCCACCACTCTCGGCGATACCGTCGCGCCGGGTGCTCGCCTACCCTAGGGCCGTGGCAGAGTCCGAGGACCTGGATCGGCTTGCGGCGTTCACCTATCTGACCGTTCCGGAGCACGCGGTCTACCTCGCGATCATGAGATTGTTCACCGGGTCGCTGATGACCGACCTCTCCGCGCAGCAGGTCACCGAGGCGGTCGCCGAGCAACGCCTCGAGCTGCCGCTGGACGTCGCCGTCAGCCGGCTGAACCAGCTCGTGACCTGGGGAAACCTGCTGCCCAGCTCGCACACCGTGCGGGTGAAGAGCATCGAGGAGTACAAGCGCGCCCGGTCGAGATATCAGCTGTCTCCGCTCGGCGAGCGGGTGCAGCGCCAGGTGGACGAGGTGCTGGCCAGCGCGGACACGGCTCGGGAGATCAGCCGGGAACTGCTGGGATTGATCACTGCCGGGCTCGGCGCGCTGGCGGACGACGTCGAACGGGCCGGCGGCATCGAACCGGCCGGCGCCCGCGAGTCGGTCGCGGCGGTCTTCGCCCAGTTCTGGGAGTTCCGGGACTCGGTGCGGGACTTCTACGCCTACCTCGGGCAGGTGCTCGCCCGCTACGACCTGGACAGCGCCGAGTACGCGGGATTCAAAAATCTGCTGCTCGATTACGTCGAGTCGATCACCGAGGAGATCGTCCTGCTCGCGCCGCGGATCGAGCGGCACCTGGAACGGATCTGGCCGCATCTCACCGAGCTGCTCGCCCGGGTCGATCAGGGTGGCCTGGCGGGCGCCGCCGAAGGGCTCGGCATTGCGGTTCAACGCAGCCGGGGCCACGAACATTCCGACTGGGTGGCGTTGCGTTCCTGGTTCACCGACACCGACTCGCGGCGCAGCGAGGTCAGCCAGCTGCGCGACGCGACGATGCGGGCGCTGCAGTCGTTGCTGGCGAACGCCAAGCGGATGATCCGCTCGTCGGGGCAGGGCGCGTCCCGCCGCCGGGAGTTGCTGCGCCTGGCGTCCTGGCTGGACGCCGCCGACCAGGACACCGCCGCCGATCTGTACGCCTCGGCCTTCGGGCTGTACGCGGCGCGCCATCTGGGCATCGCCGCCGACGCGGAGGCCGTCGTCCCGGCTACGGAGAGCTGGTGGGCGCGGCCGGCGGTGCAGGTGCCGGTGGCGCTGCGGGACCGCGGTGAACGTACGCCGCGGGGTCGCGCGTCCGGCGTGGCCGACCGCAGCGCGCAGCAACGGGTCCTGCTGGACCAGGCCACCGAGACGCAACGCCAGCGCGCGGACGCCGCCGCGGAGCTGTTGTCGGCGGCGGCGGATCTCAGCGCGGTCCGGTTGTCGGCGCCCGCCATCCATCTGCTCCTCGAGCTGATGGCCCGGGCGCTGGGGGCCGGTGATCCGGCGCTCGGCAACGCGGTGACCTTCGTGGTCGATCTCGGGCTGCGCTGTGAACTCATCGGCAAGCCGGATCACCTGACGGTGCTGCACTCCGCGACGGGCGACTTCACCGCGACCGACCTGCGGATCGCGATCACCCGCCTCGAGGCCGCGGATGACTGACGAGCTGGACATCGCGCTGGCCGCCGAGCGACGCCGGGCCGTACGGGCCCTGCTGGCCCGGCCCTTGCTGCCCGGCGATGCGGACGACTTCGCGCTGGTGCGGCGGCATGCCGACTGGCTGAAGACCTGGTTCGGCACGTTCCTCGGCTACCGGCTCGTGGTCGAGGCCAACTTCGCGCGGCTGTTCAAGCCCGGGCTCGGTGCCGGCGCGGGCCGGCCGTTGCTGCGCCCGACCGGGCCGTTCACGCCCAGGATGTACACATATGTGGCGTTGACCGTCGCGGTCCTGCTCACCTGCGGCGAGCAGATCCTGCTGTCCCAACTGGTCGCCGACGTCCGCGCCGCCGCCGTCGAGGCCGGCTTGGACCTCGGCGATGTGGAGCGCCCGGCCGAACGCCGGGCGCTCGGGGCGGCGCTGCGGCAGCTCGTCGCCTGGCGCGCGTTGCGCGAGGAGCAGGGCAGCGTCGCCGGGTATCCGGACGACGCGCAGGCCGAGGCGCTGCTCACGGTCGAGCGGGACATCGTCGCGCATCTGGTGGCGACGCCGCCCGGGCGCGCCGAGACGCCCGCGGAGTTCGTCCGGCTCGCCGCCACGCCGGGGCCCGGCGGGGTCCGGCATGCGGTGCGGCGACGCCTCGTCGAGACGCCGATGACCCATCTGGACCAGCTCACCGCCGCCGAGCGCGCCTGGTTGCGCCGCGAACAGCGTCGCGACGAGCGGTCATTCGCCGAGTACGTTGGGTTACAAGCTGAACTGCGAGCCGAAGGCGCGGCCCTGCTCGACCCCGACGACGACCTCACCGACGTGCAGTTTCCCGGCACCGGCACGGTGGCCCAGGCGGCGTTGCTGGCGCTGGCCGCCCTCGTCGACGAGCTGCGACCGGCGGCCGGCGGATTGGTCATCGGGGTGCCGGTGCCCGCGGGGCTGCTCGAACGGATCCTGGACGGCCTGGTCGAACGGCACCGGCGGCGCTGGGCCAACCAGTACGTCGAGGATCCGATGGCGTTGCGTACGGCGGTCACCGACCTGCTGATTGCGATGGGCCTGCTGGCCTGGGCGGGCCCGACAGTCGCCGACAGCGAGCCCGACGAGGTGGTCAGCGCCGAGCGGGCGGTCGACGCCCGGCGCGCCCGCGGCGAGGCACCCGGCGGAACGCTGATCCTGCTGGCGGGGGCCGCCCGCTACGCGACCACGGAGGCGACACAGCAATGACGACGGCGACGATCATGCCGACTCAGCAAGAGTTGCTGCTGCCGCATCCAAATCGGTACAGGCTGCACCGGGCCGGGATCTGCAACGTCTGGCAGTACGACGACCAGGTGTTCCGGTTCGAGGGAGGCCGGCTGCTGCTGCGCGGCAAGAACGGTGCCGGCAAGTCCAAGGCGCTGGAGTTGCTGCTTCCGTTCCTGCTCGACGGCGACGTCAAGCGGCTCGACGCCACCGGCGCCGGGAAGACCACCTTTCGCTGGCTGATGAGCGAAGGCGCCACCGGGGTTAACCGCCAGGGATTCGTCTGGCTGGAGCTGCGCCGGGCGAACGAACAGGACGCGGCCGAATACCTGACCCTCGGGGCGGCGGTGCGGTGGTCGTCGTCGACGGCCGAGGCCCGGCTGACCTATTTCGTCACCCCGTTGCGGGTCGGCCCGGATTTCGAGCTGGTCGTCGACCGGCAGCCCGCGCCGCTCGAGCGGCTCCGGGAGGTCCTCGGCGAGGCGGCCCTGCTGCCCAACGCCCGGGAGTACCGGGCCCGGGTCGGCCGGGAGGTCTTCGGGATCAACGACGCCGGCCGCTACCGCAACCTGGTTCATCTGCTGTACCGGCTGCGCCGGCCGACCATCGGCGACCGGATCGAGGCCGGCCAACTGACCACGGAGCTCAGCGAGGCGCTGCCGCCCGTGGACGACGACGTGCTGGACTCGGTGGCGCACAACCTCGACGATCTGGAGACCGTCCGCGAGGACCTCGGGCGCTTGGAGAGCACGCACGGCGCCTTGGCCGAGCTGATGACGGCGTACCGCGGCTACCTGCACGGCGAGTTGCGGCGCCGGGTGCTCGCGGTTGAGGAGTCGCTGGCGGAGTTGCGGGCCCGGCGCAAGTCGGCCGGGGAAGCCGAACGGGCGGTCGCCGCCGCGATCGATACGGAGAAAGCGGCGGAGGCAGGCGTACGGGAATGGGACGCCGCCGAGCGGCAATCCCGCGCCGAGCTGACCGCCTTGCGCGACAGCGCTGACTATCGCGCGGTCCGCGATCTCGGCCAGCGGCGGCTGGCGGTGCAGGCGCTGGAGTCGGCGGCCCGCTCCGCAACCCGGGCCGCCGTGGCCGAACAGCGAGCGCTCGACGATGCAGCCGGCCGGCTGCGGGCCGAGACGCAGCGGATCGCCGCGATCGTCACCCGGCGCCAGGAGCGGCATCGCGAGCTGCGCGAGGTGGCCGCCGAGGCCGGGCTCGACACCGGGCACCTCGGCGTGGCGCCGGCGTTGCGCTACGGCGGAGCGCCGGCCGACCATTCCATCTCGCTGATCCAGACCGCCGCGGCGGCCGACGAGTTGGCGAACTACTCCGAGCAGCTCGCGGTCGCCGACGACGCGGTCCGGGCGCGCCGGCGGGCCGTCGCCGACCTGCGCAACCTGCTCGGGCAGGCGACCGAGGCGGCGGAGCGCGCGACCCGCGCGGAAGGCGACAGCGAGCTGCTCGAAGGCCAGCAGGCCGCCGCCACGCAACGGCTGACCGAGATGACCGACGCGGTCAGTTCGGCGAGCGCCGGGTTCGCTGCGTCCGTACGAGAATGGGGTCTGCTCCCGACGCCGGCCACCGCGGACCTGGCGGCGATCCGCGCTGCTGTCGCCGGCGACGACGCTTTGCCGGCGGAGACGCCGGACGCTGTGCGGACGGCGGCCGAGGCGGCTCTGGAACCGATCCGGGCCGCGGCCGAGGGCCGGCGCGACAGCCTGCGCCGGGATCGCGACCGGGCCGAACAGACTCTTGCGCAGGTGCGAGCGGAGCATCGGCGGTGGAGCGAACTCACCGATCCGGAGCCGCCCCGGTCGCGTTTCCGGACCGGCGACGCGGAGGCTGGTGTCCCGCTCTATCGCCTAGTCGACTTCGCCGGGCACCTCGACGACCGGCAACGGTCCGGATTGGAGGCGGCGCTGGAGTCCAGCGGGCTGCTCGACGGCCTGGTCGCCGACGACGGCACCCTGACCGCACCGGAGACCGGCGAGATCTTGCTGCGCCCGGATGCGCCCGCCGCCGGACCGGCCCTGGATCGGGCGCTGGTGGCCGTGCCGGGGGCGGAGCGGGTGGGCGCGCTGCTGCGCAGCATCGGCCTCGGCCCGGCGACAGAGACGACAAGCTGGATCGCGTACGACGGATCGTGGCGACTCGGGGTGGCGCACGGCGCCTGGCACAAGCCCGCTGCCGAGTACGTCGGCGCCGCCAACCGGGCCGCCCTGCGCGAACGCCGCCTCGCCGAACTCCAACTCGAGATCGACGAACTGGCGCACACCCTCGCCGACATCGACGAACGCCTCGCCGAGGTCGACCGCGCCCGCACCGACCTGGCCCAGGCGCTGCGGGCGCTGCCCGACGGGATCGAGCTGCGCCAGGCGTGGGCCCGCCGGGACGAGGCCGAGTCGGCCCTGAACCGGCTCGCCCGCGAGGTGACGGCGGCCCGGCACCGAGCCCGCGAGCTGCGAGCTACCGCCAACCAGCGCCGGGCCGCGGCCGAGTCGGCGGCGAGCGCACACCTGCTCCCGACCGAGCCGGAGGACCTGCGGCGGGTCGACGAACGGCTGCGGCGGCTCAACGACGACCTGCCCCGGCACCGCCACGAGACCGCGACGGTCGTCGCCCAGTTGTCCGCGTACGAGGAAGAGATCGCCCAGCACGCCCGGGTGCACGAGCGGGCCGCGGTCGCGGCGGCGGAAGCTATGGCAGCCGCCGAGGAGCACCTAGCGGCCGAACAGGCGTTCGCGACGCTGGAGCAGTCGCTGGGCGCCGACGAGGCCGCGATCCTGGACCGGGAGACCGCCGCGGAGAAGCGCCTGCGCGCCGCCGAGCAGCAACTGCCGCGGGCCCGGTCCCGCTATCAGGAGGACCGCGACCGGCGGATCCGGGCGGAGAGCCTGCGCGACGAAGCCAACCAGCGCCGGATCGGCCAGGAGCAGATCACCCTGGAGGCCGGCACTGCCCTGCCCCGGGTGCTCACCCTGCCGGGCGTCACGCCGGCCCTCGGCCTGACCGCGTCGGTCGACTACGACATCGGCGCCGGCTCACCCCGGGACCGGATCGCTCAGCTCGACGCGCTGGCCGGCCGGCTCCGCGACGCGCTCGGCACGCCGCGCCAGGACATCGGCGAGAACGCGCTGCACCTGCGGTACATCGACGTCCGCAACCGGCTGCCCGGCGGCTACGACCTGGTCTGGGAGGACCGTGACGGGGTCAAGGTGGTGGAGATCGCCGACGACGTGGGTCAGCATCCGGTCGCGCTGGCCACCGCCCGGCTCGGCGCCGAGCTCGACCAGAAACGCTCCGCGGTCGCCGATCGGGAGCGGCACGCCTTCGAGCGGTTCCTGCTCGGCGAGCTGGGAGATGCCCTGTTCCGCCAGATTCTGTCCGCCGAGACCCTGGTCAGAAGCATGAACGACACCCTTGCCGGGGTACGGACATCGCACGGGCTCGGCGCCCGCCTGGTGTGGGGATTGCGGGCCGACTCGGACGCCGACACCCGGGCCGCCGTCGAGTTGCTGCGTACCGCGCTGGCCCTGCGTACCCGGGACCAGAACGACCGGCTGCGCGAGGTGCTGGCCCGCCGGGTCGAGGACGCCCGGCGCGCCGACCCGTCCGCCGGCTATTCGACGCACCTACGGGCCGCATTGGACTATCGGCAGTGGTTCACGTTCACCGTTAAGGTCACCGATAACGCCAACCCCGACCGGGAACGTACGCTGTCCGCCCGTACCGCTATGTCGCAGGGAGAACAGCGGGTCGTGTCCTATCTGGTGCTCTTCGCAGCCGCCGCCGCGCACTTCAGCTCCGTCGGCGACGCCTATCCCCGCGCGCCGCGGCTGATCCTGCTCGACGACGCCTTCGCCAAGGTCGACGAGCCGACCCACGGCCGGCTCCTCGGCCTGCTGGTCGACCTGGATCTCGACGCCGTCCTGACCAGCGAACGCCTCTGGGGCTGCTTCCCCGAGGTGCCGTCGCTGGGCATCTACGAGTGCCTGCGCGACCCGGCCCAACCCGGCGTCGCGACCCTGCATTTCCGCTGGGACGGCACCCGCCGCTCGGTGCTCGCGTCATGATCCCGGTCGGGGCCCTGAGCTGGCTGAAATCGCCGGATCTGATGCCGCTCTGGACCGAGGCGCACGCCCGGCTGCTGCGCAACGGGCGGGCCCCCACCGGCCGGTTGACGCTGACCTCGCTGACCGTGGAGAGCCGCGCCGCCGTCGGGCAGTTGCTGGGCTACGCCGTCCGCTCGAAGGTCACCATCGACCTCGCCAAGCTCGACCAACGGCTGTGGAGCAGCGCCGCCGGGGCCGGGCTCATCGAGGTGGTCGAGGCGATCGTCGGGGCGGTGCCGGACCGGCGCACGGAAGCGTCCGACGATGCGGCTCGCCGGGCGCTGCTGCGCGATCACGCCGAAGCGGCCGTCGCCGTGGCCGGGCTGGCCGACTATCCATGGACGGCGGAATGGCTCGACCGGCTGTGGCGTGCGGGCCTGCCGGCCCGGCAGTCCGCCGAGGACGTACGCGAACTCGTCGGCCAGGCGGCCACCACGCTCGGACTGACCGTCGGGGCGCACGCCCGGCTGTGGTCGCGCGGCGAGTTGGCCCAACGCGTGACCGGCACCGCGCACGGGCTCGACGACGACACGCCGCTCGCGAGAATCGTGCTGCGCGGTATCTCACTCGCGATCGCCGGCGACGCGGAGCCGCCGGCGAGCGCCGCCGGCCGCCGGGCGCTGTGGGAAGCGGCCGGCGTGGCCAGCGACACCGTCGCCACCACCGTGCTCGTCTACGGCCTACGCCCGCTCGGCGACGACTGGCGCGCCGACCACCTCCGGATCCGGGCGCTGAACTTCGCCGAATCCCACCTGACGCTGCGCGAGGTCCGCCGGCTGATCCCGCTGCACCTGGTGCCCCAGACCGTCTTCGTGTGCGAGAACCCGCGCGTGCTGGAGGCCGCGGCGGATGCCCAGGTGTCGGCCGCTCTGGTGTGCACGCTCGGCAATCCGACCACTGTGACGCTGGCGCTGCTCGACGCCATCATGGCCTCATCCGACGTACGGCTGGCCTACCACGGCGACTTCGACTGGCCCGGGGTCGCCATGGCGGACCGGATGATCCGCCGGTACGCGGCCGTGCCCTGGCGGTTCGGGGCGGCGGACTACCACAACGCGGTGACCGTGGCGACGGAGCGCGGGACGCCGCTGCAGCCGCTCACCGGGGCGGCGATCGCCACGGGTTGGGATCCGGCGCTAGGCGCGGGA
>Ga0307515_10005666_pt1 | contig 25224 bp, 16 predicted proteins | sample 17_EM_MG_FD_194513 | JGI IMG/M metagenome (GOLD analysis project Ga0307515, IMG submission 194513) | Populus trichocarpa ectomycorrhiza microbial communities from riparian zone in the Pacific Northwest, United States - 17_EM | ecosystem: Host-associated > Plants > Roots > Unclassified | place... | reverse complement strand
GCAGGCCCGACTTCGGGTAGCGCCAGTACAGCTCACCTTCGGGGAAGAAGTCGCGATCGTTGAGCTTGTCGAACAGCTCCTTCGGCGGGTCGATCTCGTCGATCGACTTCGGGCCGTGGCGCTGCATGATCAGCGCGTTGATGTTGCTGATGCCGACCTCGTGCACCACGCTGCGGCCGTCCTTGCGCAAGGGTGCGGTGATGTCGTGCAACTCGAACATGAAGCCCTTGCGGATCAGGTAGAAGTTCCACGGGATGCCGCGCGCGCCGGTCTTGCGCTGGCCCTGGTCGTCGGTGATGGTCTCGAACTCGTGCCGCGGGTAGAAGACCGCCTTCACCTTCAGCGCGGTCTTGTCGTAGGCCCACACGTCGCGCTGGCGCCGCAGCAGGCCGGTCGCGTAGTCGAGCTGCTCGACCAGGTCCTTGCCGCCCCAGCCGCCCCCGCCGCGTTGCTTCAGCACGCCGTCGAGCCGGGCCTGGGTCCAGCGGAAGTTGTCGCGGGCGATCTTCCAGCTGAAGATGTCCTTGGCGGCCAGCACCAGCGCCGCCGATTCGTTGGTCTCGGTCGCCAGCGGCCCGATGCGCGTGCTGTTCGGCGACGGCAGCGAGATGAAGTCGTCCGGCGGCGCGGGCTTCGACTGCGGCAGCTTGTCGGGTAGCGCGTCGCCGAGCAGGAAGTCGGTCGCGGGCGTCTCCGAGGGCTTGTGGCAGCCGCCGGGGCAGCTCATCTTCGGCCCCTTGGCACGCGCCCGCTCCCGCGCCGCGCGCGCGGCGTCGATGCGGTCCATCGCCCCGAACAGCTTGTTGACCGTGCCGTAGTACGCGACCCAGACCTCGCGCACCGCCTCCATCGCCGCCGGGTCGATGCTGTCCTTCTTCGCGTCGATATAGGCGTCGACCAGCACCTCGGCCTGGGCGGCCATCAGCATGTGCGTGCGCAGCTCGGGCGGAATGACCGCGGTGGGCGAAGCCAGGAGATCGTCACCCAGCTCCGGCGGCAGCGCGAGCGCCGCGTCCAGCAGCGCCAGCCGCGCCTGCGTGACCGCCAGGCGCGAGGACTGCAAGTCGGCGGCCAGCGAAGATTCCTGCGCGTCGAGCACCTGGTTGTGCTGGGCCGCGTGCATCGAGGGCCAGGCGGCCTCCAGCTTGCGGCGCTTCTCGTCGGCGTCGCGCTTCTGCTTCGCCTCGCGCAGTTCGGCGCCCGTCTGGTGGCAGGTCGGGCAGACGTCCTCGTACTTGTCCATCGGAGCGACGAAGCGACCGAAGCGCCACTCCAGCCCGCCGTCCAGGTTCTCGATGACGCCGGTCTTCGGGTTCGGCAGCAGGTCGAGCTTCAGCCGCGGGTCGCGCGCCGGTGTGCCGAACGGCGTCAGTCCGCTCGCCTTCTTGCGCTCGATGTCGTCGGCCAGCTTCTGCATGTCGGCGACCGAGAACTCGGCGCCGCTGTCGCCCTGCACGCGCGGCGGCCCGCCGGCCTGCTCGACCGTGTGCGCGAGCTCGTGCGCGATGAGGCGCCGGCCTTCGGTGGTCTGCGGCGCGTACTGGCCCTGGCCGAACGCGACGTGCTGTCCGTGCGCGAACGCGCGCACGCCGATGCGCTCGCTGGCGAGCGCGGCGCGCGCGTCGGTGTGCACATGCACCGCGGACAGGTCGGCGCCGAGGCGCTGCTCCATCGGCGCACGCAGCGCCAGGGCCAGCGGCGCGCCGTCGCCCAGGCCCTGCACGCCGGCCGCGATCTGCGCGGCGGGATTCGGCGTGCCGGTGTGCAGCTTCGGCGGGCGCGTCGGCGCGGGCGTGGCCTTCTCGTGCGCCGCGTCGGCGGCGGCCGTGGCGCATCGGGCAGCTGCGCAGGCCATCGCGTTCAGCGCGCGTAGCGTCCGTGGCCGACCGACTGCCCTTGCTGCGCCTGCCGCCGTGACAGCGCGTGCAGCAGGTGGCACATGCCCAGCGGCTCGTCGGCAGCGGCCGCGAGGAAGGCGGCGTCGAGCGTCGCGGCCTGGATCTCCCCGCCGGTGACATCGAAGCGTTCGGCGAGCCACGCGAAGTCGATGTCGTCGCTGCGCGGGAGCGCCGGCGGCAGCATGCCGCGCCACAGGCGCTCGCGCAGCGGCGAAGCGGGCCGCGCGAATTCCACCGTGTAGTGCATGCGGCGCGCGAATGCGCTGTCGAGGTTCTTCGGCAGGTTGCTCGCCAGGATCACCACGCCGGCGTGCTCTTCGAACTTCTGCAGCAGGTACGCGACCTCGAGGTTGGCGTAGCGGTCGTGCGCGTCCTTCACTTCCGAGCGGCGGCCGAGCAGCGCGTCGGCTTCGTCGAACAGCAGCACCGCGCTCGAACGCTCGGCGGCGCGGAACACGCGGTCCAGGTTCTGCTCGGTCTCGCCGATGTACTTGGACACCACCGCGGCCAAGTCCACGCGGTACATGGGCAGGCCGGCCGCGGCCGCCACGACAGCGGCGGCCACGGTCTTGCCGGTGCCCGACGCGCCGCAGAACAGCGCGGTCAGCCCGGCGCTGCGGCCGCTGCGCGCGCCCAGGCCCCAGTCGCCGTAGACGCGGTCGCGCACGCGCACCGCGTCGGCCACCTCACGCAGCTGGCGCAGCGTGACCTCGTTCAGCACCAGATCGGACCAGCCGTGCTGGCGCTCGACGCGGCGCGCGACGCGGCCCAGCGCCTGGTGCGCCCGCGCCTGCGCTTCGTCCTCCAGCAGCGCGGCGAGCGTCGCGGCGTCGTCGTCGGGCAGCAGCGACCACGCCGCCGACGCGGCGGCGGCGCGGATGCGCGCGGCCGGCAGCGGGTGCCGCGCCGCGAGCGACGACAGCGTGCCGTCGTCGATCACCAGGCCCTGCCGCGCCAGCGACTGCTGCCACAGCGCCTGCCGTGCTTCGGGCGCGGGCGGTTCGGCGGCCAGGCGCAGGTGCGGCCAGGCGGCCAGCCACGCGGCCGACGGCGACGACGGTGGCGTCGACAGCAGCACCGGCACGCCGCGGCCGGCCAGCGCTTCGAGGTCGCGCAGCGGCGCGGGCGCGGGCGCGGGGCCGTCGTCGGCCTCGACCATCAGCGCCGCATTCGCGAGCCGCGCGGACAGCAGCAGCGATCGCGCGTGCGCCGTGGCCACCGGCAGCGGCACGCGCAGCAGCGCCAGACCGCGCGAGGCGGCCCACGCGGCGGCGGCCTCGCGCCGGTCCTCGGGGTCGTCGCCGTGCACGTGCACCAGAGGCTCGGCCGCGGTGCGCTCGGCGCCGGCCGGCGCCGCGGTCCATTCGGCATCGCGCTGCCACGCGGGGTCGGCCAGCGGCAGGCCGAGCGCGAACTGCAGCACCGGTTCGCGCACGCGCAGCTCACGGCGCCAGCGGCTGCGCGGCTCCGGCGGCTCCAGCACCTCGAGCACGCCGGCCTCGACCAGCCGCGACGGCGGCGACGCGCGTGCGGCCAGGTCGTCCACGTCGTCGAGCAGGCGGCGCGCAAGGTCCAGTGTGACCAGTCGGCGCGAGACGTCGTCGTTGAGGTAGGCGTAGAAGGCTTCGTAGCGCGGGTCGAGATCCGGCGCCAGCGCGAGCAGCAGCAGCGCGAGGTCGCCGTCGTCGAGCTGCAGCCGCGCCGCGAGCGCCGCGCCCACGCCTTCGGCGGCGACCGCGGGCGCGAGATGGCGCGCCTGCGCGGTCAGCGCGTCGATCTGCTGTGCGTCCTCGGCGTCAGGCGCGCCGTCGGCGCCGAGCAGCGCGTCGACGAAGGAGTGCGTCACGTGCAGCCCACGCCACTCATCGAGCGACGGCGCGTAGCGCGCGCGCACGCGCAGCAGCTCACGCTCGACGAGCGCGTCGAGCCAGCGGCGCCACGCGTCGACCGCCTGGGGCAGTTCCTCGCGTTGCATCAGCCGTGGAACTCCAGCGTGAGCAGCCGCGCGGGCGGACCGCGCCACACGTGCTCGCGCGCGGCGAGCGTGGTCATCGCGAGCAGCACGTGCAGCGGCGCGCGCGGAACGCGCCAGTGCCAGTGATCGTCGTCGACGAGGCACGCGCTGCCGTCACCGCCGAGCAGGTTGCGCCGCAGGTAGCCGATGCTGGCGCCGGCCATGCCGGGCACGCGCCACGCGACGCGGCGCCACGCGTACTGCGCGGCCGTGGCGACCAGCGTGCGCCAGGCCGCTGGCAGGCCGTGCAGCAGCGGGGTGTCGAGCGCCGCCGCGTCGTCGTCACGCGGTTCCTCGACGCCGAAGGCCGCGGCCGCGTCGACCACGGCCTGCGCATGGATGTCGTTCAGCAGGGCCGCGAGTTCGTCGAGGCCGAACGCGGCCTCGACGCCGAACAGCGCGCGCCAACACGCGTCGTGCCATAAGCGCGGAGCGTCGGCGGCCGGCGCGGCCGCGGCCAGCGCTGCGAGCGCGAAGGCGCCGCGCGGCGCGTCGGGCAGCGCGCTGGTCCAGTCGCCCAATTCGTCGAGCAGCAGCACCAGGCCGGCGGCTGCGCAGGGCGTGTCTTCGAAGAGCGCGAACTCGTCCTGCGACAAGTGCGACGCGCGTCTCGCCGACGTGGCCGCGGCCCGCGCGGCGGCCCGTGCTTCGGGCGAACGTTCACGCAGCCGGTGTTCGAGCGCCGTGCGCGATGCGCCCGACGACGAAGTGGCCCACGGCGTGCCGGGCCGCGTCGCGATCGCGCCGGCGAGCGCGGCCGCGACCAGCCCCTCGTCGAGCGCGGAGCCCGATGCCGCGGCGCGCGCCAGGCGCTCCAGCACCGCCGCTGCGGGACACGCCAGCACGCTGGAAGGCGGCAACGCCGGAGCGGCGGACGCTGCATCGGCGACCGTCGCTTCACCGATCAACACATCGAGCACGCGCAGCCCCTCGCCGCCTTCCAGCAACGCGAACACCGCCGTCTCGCGCGCCAGCAGCGCCAGCAGCGGCCACGCGTCTGCGGGCCGCTCCTCGAACAACGTGCGCAGCGCCGCGGCGGCCGGAAGTGAGGCCAGCCCGTCGAACTCGTCGAACACCCAGCGCGCATGTGCATCGCCGGCCGCGAGCGCGACCGCGAAGGCTGCGTGGTACGCGACGCGGTCCGGAAAGCGCACCACGTCCGGCCCGCCGTCGTCGATAGCGTCGACGATGTGTCGCGCCAGCGACGACGCGTACGCCGGTGCCGCCTCGTCGGGATGGCGCGCGACGTCGATCGCGACAGCGACGTGGAGCTGGCGGATGCGGATCACCTCGCCCGCGTGCCGCGCGAGGCAGGCGTCCAGCGCGCCTGCGAGCACCACGCCGGCGTGGCGCGCGATCGCCTCGGCGCGGTCCGGCACGGCTCGCGGCGCGCGCTGCGGGCCGCGCAGCGCGAGCGCCTGGTGCCAGCGGGCGATCGTCAGCACCGGGGCCTCACGTGTACTGCCCGACGGCGATGAAGTTGAAGGCCGAGTACTGCGGCGTCGAGCCGTCGGCGGCCGCGCTGTCGATGTCGCGGATCACGACGTCGAAGCCATTGCCCGACACGTTGCGCACGCAGATCACGTTGTCCTCGGCCAGCGGATCGACCAGCGTCGCCGTGACCACCGGCGTGCCGGTGAAGGCCGGCACGAAGGTCACGCGCACCAGCCCGACGCCGTTGCGCACCGCCGACCAGTCGGTGCCGGCGCTGGCGAAGACCTGCGGCATGCGGCCGCTGACCATGCGCACGTTGTCGCGCGAGCCGACCGCGAAGTGCAGCAGCGACGGCCCCATGCGCACGTTGCCGGCCAGGTCCACCGACACCCGGTCGACGCCGGACCACAGCCGCGTGACGCCGTTCGCCGCGTAAAGCACCCAGCGTTCGCCGTTCGCGGGGATGTCCACGAACGCGCTGCCGCGGTTCGAGAACGAGTAGCCGCTGCCGAGCCCGCCCGAGTGCACCTCGTCGCCCTCGACGTGCAGCATGCGCGCCGGCACCTGCGTGTTGATGCCGACGCGGCCGCCCTGCATTGACAGGTCCGGCGAGTTGCCGCGCGCCTGGCCGATCCAGCTGATGTGCTGCGGCGCCACTTCGGTGCCGGCGCCGAGCTGCTGGAACTGGATGCGCGGCGGCTCGTCGAGGTCGCTCATCACCATCAAGGGCGCGAGCTGCGCGCCGTACTGGATCCACACGCGCCCCGCGTCGCCGCCGTCGCCGGCCTGGAACCACTTGTTCGCGCCCAACCCATTGCCCTGCGGCGCCGGAACGCCGCGCACGTCGAGCTTGGCCTGCGGCGCGCTGCTGCCGATGCCGACGTTGCCGGCCGGGTCGATGAAGAAGTTCGATTGCGCCGGATCGGCCTGCGCGATGTTGAAACCCGGCGGGCCGGGCAGCGTGTTGATCTGCCAGGTCACCGCACCGGCCGCCGACTGCAGCGCCAGCGCCTGCTGCTGCGCGCCGGCCACGCGCAGCGTCAGCGGGTGCGCGAGCGGGCTGTCGACGGTGCCGACGCCGACCTTCGCGTCGTGCTGCACGACCACGCCCGAACGGAAATCGAAGTCGAGCCGGCACGGGTCGGCGGGCGCGCCCTGCAGCGTCGCGCCGCCGACGACGAGGCGGCTCGGCCCCGGCGCGTTGCTGCCGAGCAGCAGCTGCAGGTCCTCGGTGCCGCCAGCCGCGTAGTCGGTGCCACCCTCGGCCTGCCATTCGACGCGGCGGCCGCGCAGCCGCAGGTCGCCGGTCAGGCGCGTGTGCTCTTCCAGCCAGATCGGCTCGGTGGGTTCGATGCGGTCATGACAGGTCTGCAGGTCGCTTTCGAGCGGCGCGGCCGCAGCCTGCAACTGGTCGTTGGTCTTGCCGGCCTCGCGCTCGGTCCAGCGCGCGCGCAGGCGCAGCAGGCCGCCGGCGGCGATCACCGATTCGGCGAACACGCCGGCCTGATGGCGGAAGATCACCGACAGCTTCCGTGCCGTCTCGTCGGCTTCGGCGAACGCGCCGGGCGCGCCTTGCACCCAGGCCACGCGGCCCAGCGGCACCAGCCAGCGCGGCGTGTCGTCGTCGTTGGGGAAGAGCTGCGCGCCGACGCTGCCGTCGAGCGCGATCGGCTGGCCCGGCAGCAGCGTGCCGGGCGCGGTGCGCGCGTCGGGGTACAGCGTCGCGCCGAGTTCGACGCCGCTCTCGCGCTGCGCCACCGTGTTGCGCGGGCCAACCTCGACGACCACACTTTCGGAGATGCGCGAGTACGCGTCGCTGGAGCCGCAGACCTCGAAGCCCGGGCGCACGCCGCCGGCCGAGACCTCGCTGTGGCGCAGCCAAACGTTCACCAGGCCGCTGGGCTGCAATGCAAACAGCGCCGCGTCCAGCCTGGTCGGCGCCAGGATCGCGAGCAGACGCCCGTGGCCATCGACCGCGACGCCGGGCGCGACCGTGTAGGTGATCGCACCGCCGGGGTCGGCGCCCTGCACAAGTTCCAGACCCGACACGATGCCCCAGCTGCGGCCCGCGAGGCGCTGGCGCGCGAGCTGTTCTCGCAGGTAGTCGAGCAGCACCGCGAGGTCGGCGGCGCCAAGGTACTGGCCTTCGAAGAAATGCGGCCGTTCGGCGAAGAGCGTGTCCATGCGGGGCTCCCTGTCACTTGCGGCCGCGCTTGGCGCTCTTGGCCGGCGCCGGCGTGGGCGGCGACGGCGCGGCCACGGCGGCCTTGCGCAGCGAACCGATCTCGGCTTCCTGGGCCTGCACGCGGGCGTCGAGGTCGGCGATGCGCTTCTCGAGCGCATCGGTCGACCCGCCACCGGGCTTGCGTTCGCCGAGGCCGGCCAGCGTTGCGAACGGCCGCGCCAGTTGCTGACTGAGCAGCCAGGTGGACAGGTCCGCGCGCCGCACCTTGGAATCGCCCTTGCCGCCGAGCAGGCCCTGCATCAGCGAGCGCGCCGACGTGTCGGGCGCGGTCGCGTTGTCGGCGAGGATCCGCGCGAAGGCTTGCGTGCGCTCCGACGGCTCGACCGTGGTGTTCAGCCGCGAGTCCGCGACGCCGGCCACGCCCACGATGCCGTTGTCGCCGTCGCGGCGGAAGATCGACGCAAGGTCGAAGCAGCAGAAGCGCTGCAGCAGCTCGCGCAGGATCGATGCGATCGGGAACGGCGACAGCCAGTATTCGATCGCCGGCCACGTGACCGCGATCGCGCGCTCGGTCGACCAGTTGCACACGCGCAGCACCCGGCAGTCGCCGCCGGAGACGTGCAGTGTGGCCAGCGGCACGCGGCCGTCGGGGTCGGGCAGCGGGCAGGGCGGCAGCAGCGCCGAGCACATGCAGTTCAGCATCGCGTCGATCGCGACGACGAACAGCAGCTCGATCGCGTCTTCCAGCGCCGCGGGGTTGTTCGCGCTCGGAATGGCCAGCGATTGCAGACGCGCGATCAGCTCGCAGTTGGTGCCGGGCCGGTCGACCAGCTTCAGCAGCAGGTGCGCCTTGATCTTCACGGCCCACGACTGCCAGCCGCCGGGATTGCTGGTGACGCTGCCGTCCGGCGTCGCCGGCGCCCCCTTGATCAGCGCGTCGAGGCAGCACTGCAGGCGCTGCATCAACGGCGAGTCGGTCGCGTTGTCGTCGTCGTCCTTCGGCGGCTTGCGGTAGACCTCGAAGGTGTAGCCCTCGCAGACCACGGTCGGCTCGCACTGCACCGGCGCGCCGCGCGGGCGCGGCGGCGGGCACGCGGCCTTGGCCTGACCGCCGCAACCGCAGCCGCCACCGCCGTTGCAGCCGGCCTTGCCGCATCCGCAACCACCACCGGTGCCGCAAGACACGGGCGCGCTTCCATACAGCGGCTGCACGCCGCGCGTCGGCGTCTCGGCGTAGCGGATCGCGAGCACCCATTCCTGCTCGCCTTCGGGACAGGGCAGCTGGTTCGGGCGGCGCGGCGGGTCGCAGGGCCGCAGGTCCGGCATGCAGTGGCCGATCAGCGCGCACACGTCGACCGCGACCGAATCGCAGACCACGATGTCCTCGCCGCACGGCGACAGCGCGTAGCCGCAGCTCACGGTGACGCCGTTGCCGCAGGGGCCGCAGGTCACTTCAAGCCCGTTGACCACGCCCCAGCCGTGCAACTGGCGGTTGTGCAGCCGGTGCTTGGCGCGGATGTAGGCGTCGAGCCGGTTGAGGTCGTCGGCGGTCAGCACCTGGCCGGCGAAGAAGCGCGGCCGGCACAGGCATTCAAGCATGCCGCAGCGGCTGCAGGGCGGCGCGGGCGCGTCGCAGTGGGCCACGCTGGCCGCGCGCCGGCTGCGGTAGAGGTCGGTGATCGTGCTCATCGTGAGTTCCTCAGACCTTGACGTCGAACCAGCTCTCGAAGTCGCCGCCTTCGATGCCGTCGCCGCTGTGGCGTTTGTCCACGGGTTGCATCCACTCGGGCGTCACGCCGGGCTGCGGCGGGCCGGGCGGCGAGCGCGGCTCCAGCGTCGGCAGGTGGTCGGCGTCGACCGCGCGCAACTCGCCGGTCTTGCGGTGCACGCCGCGGATGAAGTCGCCCTTGACCACGACCCGCACGCGCACCAGGCCGTCCTCGCCGCGGAACGCACCCAGCGGTGGCAGCCGGATCCGGAACGCGGTGACGAAGGGGTCGCCACTGCGCTTGAAGGTTTTCGCGTTGCATTCCTCCTCCGCGTTGCCGGGAACGATCAGCTCGGTCAGGTCCAGGTCGCACCAGCAGCGCAGCCGGATACGTTCTTCGCCGTCGGTGGTCCGGATGTTGATGCGGCCGAGCTGCACGAAGATGCTGCGGTCGTTCAGGTCCTTGGTGAGCACCTTGGTGTCGAAGGTGACTACCAGCTCGCGCGGCGGCTCTTTAGGGCCGTTCGGCGTGTCGTGCTGCCAGCTGAAATCGCAGATGTGCGGCAGGTCCCAGTCGAGGCCGGGGTCGCCGTCCTTGCCGGGTTGGCCGTCCTCGCCGGGTTGGCCGTCCTCGCCGGGTTGACCGTCCTTGCCGGGTTGGCCGTCCTCGCCGGACAGGCCTTGCGGGCCGGGCGGCCCCTGCGGGCCTTCGCCGCCGGTGCCGGTGCGCGACAGCAGGCAGCGCACGGCAGCCGCGAGGTCCGCCACGCTGGGCAGCACCACGCGGTGCGTGGTGTCGTCGATGCGCACGATGCCGTTCTGCGCGTCTGCCGCAGGATCGCTCGGCGGCACGGCCGGGTCGAGAAGGCGGCGATCGGGACGCCAGCGCGCGAAGGTCGCGAGCACGATGCAATCGGGTGTGTCGCAGCCGGGGCAGGCGTGCGGGTCCAGCGACGCGCCGCAGTCGGTGCCGATCAGGTCGAACAGCGCCACGCCGTCGTCGTAGGCGACGTACAACCGGCCCTCGACCGCGAGCGCGTTGCCGCCTGTGCCGACGGCCTGCGGCGCGCCGAGCACGCCGGCTTCGCCGGCCGCGAGGCGCACGAGGTCGGCGCTGCGGACCTGCGTCGTGCCGCCGTCGTCGGTCAGCACGATGGCGGTCGATGCGCCGGGCGCGACCCACAGCGCGAGCGGCTGGTCGCCGAGCGCGGCGGACTTCACCGCGCTGCCGTCGGCGGCCGCGTGGCGCAGTTCCTCGGTGCCGCCTTCGAGCCACACCAGCACGTCGGGACCGGTGCTGGCGCCGACGTCGAAAGCCACCGGCGCGACCGCTGCGGCGACCGCGAGCGTCTGCGGATCGAGCCCCGCGGCGGCGGTGTCGAAGTGGTGCAGCGCGCCGGCGGCCAGCGCCACCAGCCGCCCGTCCTTGCGCAGCGCGCCGCCCGCGAGCGCGGCGGCGACCACGGCCTGGCGGCCCGCGACCACCGCGCCGCCCGCGTCCCAGGCCTGCAGCGTCGTCGATGCGCCGGCGACCGCGATCGACACCGAGCCGCCTGACGCGAGCACGACGAGCTTCAGCGACGTGGCGCCGACGCTGCCGGGAATGTCGACTGGTGGCACCACATCCACCTGGAATGCGGCGTCCGTCGTCGTGTCGACCGTGTGCAGTTGCGCAGGATCGGCAGCGGTGGCGCCCCCGATCGCGGCGTACAGCCGCGTGCCGTCGGGCGACAGCGCGATCGCGAGCACCGGCTGCGTGAATGTGCGCGGCGCGCCGGCCAGTGGCAGCAGCGTGCCCAGGTCGTAGCGGTGCACGCTGCCCACGCCGGGCGGCTGCGTCGCGGCGACGTACAGGCGCGCGCCGGCGACGTCGAACGCGAGCGCCGACGCACCGGGCAGCGCGAGCGGCGGCCCGCGCCATTCGAGCGCGGGCGCGTTCGGCAGCAGCAGCGGCGGCAGCTCGGGATCGACGCGCACGTCGAATGCGTAGCTTTCGAGGATGCGGTTCGGCGCGCAGCGCGTGTCGTCGCACCCGCACTCGTCATACAGGATCGGCACCTCCTCCGTCGGGCACTCGCGGTAGCGGATGCACAGCTGCAGCAGGTGGTCCTGCGGCTCCTGCTCGTCGAGCAGCTTCTTCACGTCGGGGAAGCAGTACAGGTCGACCGTCTCCTCGTCCAGCACGAGGATCTCGTTGCCGCAGCAGTCGATCGCCATGCCGGGCTTCACCAGCACGTGGCGCGGCTGGCAGGCGGGGTTCGGGTGCTGGTCCACCTCCAGCCCGCAAACGACGCCGCTGCCGTGCAGCCGCGCGTGGTGGCGCTTGAACTTCTCGACCAGGTAGGCCTGCTCGACCTCGAAGTCGGGCACGTCCATCAGCTTGCCGAAGAAGTAGTGGTTGCGCAGCGGCGTGCTCAGCGTGCAAGGGGTGCACGGCATCGGTCCGCCGCAGCCGGCGCAGTTGTGATGCTGCTGGTGTTCGGAGTGGCCCATGGCGTCCTCGGATCAGCGGATGACGGTCGAAAGGCCGACGCGCTGGCGGCCAGCGCCGCGCGGCGGTTCTGCAAAGGTGCTGCCGGCCGCATGCAGCACGGTGCCGCGGCCCAGCGGGGTGTCGGCGTCGTCGAGCACCGGTGGCTGCGTGCGCACGCCGATCACGGCGTCCAGTCCCAACATGGCTTGCACGCCGACGCGGAAGCGGGGCTGCACGACGACGAGCTTCGCTTCGGTGTGCGCCGGCGCTTCGGCGGCGATGAAGTCCTGCAAGGCTTCGCGCCGTCCGGGCGCGGCGATGCAGCCCGCGGGCACGAACACCGACAGCCGGTGCGCGTACACGTGGAAGGGATCGCGCAGCGGGTCCTGCACGGTCAGCAGCTGCGTGACGCCCAGGCGCGCGCCGCCGCTGCCGCCGCCGGATTCCAGCGTGCGGTCGGCTTCGAGCCGGCTGCGGTTGACGATGCGATCGCCCCACAGCTTGGCCGCGTCCGACAGCCGCGCGTGGCCGACGGCCATCCAGCGCCGCAGCTGGTAGTGCTCCAGCAGCAGACGCGGCGGCCGCCAGCGCGGCACGTGGCGCAGGCCGGTGGGGCAGGACACGCAGCGTGCGTGCGCCGGCACGTGGTGTGACCAGCGGTCCAGCCCCAGCAGCAGCGACAGCGACGCGGCGAAGCCCGCGCGCGTGCCGCGCCACGGGTACAGCGCCGGCGCTGACGCCAGCACGCGGCGCTGCTGCGCGAGCGGCCAGCCCGATGGCAGCACGACGCCGACCCACGACGCGATGAAGCGCAGGAAGTCGCGCGACTCGCTCACTTCAGGCGCGGCTGGCGCGGCCAGCGGGTCGAAGAAGCGTGCCTGGCCGTCGACCGTCGCTTCGATGTCGCGCAGCGTGCGGTCGAAGACGGCGAGCCAGCGGTCGCTGAACTCGGCGGCCACCGGGTCGGCGCCGAACACCGCGGGCAGGTAGCGGCGCAGGCTGGTGCGCGCGAAGTCGAGCTGCACGCAGTGCAGGCGCGGTGTGCCGCGCGTGTCGCCGAGCAGCTGCAGCTTCAGCCAGCCGTGGCGGCCCGTGTTGCTCGACAACATCCAGTCGGCGCGCGCGCAAGCCAGCGGCTCGGCGTCGCCCGGGTGGCGCCATTCGCCGCCGCCGCGCCAGCGCGACGGTTCGGCGAGCTCGGAGTCGGTGAGCAGCGCGTCTGACGCGGTCGCACTGATGCGCACGCGCGCGCCGGCGGGCAGGTCGGCGACCAGCGCAACGCGGTCCCAGGTGCAGCCGTCCTCGCCGCTGTCGATCGGGCCGGCGATCCAGGTGCCGGTGGCCGGGTACACGGGCAGCGCAGACTGCGGCGCGGCGATGGCGTGTCCGTCGGGACCGATCCAGTGCGGCTCGCGCGCCGGTGGTTCGCACGCCGGCGCGATGTCGATCGCGCCATCGGGCGCCGTGTCGAGGCCGAGCGGCGTGAAGCGGTGCGCGACCTCGCCGGGCCGCGTGGCGTTGCCGATGGTCCGGCCGCTCGCGAGTTCGACGATGGCGACGCTCTCCTCGCCGTCGCACTGCACGTACAGGCAGCCTTCGCCATCAATGGCCAGTGCACGCACCGCGCCGAGTCCGCCGATGAAGCGCAGGGAGCGTCCGCGCCGGCTGCACAGGTGCACGCCGCCGCGCGCCACGTCGGCCACCGCGACGAGGCCGCCGTCGACCCCGATCGCGTGCACCGGCGACCACGGCGGCGCGCCCGGCGGCGAGCGCCACGCCGCGCGCAGCGCGCCGTGGCCGGCGTCGAGCACGAGCACGCGTTGCAGCGCCGGCAGCGCGACGTAGACCTCGCCGCAACCCACGCCGAGCCCCGCCGCGCCGTCCGGCACGCGCAGCACGCCCGCGTCGAGGCAGGGCCACGGCGACACCGCGCAGCCACAGCGGTCCATGCGCCACAGCCGTCCGGCGGCGCCATCCAGCAGCAGCAGCGAGCCGTCGGCGAGCTGCACCGCATGGCGCGGCAGCACCAGGCCGCCGAAGCCGCCGCCCGGTTCGGCGAGCAGGCGCCCGGTGCCCGGCAGCGGCGCGAGCGCGAGCGCGCCGTCCTGCGGATCCTGCGCGACGCCACCGGTCACGCCGGCCAGCGCGCAGGCGGCCCAGCCGAGGCGCGCATCCAGCACGCGCGAACGCGGATCGTGCGGCGCGCGCGCCACGGGCGGCAGGTAGGGCGCGTTCATCGCTCGGTCACCACCGACAGCTGGTGCGCGCCGCTGCTCAGCAGCACGCCCGGTTCGATCTCGACGTCGCTGCATGCCGGCTGCTCGATGCCGTCGATCCACACGCGCAGGTCGTTGACGCGGCGCACACCGGGCAGCAGCAGCCGCTGCACCAGCGCCGAGTGGTACAGGTCGCCGCCGAAGGGCCAGCCTCTGCCGTCGTCGCCGCCGACCAGCGGGTGCAGCCAGGTCGCGAGCGCGGCCTGCGCCCGCTGCTTGACCGCCGCGGTGTCGGTGCCGGCGCGGCACGACAGCGTGGCGCCGATCACGACCTCGCGGTAGCGCGGCGCGACGACGTAGAGCTCGGTGGTCAGCAGGCGGCGCGCGTCGAGCTCGGCGCAGACCTCGCGCAGCAGCGCCTCGGTCGGCTGCGGCGCCGGGTCGGCCAGCGGGTCGAGCTCCTTCGACGGCGGCACGACGACGACGCTGACCACGCCCGGCACCTGAAGCCCGGGGAAGTCGGGGTGCGACAAGGGCAGCGAGAGCGCGCGCGCGGCGCCGGCGCCCTTCGCGTGCAGCTCGAAATCCTCGGCGGTGACCGCGCGCTCGCGGCTCTTCAGCTGCTGGCGCGCGCGCTCCTCGGCGGCTTCCAGCGACTCTTCGTCGGTTCCGCCACCGGCGGCCTGCAGGTTCGCGACCGCGTCGCTGTCGATGCCGGGCACCGACGCACGCAGCGCGTTGATTGCGCCGGCCGGCACGTTGCCCACGGCGCCGCCGCCGAAGCGGTACGTCAGCGCGAGCAGGTTCGACGGCCGGTTCGGGTTGGCCATCGGCACGCGCAACTGCGCACCGCGGCCGAAGCGGACCTCGCCGGTACTGCGGTCCAGCACGTAGTGGCGGTCCTCGGGCGCCGACGCGAAGAAGTCGGGCACTTCGGTCCAGGTCTCGAAGCCCGGGCCCTCGTCGACCTGCAGAACCAGATTGCCGTCCAGCACCGGCGCGTTCGCGAGCCGGTAGACCTGGTCGTCGAGCCCGGTCGCGCGGCCGATCAGCTCGGCGTCGACCGTCTGCGCCTGCAGCGCGCGCGTGGTGTTGGTGCGCACCGCGGCCAGCACCGGCGCGCGCGTGTAGGCGCCACCGGTGACGCGCACGCGCAGCCAATAGCGCGCGCCGGTGGCGACGCCCATGGTCGCGGTCGCCGGCGGGCCGGCCGGCGCGTTCGATGCCGGCAGCTGCAGCAGCACGTGGCCGCTGCGCGTGAAGGCGAGCGTTTCGTCGGCCAGCGCGTCGAGCGCGATCCACTCGCTGCCATTCCAGTAGTCCCAGGCCAGCGTCGCCGGCGCCTGCGGCGCGGCGCCGCCACCGGGCACGACCAGCGGCGTGCTCTTGCGGCCGGTGGCGGCCGGCGCGCGCGTGAAGAACGCGAGGTCCAGCGGCCCGGTCGCGAACGCGATGTCCGACGTGAAGCCCAGCATCAGCGCGTTGCCGGTGCGCACGCTGCGGCCGAAGGGCGCGAAGCCGGTGACGCCGTCGGCGTTGGCCGCGCTGACATCGGCAATCTCGGCGCCGCTGTCGAGCAGCACCGCGTCCAGTTGCGCGCTGACTGCGACCAGCGCTTCCTCGGTTTCGAACACCACCGGCACCGGCGAGCCCGGCACCTCGGCCGCGACCTGCGTGCGCGGTGGCACGATGACCGTCGCGGCGCCGAAGCCGGCGACGGTGCCGAACGTGATCTCGGCCGACGCGGCGCGCGCGGGCTCCAGCGTGGTGCCGATCAGTTCGAGGAACTTGATGCGGTTGAGCTGTGGCACTTGGCCGAGCCGGAACAGCAGCATCTCGGACAGCCACGCGAGCAGCTGCACGACCGCGATGCCGGGCTCGTTGTCGTTCAGGTCGGTCCACTCGGGCGCGTAGCGCGGGATGCGCGCGCGCGCCTCGGCGACCAGGTCCGCGTGGCGGCGGTCGTCGATGACGGGGAGGTGGTCGGACAGCGGCATCGTCGTGCTCCCCTCAGGCCGCCTCGAGCAGGAAGAACGGGTAGACCAGGTTGCCCACCGCGTTGTTGGCGCGCAGGCGGTAGTCCACGCGCAGCAGCAGCAGGTTCGGCTCGGCCACGCTGGTGTCGGCGCGCACGTCCAGCACGTCGATGCGCGCCTCCAGTTGCGTCAGCGCGCGCCGCACCGCGTCGACTGCGCGCGTGCGCGTGGCCGGGTTGTTGGGCGCGAACACCAGGTCGTGGATCGCGCAGCCGAAGTTCGGCAGCATCACGCGCTCGCCGGGGCGGGTGGACAGGATCAGGTGGATCGAGTCCTCGACGCGCGCCTCGCCGGCGGCGCTCGCGAGCCGGCCGGCCGCGTCCATGCGCAGCGGGAACGCGATGCCGCGGCCGAGGAAGTCACGCGGGCCCGTGCTCATTGCGCCCCCAGCCCTTCGGCGACCGTGCGCAGCGTCTTGGCCAGCGTGTCCAGCACGTTGATCACCGCGGTCAGGCCTTCGATCGAGTCGTCGCTGCCGATCTGCGGCGTCTGGATCGGCGACACGCCGGCCAGCCCGAACAGCGGTTCGCATAGCGACAGGATCACCAGCAGCGGATCGACCGCGGTCAGCGCGTGCTGGGCCGAGGCCTGCGCCTGTCCCTGCGCGCACTCCAGCGCCGCCAGCAGCGCAGTGTTGTTGTCGGCCTGCGCCGACGCGATCTGCAGTTGCAGCCCCGACATCACCGCCAGCGCGCTGCGCAGCGTCTGCACCACGCAGCCGAGCAGCTTGGCCAGCATCATGAGCAGGTCACGCAGGAACAGCGGCACGCCGACGAAGAACTTCGCGATGCAGTCCACCAGCGGCGGCACCGCTTCCAGGAACTTGGGAAGCGCCTGCGCGATCGCGGGCAGGTCGGCCTTGCCGAGCGCGGTGATCAGCGTGACCAGCGGCTCGACGACCTTCAGAGCCTCGATCAGGCACTTCATGTTCGCCAGCAGCGGCGCGACCTGCAGCATCAGCGAGAAGTTCAGCGAGCAGTCGTCCGGGATGCCCTTCGTGATGTCGTTGAAGGCCTGGATCGTCGCGCCGCCGAAGGGCAGCGTGATCTGCGCCTTGCCGGGCTTGGGCATGGGAATGCAGACAGGCGTCTGCAGCCGCTCCTTCACGTTGGCGGGCAGCGGAACCTCGAAGGTCTTCGTGACCATCTCGTGCCCCTCAGATCGGCGGCCCGACCTGGCGCACCGGCCGGCCGAGGATGGTGACGCGCGGCGCGACGATGTCCACGCCCGCCTGGTGCGTGATCGTGATGTGCGTGTTGCACATGACGATCGTGTTGTGGTTGGCGTCCTCGATCACGATCGAGCCCTTGTCGCCGTTCTGCTCGGGCGAATCGATGAAGCGGATGCAGTGGCCGTTCTTCGAGCGGAAGATGCGCTGGCGCGTGTCGTCCGACGGCGGCTTGTGCTGCTTGTTCCACAGGAAGCCGATCACGTAGCCGTGGTCGTGGTCCTGCTGGTCGAAGGCCACCAGCACCTCGTCGCCCTTGACCGGCATCACGAACCAGCCGCTATCGGCGCCGGTCATCGGCGACGCGACCGCGAGCCACTGCTGGCGCGGCTGGTCTTCCCACGGCAGCTGCACCCGCACGCTGCCGAGGTTCTCGCCTTCGCCGACCTCGTGCACGCTCGCGAGGGTGATGCCGCTGTTCTGGAGGTGTTGCATCTCAGATCCTCATGCCGGTGTCCGGGTCCTCGCGGCGCGCCGAGAAGCGCGTGATGTAGCCGGAGGCGTTGAAGGTGTGGGTGGTCTCGGTCACGAAGTACTCGCCCGAGATGCGGTTGCCCAGGCCCTCGATCAGCACGCGCGAGCCGGCACGCAGCTTCGGGCTGCCGACCACGCTGCCGGACAGCTTTACGAGGTCCTGCGCTCGGCCGAGCAGCAGGTCGCGGGCGAGCGTGCGCGCGTGCTCCTTGCTGAACACCGGCTGCGTCACCACGCGCTCCTCGCGCGGGTCGCAGCGCTCGACGATCTCCTGCAGCTTGGGGTTCAGGCGCTTCAGCTTCGGGTCGCTCCAGTCGGCACTTTCCGCGATCGCCTTCTGTGCCTTGCGATCCCAGCCGTGCACCGTGACCTTCTTGACCTGGTTGGCGGTGGTCAGCGTGACCTTGGCATCCAGCAGGCCGGCGCCCCAGACCAGCCGGTAGGGCGCCGGCGCCTTCGTGCTGGGGCCGAAGTACAGGTGCTCGGTCTTGTTCTCGGCGTCGGGCGGGCGCACCTCGACCACGTAGCCGCGCTGCCGCGCGCGCCGCCACAGGAAGTCGATGTCGTACTCGTTCTTCTGCGCCACGTACTCCAGGCGCGGCTCGTCCTTGATGGCGTTTTTGTCGATTACGACCGGCATCGGGATGCGGCGCGCGTCCTGGCCCTGGTTGCGCCACTTCGGATCGACCAGGCCGTCGAAGGTCTTCGCGATCTCGCTGTCGGTGAGCTGCCTCGCGTTCTTCGAGTTCGGCCACTGGCCGTCGTACTTGGCGCGCCGCATGCGGTGCAGGCGGTTCAGGCCGCGCACCGCGAGCGTCGACGGCATGCTCTGCGCGAAGGTCGGCTCCATCGTGACGAAGTTGCCGACCAGCATCGGGTGCAGCTCGTCCACGTAGCCCATCGCCAGCGTCACCGTCTTGCCGCAGGGCTCGAACAGCGTCTCCAGCTCGTGCAGGTCCTGGTCGGCCTCGCTGGCCGCGGTCTCCGAGCCCATGTACTTGTAGCGGCGGCGCTCGCCGTCCCAGTTGGCGACCACGAGTTCGAAGCCGTCGATCTCCTCGACCTTGTCGCGGTAGGTCAGCTCCATCACGTCGCGCAGCACCTGGCGCGGCAGGCTGACGCCGTCGATGCGCAGCTCGAAGCGCGGCACGCGCAGCTGGCCCAGCCGTATCGACTCGGCCTTCAGTTCGACGAATTCTGTCGTGCTCATGGTGTCAGCGGCGGTACGTCGAGCAGCACGCCGGGGCGCAGCCGGCGCGGGTCCTCGATGGTGTTGGCCAGCGCGAGCTCCCGCCACAGCCCGGGGCGCTGCCAGTAGCGCTGCGCGATCGACGGCAGCGTCTGCGCGGCAGCCAGGCGGTGGCGGTGCGTGCGGTCAGGCGACGACAGGTTCAGCTCGTGCAGCTGCTCTTCCAGCGCGCGCCATTCGCGCAGCACCAGGTTCACGGTGGCGCGCAGCGGCACGCCTTCGGGGCTGAACAGCGTGAAGCGCTGGCGCACGCTCTCGGCCATGCCGGTGAAGCTGGTGCGGCGGTTGTTGCCCCAGGCCTTGTGCAGCTTGTTGCCAGGGAATTCTTCGTGCCAGAACACCGTGACGATGGGCGGCGCGTGCACCTCGGGCAGGATCTTCACGAGCTGGAACAGCTTGTCGGTCTGCTCGGTCACCGAGTTCGCGCCCAGGCCCATGCCGGACTCGGTGCTGTCACAGAAGATCTCGAGCGTCAGCTTCTCGGCATTGCCGCGGATGAACTGCGACAGCGGCGCGTCGAGCCCGGGGATGCCGATCTCGGCCAGCTGTACCCCCTTGTCGAAGGTCATCTCGGCCGGGTTGTAGGTCAGCACGTGCTCGTCGTACGCGTTCGGACCCACCTGGATCATCAGCGACAGCTTGGCGGGGATCGTCATGTGGCTCCCCTCGTCATGCGGTCGAGCGGGCTGTCGTGCATGGTCAGCTCGCGCTTCACGCGCTCGTCGTGTTCGAGCATCTCGCGCACCAGCGGCAGCAGCGCCTTGGCCAGCGCCTGCAGCGCGGCCGCGTCCTGCCAGCCGCCGCTGTCCCAGGCGCCGACGTGGCTGGTCAGTGATCCGATGCGCAGGTCGGCCGGGTCCATCAGAACAAACTCCCCACGGCCTTCGCCGCGCTGCCGATCGCGTTCGCCAGTTCGGCGGCGCCGCCCAGCGGCACCAGGCCTTCGTGCACGAAGGTGATCGATTCGATCGCGATGGTCGATTGCTGCGCGTTCAAGGCCGGGCCGCTCCACTTGGTCGGCAGCGCGCGCCGGAAGCTCCAGACCGTGAGCGGACGGTGCGACGCGTCCAGCAGCGTGATCACGCCGTCCTTGCGCTTGCCGATGCCCTGCGCAAAACCGCCGAGCCAGTCGAACAGCGCCGGGCTGCGCGTGACGCCGCGCTTCAGCGTGATCTCGCCGTACTTCACGCGCTTGGGGAACTTCAGCACCTGGCCGTTGTTGCCGCCCTCGTTCCAGTCCTCGGTCTCGAGCGACATCTCCAGGCCGGTGCATTCGGAGAAGCCGGCCAGCGGGTTGGCGATCAATGGCGACAGCACGATGCTGGTCAGCAGCTTGCCGGTGCCGGCCGCGGCGTCGGTCAGCGACAACTGGAAGTTGCACGCGAGCACGGGGTCGTTGCGGATGGCCATGTCAGCGCGCCTCCATCGCTTCGCCGTGCGCGTACAGCTCGACCTGCGGAGTGCCGGCCTGGCGGCCGATGCGCAGCACGATGAATTCGGCCGGCGCCGCGGGCGCGATGCCGACCTCGGCCACCAGGCGGCCGGCGTCGACGCTGCTCCGCGGATTGAAGGTTCCATCGCACAACGCATAGAACGACGTGGCCTCGGTGTCGCCGGCGAACGCGCCCTGGGCATGGAAGAGCCGCAGGATGGCCAGCAGCGTCGCTTCGACCTGCGCGCGCAGCGCCGCGTCGTGCGGCTCGAATACCGTCCACTGCAGCGCGGTGTCGGCGGCCTTGCGGATCGTCAGCACCAGCCGCACGACGTTGATGTAGCGGTACGCAAGCTCGTGGCTGGTGGTGCGGGCGCCGCTCACTTCGGCGCCGTTCGACGGGCCGATGCGCAGCGCGTTCACGTTCCCCTCGTTCCACAGCGCCCAGGTGGTCGGGTCGACCGGGCGCGAGACGTCGACCACGTCGTTGAGGCGGCGGATCGCCGGCGCGCGCTGTACGCCGTCGGCCAGGTCGGTGGCGGCGATCGCGCCCAGCACGTGGCCGCAGGCCGGCACCAGCCGCGTGGTATCGGACGCGCGCGGGTCGGCGACGCGCAGCCACGGCGCGTACAGCGCGGCGCAGCGGGCGCCGAAGCGCGCGCGCCAGGCCAGCACGTCATCGCGCGAGCGCTCGGGCAGCGCCAGCGGCAGCGGCACGCCCAGCACCACGAAGCGGTCGCCCGCGCGTTCGGCCAGCGCGACCAGCGCGGCCTGTGCGCGCGCGACCTCGTCGTCGGCGAATGGGCCGGCGGTCTCGCCGAGCGGCGGCGGCACGGCGGGCGCGGGCGGCGTCGCCGGCGGCGGGCAGCGGCGGCAAGCGTCGATCGACGGCGGCGGCAGCGGCAGCAGATCGGGCCGCGGGCCCGGGCGGATCAACAGGTCGGGGGCGGCGAGCAGCGAGATCTCGTCGATCGGCATCAAGGCCCGCACGCCGCGCGTCTTCACCGCCTGCACGAAGTCGCTGTCGCCCGGCGCGCTGTCCTCGCCGATGAATTCGTCGACCGACAGGTCGCCCAGGCCGTCGGCGCCGCCGGCGAGCCACAGCATGTCGCCGGGCATGACGGCCAGCGGCAGCACCGGCGCCAGCGGGTCCTCGACCAGGCCGTCGGCCAGCACCGGCGGCGGCGGGCGCGGCACCTCGGTGTCGGCGGGCAGGGCGCCGGCGATCGCCGGCGCGCGCAGCACGGCGCCGATCCAGCGCGGGTGATGCGGCGCGGAGTGCAGGTCGGCGTGGCTCGCGACCACCTCGCCCCGTTCGCGCACCACCAGCCCGTAGGCCACGCGGACCAAGCGCAGCGGCCGCGTCGTGTCGATGCCGGCAAGCGCGCGCTCGGCGGGGCGGCGCAACGCGGGGTCGGGGTGCACCCAGTACACGGTGCGCGTCGTCGCATCGATGGCGGCGATCACGCGGTGCAGCACCGTCGCGTCCTGTTCGATGCGCACGAGTTCGGCCGGCGCGAAGCCCTTGACCGACTCGACCACGCTCTCGCGCGGGTCGGCGGTGGTCGCGCTGCTGGTGACCACGCTGCCCGAGGCTGACCACTGCAGCGCGAGCGCGTTGCCCCAGACGCCGGGCGACGACGCGGCCAGCGATAGCACCGGGTGGCCGGCCATGTCCTGCACCGTCGCGCGTGCGGCACGCGCGGCGTTCGCAGCGTCGTCGCCGCCGAACTGCCGGTGCGCGGCGCGCACCACCCACAGCCGCCGCCCGCCGTTCTCGAAGAAGCCGCGTGCGGCCCAAGCCGCGAAGCCGCCGTCAATGAAGCCGCCGAAGTGCGCGTGGAACTGGCGCATCGATTCGACCGGCACCGCCGTGTCCAGCGGCCCGCGCTCGGTCAGGCCCACCAGGCCGGCGACGTCGGTGCGCAGCACGACCGCCGGGGGCCGTGCCGCGTCGCGGCGCTCCAGCGCCACGCCCGGTGTGCGCAGCAAGGACATCTCAGGCGCCCTGCGACTCGAGTTCCATCGTGAGCCCCTCGTGCGCGATGTCCATCGCCTCGATCGCGATCTCGTTGCCGGCGGCCTTCAGCATCGGGCCGTCGATCTTCGTGATGAACGCGTTGACGAAGTTCCAGCGCATCACTGGCTTGCGCGCCTCGTTCAGCAGCACGATGCTGCCGTTGTAACGTTCGTTGGCGCCGTTCGCGAGGCGCGCATACCACTGCCACAGCCGGTCGTCGGGCGTGTAGCCGCGGCGGAACGTGAGGTTGGCGAACTTGCGCAGGCCGGGCAGCTTGCGCACATTGTTGAAGCGCTCGTTGCCTTCGCGGTAGTCGACGACGTCGCTGTCGACCGCGATGCCGCTGATCTCGCTGAACGCGATCTCGCCCAGCCCGATGAAGACGGCGAGGAAGTTGTAGGTGCGTGATGGGTCGATCCGGGTGGCCATGTCGGGGGCTCCTTCAACGCTGCGCGTCGGCCGTCCACAGGCCGATGCGGAAGATCACGTACTCGGCGGGCTTGACCGGCGCGACGCCGATCAGGCAGATCAGCCGCCCGTTGTCGATGTCGTCGCGCGTCATCGTCGTTTCGTCGCAGCGCACGAAGAAGCCTTCCTCGGGCTTCTCGCCCTGCAGCGCGCCGTCACGCCAGAAGGTGGTGAGGAAGTCGGTGATCGCGCGCCGCAGCGCGGACCACAGCGCCGGCCCGTTCGGTTCGAAGACCACCCACTGGGTACTGCGGTCGATGGAGTCCTCGATGTTGATCAACAGTCGCCGCACGTTGATGTACTTCAACTCAGGGTCGCTGGTCATCACGCGCGCGCCCCAGACGCGGATCGCGCGGCCCTGCGGCCGGAAGTCGCGCAGCACGTTGATGTTCACCGGGTAGGGGTTGAGCTGGTCCTGCTCGGCCTTGGTGAAGCTGCGCGCGAGGCCGGTGATGCCGCGCACCACCTCGTTGGCCGGCGCCTTGTGCACGCCGCGCTCGTTGTCGCTGCGCGCGTAGATGCCCAGCACGTGGCCGGACGGCGGCACTGGGAGCTGGCGCGCGACCGCGATCGACATCGGATACGGGTCGGGGATCAGCACCCACGGGTGATAGAGCGCCGCGTAGGAGCTGTCGAACTGCTGGCGGTGCACCTGGACGTCGACCAGCGTGTCGTTGTTCGGCGCCGGGCCGTCAAGCACTGCGAAGCGGTAGCGCATCAGCTCGCAGTGGTCGATCACGGCCTGCTGGAGGAAGGCGCCGGTCTGGCCGGGCACCGCGACCAGCGCCACGGTGAGCAGGTTGCGCAGCGTCTGCAGGCCGGTGCGGTGCGTCGGCTCGTTGCTGTCGGCGCCGATGTACATCGCATCGTCCATCGCCGGCACCTGGTCGTCGCCGCCCGAGAGCGCGAGGCGCGCGGGGCGCACCAGGCCCGAGGGCAGCACGTCTTCCAGCGGCTCGGGGCCGAGGCGGATCGCCTCGCGCGCGGTCGACGGCGCGGCCGGCGCGAGGTCGCGCACGCGGATGTACGACGAAGCGCCCTCGCTGCGGCGGTCGCTGCGGCGCACCGGCTCGCCGTTGTCGTCGGTGTCGTTGCCGGGCGTGAAGGTCACGCCGACCAGGCGCTCGACGTAGCGGCTGTGGCGCGGGTCCATCGACACGTGGCGGAAGACCTCCTGGTCCAGCAGGTCCTCGTCGCGCGACGGCGTCGCCGGGTCGGGCCGGCGGCGCAGCATCACGAACAGCGTGAACTCGCGCGAGCTGACGCGCACGTGCTGGCCCAGCATCGCGGCCGCGCCGACTGCGCCCATGTGCGCGGCGGTGAGGCCCGGCATGTCCAGCAGCACCAGGCGAGTCGCGCGATCGACGCGCCGCACTTTAAGCAGCCCTTCGACCAGCGTGCCGTCGGGGTTGCGCATCTCGAGCACGGTGCCGGCCTCGACGCCGGTGATCGACTGCAGTTGCATCGACGAGAACATGCCGGGGCCTGGCGGCGGGTTGGCGTTGAGAACGTCGGTGCTCGCGGCCAGGCCGCTGGCCTCGTTGGCGGCGCCGACCAGCAGCCGGTTGCCCCAGGCGCCGGGGTCGAGCGCGACGATGTCGAACAGCGGCTGCCGCTCGACGACCGGCAGGCCGACCGCGTGGCTGAACCCGAGCGCGGCGTCGAGCGTGAGCTCGCGCGGCGCCGCGGCGGCGAAGGCCGCGCCGGCGCGTGCGAACGCGCGCGAGCCGTCGGGCAGCGTGATGCGCAGCACGTCGCCGGCTGCGAGGCCGCTGCCGTTGCCGATCACGAGGCGCGTGGCGTCGGCCGTCGCGTCCAGCATGATCAGCACTGGCTGCTCGGCGTTGTCGACCTCGACCGCCTGGCGGCGCAGCGTGCTCCCCGCGGCGTGGTCTGAGGCCAGCGGGCGTTCGAGCAGCACGCTGCCGGCGTCGGGCGCGGGCCCGCGTTCACCGGGAATCGCGCGCACCACGGCCACTTCGTCGGTGCCGAGCAGCAGCACGTCGCCCACCTCCAGGCCCTGGCGGTCGGCAAGCGCGATCGAGACCGCGCCGGCCGCGGCGCCGGCGGTCAACGCCTTCGGGACCAGCGTGACCGTGCCGACCGGCGCCCACGGCAGCGCGGTGCGCAGCGTGACTTCCGACGTGGTGGCGTCGATCGCATCGACGAAGCGCGTCTCGAAGGACACGCCGTCGCTGAAGGTCAGCGCCATGCCGGGCACGAGGTGCGACACGTCGTCCAGCTCGACCACCTGGTTGCCGGCGGCCACCGAGACCACGTTGCGGTCGTCCGCGGCCAGCGTCACGCGCTGCGCCAGCGAGCCGGCGCCGACCGTTGCCTGCAGTGGCGGATCGAGGTCCAGCGTTGCCAGCGTGCCGATCGCTGCGGC
>Ga0307515_10005665_pt1 | contig 25226 bp, 22 predicted proteins | sample 17_EM_MG_FD_194513 | JGI IMG/M metagenome (GOLD analysis project Ga0307515, IMG submission 194513) | Populus trichocarpa ectomycorrhiza microbial communities from riparian zone in the Pacific Northwest, United States - 17_EM | ecosystem: Host-associated > Plants > Roots > Unclassified | place... | reverse complement strand
GACGCCATCGACGGCTCGGAGACCAACGCCACCATGTCCAGCGAGGACAGGTCAATCAGCGGCGGCTCGCTTTCGACCGCAGCGGCCACAACTGGTGTCGCTGCCGGTGCGGGTGCAGCCACGTCCTGGCGCAGGCGCAGCGCCTCGGCCTCTTTGGCCAGCCCGCGGCCGTCGGGGATGGTGCCGCGGCCCGACAGTGCTTCGACCCATTGCGCAAGCAGGCTCAGCGCGCGCGAGCTGAAGTCGCGCAGCGCCGGGCCGGCTTCGACCACCGCTTCGGCCAGCCGGGCATTGAACAGCTGCTCGCAAGCCCAGGCAGCGTCGCCATAGTCGCGCAGACCCACCATGCGCGAACTGCCCTTGAGGGTATGGAAGGCACGACGCAACACGGTCAGCGCTTCCAGGTCCTGCGGCTGCTCGGCCAACTGGGCCAACGCGGCCTCGGCTCCTTCGACGACCTCGCGCGCTTCCTCGAAGAAGATTTCGCGCATGTCGTCGGGCTCTTCGTCCAACGGCATCGGCCGACTGCGCGGCGACTCGGGCGGCGGCGGCGGTTCTTGCTTGGCGACGAAATCACCCATGGACTGGGCAATGTCGGCACGCGCGGCGTCGCGCTCGGCGGCGCTGGCGGCGCTGGCCAGGGCGTCACGCGCTTGGGCGGCGCGAACAGCCAGTTGCGGCGCATCTGCGGCGACAGCCTGGTGCGAGAGGTTGTCCAGCGTACGCGACAGGTCGTCGTCGGACACGCTGTGGGCGGTGGCCGATTCGACCAGCGACTGCGCTTGTTCGATCAGACCTGCTTCGGCCGCCGGCCCGGCCGTCTGCGCCACGCGGGTGTGGCCCATGACCGCTGCGAAGCGGCCAGTCTCGGCGTTGAAACGGAACAGGGCCTTGGCCAGCTGTGGCTGCACACCCAGCATGTCGATCATGAACGACAGACCGCCAACGTTGTCGGCCAAGCGGCCGGCCATGTCTTCGGCGCTGTCGTTGGACAGCATCATCGCGTCGACGTCGTCGCGCATGCGCTGCACGGCGTGCGAGGCCTGGTCCAGGCCCAGCACCGACAGCACACCGCGCATCGCAGCCAGCTCGCCCGGCACGCTCTTGAGCAACTCCTTGTCGTCGGGCTGGCGGCTGAAACGGTCCAGTTGCTGCTCGATTTCGGCCAGCGAGGCGCGCAACTCCGCCACCACGCTGCCCATGGTCTGGCGGTCCGACACCTCGCGGTACAGCACCTCCATCCACGGCTCCACCGGCGGCTGCTCGCCACCGGCTGTCACGGTGACCAAGCGCTGCGCCAAGCGGTGCACGCGGTCCTGCATTTCGGGCCGGTCGAGGTCGATGTCGTCCAGCGACGCGTCGACGCACAGCAAGGCTGTCGCGACCTCCATCGCCAGCGCCGGCGACGGGGTGTGGCCACGCTGTGTGGCGTTCATCAACGCGCTGGAGAGTTCTTCGCCTTGCGGGTAGATGTGGCGCACCGACTCGGCGACCAGCGTGGCCTGCTCGGGCACCGCAGCGCCCAGCGCCGTGTCGCCGGAGACCAGGGCCGACCAGGTTTCCTTCAGTGCCGACACGCGCTTGCGTGCCAACGGAATGATCGCCGGATCGAAGCGGCCCAGCGGGCTGACGTCGTAGTTGACGGGCTCGGCTTTGCCCAGCGCCATTGCGCGGCGGACCTGAGCCAGCCGCGGCGCGACGTTGGCGTTCACCACGCGTGCCTGGGCACAGAAGAAGCGCAAATCACGCAGCAGGCGGCCAGGGCCATCGGTGGCGCCACGCTCCACGGCGCGCAGCTGCGCCAGCAGGCGCGAGACCAGCCGCTTGGTGTACAGGTCTGCCTTCAAGGCGCCGACGGCCTGGGCTTCGTAAAACGCCGAGGCCAGTTGCCACAAGGTGGCGGCGCGGCCTTGCGCGTTGGACGACAGCCCGGCGAACAGGTCGCTCATGCGGTGCAGCGAAGCGTTGTCGCCACTGCGCAGCGCCTTCAGCATCGCCGACTCGATGGCGGCGTGCACTTCCTGGTCCGGTTCCAGCGGCGCGAAGCCTGAGTCCCAGCTGGGCACCGGCTCGCTGCGGTCTTCGGCTTCCCACAGGTCGGCCGGGTGGATGCGGTCCGCCTTGGCCATGGCCAGCACGGCCTTGTACTGCGGGAACAGAGTCAGCGCCGACAGGGGCTGGCCCGCCAGTTCACGGCGCAAGAAGTCCAGCAGTGCGAATGAGGCACGTTCGATCACCTCGATTGCCACGTTGTCCAGCGGCACGGTGCGATCGACCAGGCGGCTGACCGCCTGCTCGCTGGCGTTCAGGCAGCGCGCCGCGGCCGGCAGCCCGATCATTTCGAGGGCGCCGACGCCCTGGTGCATCAGGGTGCGGGCTTGCAGCAACGCGGTGGGCGGGGCGTCGGCCTCGGGCTCGGCGCCAGCGCGCTGTTCGAGCTCGCGCAGGTGACGCCGCAACGACTTGTGGGCCTGGTCCAACGTCCGGCGCAGTTCTTCCTGCACCCACGCCAGGGCGCTCAGGTCGCCAGGCAAGGTTTGATCGCGGTCAGAGGGCATGGCGTTCGCTGAATAGGTCGATCGGCAGGCGGCGTTAAATGCCGCAAGGCCGCCCTGGGGCGGCCAAGTGCTCCCTCACAAGGCGGGAGCACAGCGGGTGGAATGTCGACAACACGTCAAGCGATCTTGAACCGATCCACTGATTGACGCAGTTCATCGGCGGTACGCGACAGCTCGTGCACCATATGTGCGGTCGAGCGGGTGCCGTCACCGGCTTGTTCCGTCACCGCAAAGATGTGCTGGATGTTGGCGGCCACCAGGTTGGCGGAGTCGGCTTCGCGCCTGGCTTCGTCCGAAATCGCCTCAATCAGCGAAGACAGTTCGCGCGTCACGCGGTCGATGTCGACCAGCGCCGTACCGGCCGCATCGGACAGTCGCGCGCCCTGCACCACGCCCTGGGTCGACTGCTCCATAGCGGCCACCGCGTCTTGCGTGTCGGTCTGAATGGTCTTCACCAGCGCGGCAATCTGGCGCGTCGCGTCAGCCGAGCGCTCGGCCAGCCGCTGCACTTCTTCTGCCACCACCGAGAAGCCTCGGCCCGCTTCGCCGGCTGAGGCCGCTTGGATGGCGGCGTTCAGCGCCAGCACGTTGGTCTGTTCGGTAATGTCCGAGATCAGTTCGGTGATTTCGCCGATCTCCTGGGACGATTCGCCCAGCCGCTTGATCCGCTTGGAGGTTTCCTGGATCTGCTCGCGGATCGCGTTCATACCGCCGATCGAGTCCTGCACCGCCTGGCGGCCGTTCGAAGTCACGGTCAGCGATTGCTTGGCCACCTCGGCCGACTGCTGGGCCTGCGCAGACACCTGGTTAATCCGGGTCGCCATCTGCAGCACGGATTCGCCGGTTTCGCGGATCTCGCGCAGCTGTTCGGTCGACGCAGCCAGCAGCTCGGTCGAGGTCGACTCCACCTGCTGCGTCGTGTGCGTCACCCGCGCCGCCGTACCCTGCACCTGGGCCACCAGGTTGCGCAGCTCTTCCACGGTGTAGTTCACCGAGTCGGCGATGGCGCCGGTGATGTCCTCTGTCACGGTCGCTTGCTGCGTCAAATCGCCTTCAGCCACCGTCTGCAGTTCGTTCATCAACCGCAAAATGGCCGCCTGGTTGGCGTCGTTGACGCGCTTGGCTTCGCGTTCGTGTTCTTCCGCCTGTTGGGCACGCAAGGCCTGGTTGCGCACATACAAACGCAGCAAGCCTAGACCACCCAGCGCAATCGCCACGCCTGACAGCAGCAGCACGGTGATGTGCAAGGCACTCAGGCCGCTCTGGCTTTCCAGGCCGGCCTGCACCGCTTCCAGGCCCTTACGCAGCGGCTCGGAGTCACCGACGATTGCAGCCTGCGCTTCACGCGCCGAGACCAAGCCTTGCAGGTTGCCCAGGATGGCGCTGGCCTGCGTGCGGGTCTGTTCGTACTGGGTGATCAGCTGTTCCAGCCGCTCCTTGGCCTGCGGGTCCTTGGTGCCCGGCAGGCGCAGTTCGGCATTGCCCTTCAGCAGGCCATCGGCGATTTCGCGGAAGGAGTTCAAGTCCTTGCCGAGCAGGAACACCGCCTCGGGGCTCACGCCTTCGAGCGTCAGGAATTCGTTCGCGCTCTTGCCGATACGCTGCGTCAGCATCACCAGCTGGCCCACCGCAGACAGTTCAGACGCCGAGGCGCCGCTTTGCAGCTTCAGCGAGTTCACCGTCTCGGCGATTTCCAGCAGGTCCGACGACTGGCGGTTGATCAGGCGCAGCGCCTGGCCGACCTGGGTCAGCGTCTTTTGCTGGGCCAGCACCACGCTGCCGTTCTTTTCCGCGCGGTCCAGCAGCGGCATCAGCGGGGTCAGGGATTCCTGCACAGTTGCAGGGGCGACAGCCACCTGCTCGTTGCCGGTGTTCAGGCCTCGCAGGCTACGGGCCAGCACTTCACCGCTTTCCTTCATTTCCGGGAAAGCGGCGGGGCTGCCGATCAGCGCTTGCGACACCGATTTCGCCAGTCGCTGTGACTGCATCAGCGCCTGACCGGTGGCGGCCAACTGGCCGGCCTGCTTGGCCGCCGCATTCAGCGCCAGACCGCCAGTCACGACGAAGGCCAAGGCGCCGCCGACGATCAGGCCGAGCAGCACACGCTGCTGCTGAGCCAACGGCTGTTTGCCGATCAGCGGCAACGCCGCCGGCTCGTCGCCTGACGACATCTGAGCTTCGGCCGCGGCCGCAGCGGCAGCACCGGCCGGCGCCACAGCGGCGAGCGCTTCGCCCAGCGCCGTCTGGTGCGCGCCATCGGCGGCATCGCCGAAGTCGGTGTCGGGGCCTGCATCGGCGTGGGCATGGGTGGACGGGCCAGCATCGCTGCGCGCGGCCGCGCCATCCGAGGGGCCCTTCGCCAAGCGCTGATCGATCTCGCTGAGCAGCAGATCAACTTCATGGTCACCCGACGGGGCGGCGCCATGCGAATCGGCAGGCGTGCCCGCGGAACTCTTCAGGGTGTCGTGCTGACTCATTGTTTCCTCTCACAGACCGCGAACGACACGCGGCGTCGACTTTCGGGCAAACCGTGGCGCGTCACGCGGCCACGTCCAGAAACTGGGGGTCCTGCGCCAAGGCCGCCAGGTCCAGCTCCTGCCAGACGCGACCTTGCGGATCGCGCCAGGAGGGGCCGGCAAACCCGGGCCGGGGTTCACTGACTGGCGCCAGGCGCTCAAGCTGTTCCGAGTCGCGCAGGCCGGCGAGGCGATCCACCATGATGGCCGCATTGACACGCAGCGACGGGTTCAGCATCACCAACTGGGCGCCGGTGCGCGGAGCAGTGGGCGTGGCCGAGTTGCGCAAATGCAAGAACTGGCCCAGGTCGACCACCGCGTTCAGCTGGCCCCGCAGGTTGGCCACCCCGACCATCCAGGGCTTGGCGTGCGGCACCGGCGCCACCTGGCGTGCAGCATGGATTTCACCAGCCTGTGCCAGCGGCAGCAGCAGACCAAGCTGGGCGCATTCGACAGCCAACCAGCCGGACTCGCGGGGGCGTTCGCGGGCGGCCTGGAGCCGGCTGGCCAGCCGCAATTGAAGTTCCCGGAGGGCGTCCTTGCTGGGCATCTTGAATGTGCTGCAGTGGGTGTGGAGCGGGCGTCAGCCCAGGGCTTGGATCTTGGCCAGCAGGTCGTTCGCGTCGACCGGCTTGACGACATAGTCGCGTGCACCTTGGCGCATGCCCCAGACGCGGTCGGTTTCCTGGTTCTTGCTGGTGCACATGATCACCGGCACACCGGCGAAACGCGGGTCTCGGGTGATCGCACGGGTCAGCTGGAAGCCGTTGGTGCCGGGCATCACAACGTCCATCAGGATCAGGTCGGGCTTGGCCTCGGCCAGGCGGCGCATGGCTTCTTCGCCGTTCTCGGCCGTCCGCACGGTGTAGCCCTTCTGGGTGAGGATGTCCGACAGCAGGTGCAGCTCGGTCTTGGAGTCGTCAACGAGGAGGATGTTCTGGATCGGCATGGTGGGTAACTCCGGCAAGCCCCAGGCTCACAAGCCTGGGCGGTGCAGTGCCCGGTTCACGCTAAGCGTTGACCGAGCGGAAATGCGCGACCACGCGCAGCAGTTGTTCCTTGGTGAAGGGCTTGGTGAGGTAGTCGTCCGAACCGACCATGCGACCACGCGCCTTGTCGAACACACCATCCTTCGACGACAGCATGACCACCGGCACGTTGGCAAAACGGGGGTTGCGCTTGATGATGGCGCAAGTCTGATAACCATCCAAGCGCGGCATCAGGATGTCGCAGAAAATCAGCGTCGGCTCGTGGTCGTTGACCTTGGCGAGCGCATCGAAGCCGTCCTCGGCCAGCACAACCTCGTAGCCGCCCTGACGCAAGAAGATCTCCGCGCTGCGGCGGATCGTGTTGCTGTCGTCTATGACCAGAACCCTGGTCGCCGACGCGGGGTGTTCCGTAGTTTTATCGGTCACCATTCGCCCCCAAACGATGATTGTTGTGCACGCCAGAATGGCGGCGGGAAATTCAAGGCTGCGATGACGGCGAGTGTCAGATCTGAACCATTTCGAAATCTTCCTTGCGTGCACCGCATTCCGGGCAGGTCCAATTCATTGAGACATCTTCCCAACGGGTACCCGGCGCAATGCCATGCTCGGCGTCCCCGGCTGCCTCGTCAAAAATCCATCCGCAGATGAGGCACATCCAGGTTCGGTATTCACTCACTTTTGTCGTTGCCAGATCACTACAATCGCTTTTGATTGTAGCCACGGGCTCTAGGCAAAAGCCAAGGGTTTATCGGCACATACGCCACAAAGCTCACCCTTTTCTGAACTTCTCGCCACAAGTGCGCACAACACGTGTCGCAATACTCTGGCGAGCAGGCTCCTGACCGATGACCACCACACCCCAAAGCGACCTGGGCACCGGCCCTGCCGAGCCCGACCAAGAAGCCCCCGCACCCGCTTGCGTGATGAGCTTCAACGCGAGTGACCCAAGCGGCGCCGGCGGCCTGGGCGGCGACGTGGCCACCATCGCCGCAATGGGTGCGCACGCCCTGCCTGTCGTGACCAGCATCCTGATGCGCGACACCGCCGAAATCTTTGACCAGCACGTGATCGACGGCGATGCGATCGTCGAGCAGGCCCGTTACGTATTGGAAGACGTGACCCTGGCCGGCTTCAAGGTCGGATTTCTCGGCTCGGCTGAAAACGTGTCGGCAGTGGCCGAGATTCTGTCCGACTACGCCGAGGCGCCGCTGGTGTCGTACCTGCCGGCGTTGGCTTGGCTGTCGGACGACGAATCGCAGAGTTACCTCGACGCGTTCCGTGAGCTGATCCTGCCGGCCACTGAAGTGCTGGTGGGCAACCACAAGACGCTGACCGACTTCCTGCTGCCCGATTGGGACTCCGACCGTCCAGCCTCGCCGCGCGAGTTGGCCGTGGCCGCGGCCGAGCATGGCACTCGCTACGTGCTGGTGACCGGCGTGATACTGCCGGCCAAGGGCACGGCCAGCCAGTTCATCGACAACGTGCTGGCCTCGGCCCAGGGCGCGCTGACGGGTGAAAAGTTCGAGCTGTTCGAGGTCAGTTTCGTCGGCGCAGGCGACACGCTGTCCGCCGCATTGGCCTCGCTGCTGGCCGTTGGCAGCGAGTTGCAGGCGGCCGTCGGCGAGTCGCTGCAGTTCCTCGACCAGAGCCTGGACGCGGGGTTCCGCCCCGGCATGGGCAACATCATCCCCGACCGCTTCTTCTGGGCCATGCCGCCCGAAGACGCCGAGAACCCTGAAGCGGCCGAAGAAGGCGGCAACGTCAACGACGACCTGTCCCCCAGCGAGCCCACCACCCCGCCCGGAGGCTCGCGCCGTGTCCATTGATTCCCAGGTCTCCCGCAACACCACCCTCTTCGAACGCGCCCAGATCAGCATCCCCGGTGGGGTCAACTCGCCGGTGCGCGCCTTCCGCGCGGTCGGCGGCACGCCCCGCTTCATCGCCCGCGCCGAAGGCGCCTACATGTGGGACGCCGAGGGCCAGAAGTACATCGACTACATCGGCTCCTGGGGGCCGATGATCCTGGGCCACGGCCACCCGGCTGTGCTCGATGCAGTGCTGAAGGCTGCGCGCGACGGCTTCAGCTTCGGCGCGCCGACCGAGCGCGAGGTCGAGCTGGCCGAAGAGATCATCCGCCACGTGCCGAGCATCGAGCAGGTGCGCCTGGTCAGCTCGGGCACCGAAGCCGCGATGAGCGCCATCCGCCTGGCGCGTGGCGCCACCGGCCGCTCCAAGCTGATCAAGTTCGAGGGCTGCTACCACGGCCACGCCGATGCGCTGCTGGTCAAGGCAGGCTCCGGCCTGGCCACCTTCGGCCACCCGACCAGCGCCGGCGTGCCGCCGGAGGTGGTACAGCACACCATTGTGCTGCGCTACAACGACATCGAGCAGCTTGAGGCCGCCTTCGCCACCCATGGCGCCGAGCTGGCCTGCGTGATGATCGAGCCGATCGCCGGCAACATGAACTTCGTGCGCGCCAGCGTGCCCTTCGTAAAGCGCATGCGCGAGCTGTGTGACCAGCATGGCGCGCTGCTGGTGTTCGACGAGGTGATGACCGGCTTCCGGGTCGCGCTCGGCAGCGCGCAAAGCGTCTACGCGAAGGCCCTGCCCGGCTTCAAGCCAGACATCAGCGTATTCGGCAAAGTCATCGGCGGCGGCATGCCGCTGGCGGCCTTCGGCACCACCCGCAAGATCATGCACCAGCTGGCGCCGCTGGGCCCGGTCTACCAGGCCGGCACGCTGTCGGGCAACCCGGTGGCCACCGCCTGCGGCCTGGCCACGCTGCGTGAGATCGCCAAGCCTGGCTTCTACGAAGCGCTGGCCGCGTCGACGCGCACGCTGGTGCAAGGCTTGCAAACGGCAGCCGACGAAGCCGGTGTGCCATTCTCGTCCGACAGCGAAGGCGGCATGTTTGGCTTCTTCTTCGGCGCCGAACTGCCGCAGAACTACGACGCGGTGATGGCGACCGACAAGGAGCGCTTCAACCGCTTCTTCCACGCGATGCTGGACCGCGGCGTCTACCTCGCGCCGGCGCTGTATGAAGCCGGCTTCGTCAGCAGCGCCCACACGGCCGAAGACATCGCCGCCACGGTGCAGGCGGCGCGTGATGCGCTGCGCGCCAATTAGGCCTTCTTGACCGCACGGCGACCCGCCAGCGGCGGGACGCTGCCTAGAATTTTGTCTTCCATGCACATCCACATCCTGGGCATCTGCGGCACCTTCATGGGGGGCTTGGCAGCACTCGCGCGTGAGGCCGGCCACCGCGTCACCGGCTGCGACACCGGCGTCTACCCGCCGATGAGCGACCAGCTGCGCGCCCTGGGCATCGAGCTGATCGAAGGCTACGGCGCCGACCAGATGGCGCTCAAGCCCGACGTGTTCGTGATCGGCAACGTGGTCACGCGTGGCAACCCGCTGATGGAGGCGGTGCTCGACGCCGGCACTGCCTACAGCAGCGGGCCGCAGTGGCTGGCCGAAAACGTGCTGCAGGGCCGCCATGTGCTGGCCGTGGCCGGCACGCACGGCAAGACCACGACGACGGCAATGCTGGCCTGGATCCTCGACCAGGCCGGGCTGGAGCCGGGCTTCCTGGTCGGTGGCGTACCGCGCAACTTCGGCGTCTCGGCGCGGCTGGGTGATGCAGCGTCCGGCGCCAGCACACCCTTCGTGATCGAGGCCGACGAGTACGACACCGCGTTCTTCGACAAACGCAGCAAGTTCGTCCACTACCGACCGCGCACCGCGATCCTGAACAACCTCGAGTACGACCACGCCGACATCTTCACGGACTTGGGCGCCATCGAGACCCAGTTCCACCACCTGGTGCGCACCGTACCGGCCAGCGGCCGCCTGGTTGTCAACGCCCGCGACGAGGCTCTACAGCGCGTCTTGGAACGTGGCTGCTGGAGCGAGGTGCAGCGCTTCGGCTCGCGCAAGGAAGAGCCCGGCGCCTGGCGCGCCCGCGGTGAGCCGCAATCCTTCGACCTGCTGCGCGGCTCGATGAAGTTGGCCCGCGTCGAATGGCCGCTGCTGGGTGAGCACAACCAGCTCAACGCGCTGGCCGCGATCGCCGCCGCCGAGCACCTGGGCGTGGCCCCCGAGCAAGCGGCCGCTTCGCTGGCCCGGTTTGAGAACGTCAGGCGCCGGCTCGAGCTGCGCGGCGAGGCCGGCGGCGTGAAGGTCTACGACGACTTCGCCCACCACCCAACCGCGATGCGCACCACCGTGAACGGGCTGCGCCGCAAAGTGGGTGTTGACCGCATCCTGGCTGTGTTCGAGCCACGCTCGAACACGATGAAGCTGGGCACGATGAAGGCCCAACTGCCGTGGGCGCTGGAAGAAGCCGACCTGAGCTTTTGCCACCAGGGCAACCTGGGTTGGGACGCGCGAGAGGCGCTGGTACCGATGGGCAAGCAGGCCCAGGTCTGCGACACGATCGACACGCTGGTCACAGCCGTCGTCAAGGCAGCGAAGCCGGGCGACCATGTGCTGTGCATGAGCAATGGCGGCTTCGGTGGTGTGCACGGCAAGCTGTTGGCGGCACTGGCAGCCAAAGGCTGAACTGCGTGATGGGTGCCGTACTGACCCATATCCCGACCCACATCCTTTACCTGCACGGTTTTCGCTCGTCGCCGCTGTCGACCAAGGCCCAGATGGTCGGCCGTTGGTTGGCTGAGCACCGGCCCCAGATCCACTTCTGGTGCCCGCAGTTGCCGCCATCGCCGCGCCAGGCGATGCAGATGGTCCTCGATGGCATCACGGCTTGGCCGGTCGAGACGATGGCGGTGATGGGCAGCTCGCTCGGCGGCTTCTACGCCGGCGTGGTGGCTGAGCGCATCGGGTGCCCTGCGGTCGTGCTGAACCCCGCGGTCGACCCGGCACGCGATCTGGCGCGCCACATCGGCGAGCAGACCACCTGGCAGAAGCCGGAAGAGCACTTCTACTTTCGCGCCGAGTTCGTCGACGAGTTGCGCGCCATGACGCCGCTGACGCTGACCCGGCCCGAGCGCTACGCCGCCGTCATCGCCAAGGGCGACGAGTTGCTGGACTGGGACGAGATGAGCGTCCGCCACGCCGGCGCTCACACGCTGCTGCTCGAAGGCAGCGACCACGCCCTGAGCGATTTTGATCAACAGCTGCCGTTCGTGCTGCGCTTTCTTCACCTGATCCCATGAGACTGACGAACAAAATCTGCATCGTCAACGGCGCGGCGCTTGAGGTCTCGGGCGGAATGACGGTTTGAAGCCCGCCGCCACGGTTTGACACGAGCAGGTAGCCGCACTCAGCGACAATCGCCGCCGTGATGTATGCCCTGTTCGATGACGCCGGAAAATTCCTCGCCGGCCGCGTGATGTCCGAGGCCGACAGTTCGATGCAAGTCGAGCTGGATTCGGGCAAGCGCGTCAAGGTGAAATCCGCCAACGTGCTGCTGCGCTTCGACAAGCCGCAGCCGGCCGAGTTGCTGGCGGTTGCGCACGCGCGCGCTCCCGAGATCGACCTCGACCTGGCCTGGGAATTTGCCCCCGAAGGCGAGTTCGGCTTTGCCGAGCTGGCGCGCGACTACTTCGATGCGAAAGCCGGCCCCGAACTGCAGGCTGCGGCACTGTTCCGCCTGTTCGAGGCGCCGCACTACTTCCGCCGTGCCGGCAAGGGCTTGTTCAAGAAGGCGCCAGAAGAAATCGTCAAGGCCGCCCTGCTCGCCATCGAGCGCAAGAAGCAGCAGGCCGCGCAGATCGAAGCCTGGGCCGAGGAACTGGTCGCTGGCCAGACCCCGACCGCGGTGCGCGAGCAGCTCTACAAGATCCTGTTCAAGCCCGACAAGAACGCGCCCGAGTACAAGGCTGTGGTCGAGGCGGCCAAGCGCAGCCAGCGCGCGCCGCTGGACCTGTTGACCGCCGCCGGCGCGATCAGCAGCCCCTACCAGTTCCACTGGCACCGTTTCTTGTTCGAGACCTTTCCGAAGGGCTACGGTTTCGCGTCTCTCGAAGCGCCCGCGATCCGCGACGAGTTGCCGCTCGCGCCAGTGCGAGCTTTCTCGATCGACGACTCGCAGACCACCGAAATCGACGACGCGCTGTCGGTGCAAGGTCTGGGCAGCGGCACCGTCACTTTCGGCATCCACATCGCCGCACCGGCGCTGGCGTTTACGCCCGATTCAGCGCTGGACAAAGTCGCTCGCGACCGCCTGTCCACCGTCTACATGCCGGGCTTCAAGATCACGATGCTGCCCGACGCTGTCGTGCAGGCCTACACGCTGATCGAAGGGCGCGACTGCCCGGCCGTCAGCCTGTACGTGACCATCGACGAGGCCACGCTGGAAGTGAAGAGCAGCGAGACCAAGCTCGAGCGGGTGCCAATCGCGGCGAACCTGCGCCACGACCAGTTGGACGAGTACGTCACCGAAGCCACGCTGACCGGCGAAGCGCCGGCCAGCTACCCGTTCGCGACCGAACTGGCGTTCTGCTTCCGCCTGGCGCAGTCGCTGAAGGCAGCGCGCGAGGTCGTGCGCGGCAAGCCTGAAAACTTCAACCGCCCGGACTACAACTTCCGCCTCGAAGGCAACGACGGCGCTGAGCCTGACGGCAGCGAAACGGTGCGCATCACCGAGCGCCGCCGCGGCGCGCCGCTGGACCTGATCGTCTCGGAAGCGATGATCCTGGCCAACAGCCGCTGGGGCGGCTGGCTGGGCGAGCTGGGTGTGCCCGGCATCTACCGCAGCCAGGCCAGCCTGGCGCCGGGCGTGAAGGTGCGCATGGGTGTGAAGCCGGCACCGCACGCCGGCATGGGCGTCGCGCAGTACACCTGGGCCACCTCGCCGCTGCGGCGTTATGTCGACCTGGTCAACCAGTGGCAAATCATTGCTTGCGCCCGCCACGGCCGCACCGCTGCGCTGGCCGCACCGTTCAAGCCCAAAGACGCAACGCTGTTCTCGATCATCTCGGGTTTCGACGGCGCCTACACGGCCTACAACGGCTTCCAGAATGGCATCGAGCGCTACTGGGCGCTGCGCCATGTCGAGCAGCAAGGCCTGACGGAATTGGATGCGTCGGTGATGAAAGACGGACTGGTCCGCAGCGACCACCTGCCGCTGGTCTTCCGTGCGCTCGGCACCGACAGCCTGCCGCGCGGCACCCATGTACGGGTTCGCGTCACTGGCATCGACTTGCTGACGCTCGACCTGCACGCCAGCCTGGTCGCGCGCCTGGATGACGGCGCGGCCGACGAAGCCGCAGCCGAGGAAGAAGGCGAAGGCGACGCCGAGCAGACCGCCGCCGGCACGCTGACGCTGGCGATCGACCTCACGGACGGCGGCGACGGCAACAACGAAGCGCCCGGCGCCGTGCCGGCCGCCGCCTGAGCGCCATGCGCTGGCTCGCTTACCTCAAGGGGCTGCCGCTGACGGCGCTGCACTGGGCGCTGATCGCCTCGGTCGCCGTGCATGGTGTGTTGCTGACCATGCGCTTCGTCAACCCCGAGGCCTTCAACCGGGTGTTCGAGGACACACCGCTCGAGGTCGTGCTGGTCAACGCGCGCTCAGACGAGAAGCCGCTCAAGGCGCAAGCCATCGCGCAGGCCAGTCTGGCCGGTGGCGGCGAAGCCGAGAAGGGCCGTGCGACTTCGCCATTGCCGCCATCGGCGATCACGATCGCCGGCGACGCCGAGACCGAAGCGACCAAGCAGGTCGAGCAGATGCAGGACGTGCAGCAGCAGCTGCTGGCGCAGATCCGGCGCGAGATGGCACTGCTGCCACCGCCCGATCCGGCACGCCCGGTCCAGAGCCGCGACGAGGCTGAGCGCGAAGAGCGCCGGCGCCAGCTGCTGCGCATGCTGGCTGAGATCGAAAAGCGCATCAACGACGAGAACGCGCGGCCAAAGAAGCGCTACATCAGCCCGGCCACGCGCGAAGAGGTCTACGCGCTGTACTACGACACCTTGCGCCGCAAGATCGAAGAGCGCGGCACGCGCAACTTCCCCGAGTACAAGGGCCAGAAGCTGTACGGCGAGCTGACGATGAACCTGACGATCGACTCGCGCGGCCACGTCATCGAGGCCGAGGTCGTGCGCCCGGCCAAGTCGCCCGAGTTGAACCGACGCGCGGTGGCGATCGTGCATGCGGCCGGGCCGTTCGGCCCGTTCACCGAAGCGATGCGCCACCAGGCCGACCAGATCGTCGTCACCTCGCGCTTCCGCTTCACCCGCACTGATGGGCTGGAGACCACGCTCAGCAACGCGACGCCGCGCTGAGCGCAGGCGCTGCCGATTTTCGCTCCGCCTATCGCCATGTCGACGCCCGTTCTCGACCGCTACGCCGTGCTGGGCAATCCGGTCGCGCACAGCCGCTCGCCAGCCATCCATGCTGCGTTCGCGGCCGCCGCCGGGCAGGCCATGCACTATGAGCGGGTGCTGGCGCCGCGGGATGGCTTCGAGGCGACGCTGCGCGCCTTCGCGGCCGACGGCGGCCGCGGATGCAACGTGACGGTCCCGTTCAAGTTCGAGGCATTCCAACTGTGCCCGCGCCACACCGACCGCGCCGCGCTGGCCCAAGCGGCCAATGTGGTGCGTTTCGATGCCGACGGCTGGTGGGCCGACAACACCGACGGCGTCGGCCTGATCACCGACATCGAACACAACGCCGGGCAGCCGATCGCCGGCCAGCGCGTGCTGCTAATTGGTGCCGGCGGCGCGTCGGCCGGCGTGCTGGGGCCGCTGCTGCAGGCCAGACCGGCCGAGGTGGTGGTCGCCAACCGGACGGTCGAGCGTGCGCAATCGTTGTGCGATCGACATCAGGCCTTAGCCGGTGCGCAAAGCGCCGAGCTTCGCGCCACCGGCTTGACGGATGCCGGCAGCCGCTTCGACATCGTGCTCAACGCCAGCGCCAGCAGCCTGGCCGGCGACGTGGTGCCGGTGCCCGACAGCGTGTTGCGTGAGGGGTCGCTGGTCGTCGACCTGATGTACGGCCCGGCCGCGGCCGGCTTTCTGCGCTGGGCCGAGGCACACGGCGCACGCCCGCGCGACGGCCTGGGCATGCTGGTCGAGCAGGCGGCAGAAGCCTTCGCACTGTGGCGCGGGGTCCGCCCCGCCACCGCCTCGGTGCTGACGATGCTGCGCGAGCAGCTCGCATGCGAGGCTGCGCAGCCATGAGCGCGGCGCTGAGGGCCCTGGGCCGGCTCTTCACTCTGATGGTGCTGTGCGGCATCGCGCTGCAGCTGTATTTCGTCGCCCGCATCGCACTGATGCTGGTCATCGCACCGGAGTCGAGCAGCTTCCAGCGCGGCGAGATCTGGCGCCTGGTGAGCGAAAAACACGAAGTCCTGTGGAGCCAGCAATGGGTCGACGGCGATCGCATCTCACCGCACCTGAAGCGCGCGGTGATCGCCAGCGAAGACGCTGGCTTCCTTGATCACAGCGGGGTCGAGTGGGACGCGATCGAGGCGGCCTACGAAAAGAACCAGAAGGCCGAAGCGCGCGCCGATCGCATCAACGAGCAGCTTGAAAAGCGCGAGGCCAAGCGCGCCCAGACCGGCAAGCCGGTCGCCAAGCCGGCCCCGCGCGCCACTGCCAAGGTCATCGGCGGCTCGACGATCACGCAGCAGCTGGCGAAGAATCTGTTCCTGTCCGGTGAGCGCACGGCCGCCCGCAAGGGCCAGGAGATCATCCTCGCCTACATGCTGGAAGCGCTGCTCGACAAACGCCGCATCCTGGAGATTTACCTCAACAGCGTCGAATGGGGCGAAGGTGTTTTTGGGGCTCAAGCCGCTGCGCGGCACTACTTCCATGTCGACGCGGCCCAGCTGGGTGCCTACCCTGCCGCGCGGCTGGCAGTGATGCTGCCTGCGCCCAAACGCTTCGAGAAGAACCCCGGCTCGCCGTATGTCAACGGCCGGGCTGGCACCATCGTGGCCCGCATGGGTGGCGTTGAGCTGCCCTGAGCCACTGACATTTCCCCATGGCCTCCAGCGACGAACTCACTGCCGAACTCTGCGCCCGTGCCGCCCGCCTGGTGGTCGAAGAGGGCCTGGACTACGCCGCTGCCAAGCGCCGGGCGCTGCGCGACATCGGCCCGCAGGCCGGCCGTGGCGTTGCATTGCCACCGAACGAACAGCTGGAAGAGGCGGTGCGTGAGCACATCGCCATCTTCTATGCCGATACCCAACCCGCCGAGCTGGCGGCCTTGCGCCAGCTGGCGCTGCGCTGGATGGACCGGCTGGCTGAGTTCCGGCCGCACCTGGGTGGTGCCGTCTGGCGCGGTACCGCCACGCGGCTGTCGCCGGTGCTGATCGACCTGTATTGCGACGACGCGAAAGCGGCCGAGATCGGTTTTCTGAACCTCGGCATCACCTTCGACAGCCACAGCGACCCCGGCGATGAAGAGACCGTGTTGTCCGTCGAGGCCCGCTGCCCTGAATTGGGAGAAATGGTGAGTGTTCACTTTATCGTTCACGACCACGACGACCTGCGCGGCGCGCTGAAACCCGATGCACGGGGCCAGACCTGGCGCGGCGATGCCGCCGCGTTGCGGCAACGCGTGGCTCGACAAGAAAACGCACGGGGAGATACCTGATGAGCCCAATTACCCGCCGAAGCCTGTTCGCGCTGGCTGGCGCCGGGGCGCTGGCGGCCGGACTGGGCTGGCGCGCTTGGCGGTCCGGCGGCACCGGTGGATCCGAATCCGGGAACGGCAGCGACGCGCTAGAGGACTTCTGGGCCCTGGAGCTGCCTACCCCCGGCGGCGCCGGCATGGCCTTGCGGTCGCTGCGCGGGCGGCCGTTGGTGGTCAACTTCTGGGCGACCTGGTGCCCGCCCTGCGTGAAGGAGATGCCGGAGCTGGACCGCTTCGTGCATGAGTTCGGTGGCCAGGGCTGGCAGGTCCTGGGCGTGGCGATTGACCAGGCCGGGCCGGTGCAGACCTTTTTGAAGCAGACGCCGGTGAGCTTCCCAATCGTGCTGGCCGGCAATGAGGGCCTCAGCTGGGTCCGCCGGCTGGGCAACCCGGCCGGCGGCTTGCCTTTCAGCGTTCAATTCGGTGCAGATGGCTTGGCCGTGCGCCGCAAACTGGGTTCGACCACTTTTGATGAATTGGCGGGCTGGACCCAAACGGGCTGAAAATCCAGCTTCCCGGCAGGCCCCGGCGGTAACAAAGAGTTGCCACCCCACCAAGGGCGTGTCAATAGGTTGAGGTCACTTTATTTTGAGCCTAGCTGCTTCTAAGTGAGGCCAAAAGGCGTAAAGTTCGCGTTTTCCAAAAACGGCCGGCGGCTTTTGGGAGCCGCACCGCAAGCCAGGAATGCCTGTTCTTGACCTTCGCGTGCCGAATCAACCTGCGTCGGGCGCCTTGACCTGCTGGGGCGAAATCTGTGGTGGTTCGCCGACGATCAGCGCTGAACGGCGCGGGATCGCCGCATGCCACTCCGAGCCGGGGCCAGGCCCCCGATTCGGCCCACCTCCACCTCGCGCCCGCGACGAAACCTCTGCTGGAGACTGATCCCATGGACCTTCGCAAGCTCAAGACCCTGATCGACCTGGTCTCGGACTCGAACATCGCCGAACTCGAAATCACCGAGGCCGACGGCAAGGTTCGCATCGTCAAGTCCGGCGGCGCCGTGATGGCCGGGCATGCGCCGATGATGATGGCGCCGCAGGCCATGGCCCCGATGGCCGCGACGGCGCCGGTAGCCGAAGCCGCGCCGCCCGTGCCGACTGGCCACGTCGTCAAGTCGCCGATGGTCGGCACTTTCTACTTGTCATCGACCCCCGGCGGCAAGCCGCTGGCCGAGGTGGGCACCGTCGTCAAGGAAGGCGACGCGGTCTGCATCATCGAAGCGATGAAGATCATGAACGAGATCGAAGCCGACAAGGCCGGCACGATCACCCAGGTGATGGTGCAAAACGGCCAGGCGGTCGAGTTTGGCCAGCCGCTGTTCGTGATCGAGTAAGCGGCACGCCCATGTTCAAGAAGATATTGATTGCAAACCGCGGGGAGATCGCGCTGCGGATCCAACGCGCGTGCCGCGAGATGGGCATCAAGGCGGTTGTCGTCTATTCAGAAGCCGACCGTGACGCCAAGTACGTCCGCCTGGCCGAAGAAGCGGTGTGCATCGGCCCGGCGCCGTCCGGCCAGAGCTACCTCAACATGCCGGCGATCATCTCGACCGCCGAGGTGACCGACGCCGAGGCCATCCACCCTGGCTACGGCTTCCTGTCCGAGAACGCCGACTTCGCCGAGCGGGTCGAGCAAAGCGGCTTCACCTTCATCGGCCCGACGCCGGACGCGATCCGCACGATGGGCGACAAGGTCGCGGCCAAGCAGGCGATGATCAAGTCCGGCGTGCCCTGCGTGCCGGGCTCGGAAGGCGCACTGCCGGAAGACCCGAAGGAGATCACCAAGATCGCCCGCGCAGTGGGCTACCCGGTAATCATCAAGGCCGCCGGCGGCGGCGGCGGACGCGGCATGCGCGTGGTGCACACCGAAGCCGCACTGATCCACGCGGTGCAGACCACCCGCGCCGAAGCCGGCGCAGCGTTCAACAACTCGGCCGTCTACATGGAGAAGTTCCTCGAGAACCCGCGCCATGTGGAAATCCAGATCCTGGCCGACGAGCACAAGAACGCCGTCTGGCTGGGCGAGCGCGACTGCTCGATGCAGCGCCGCCACCAGAAGATCATCGAGGAAGCGCCGGCACCGGGCATTCCGCGTCGCGTGATCGAAAAGGTCGGGGAGCGTTGCGCAGCGGCCTGCAAGAAGATCGGCTACCGCGGCGCCGGCACCTTCGAGTTCCTGTACGAGAACGGCGAGTTCTACTTCATCGAGATGAACACCCGCGTGCAGGTCGAGCACCCGGTGACCGAGCTCGTGACCGGGATCGACATCGTGCAGATGCAGATCCGTGTCGCGGCCGGCGAGAAGCTGCCGTTCACGCAGCGCCAGATCGAGATGCGCGGCCATGCGATCGAATGCCGCATCAACGCCGAAGACCCGTACAAGTTCTTCCCGTCGCCTGGCCGGATCACGATGTGGCACGCGCCGGGCGGCCCGGGCGTGCGCGTTGATTCGCATGCCTACACCAACTACTTCGTGCCGCCGAACTACGACTCGATGATCGGCAAGATCATCTGCCACGGCGACACCCGCGAGCAGGCATTGGCACGCATGCGCACCGCGCTGCTCGAGACAGTGGTCGAAGGCATCCAGACCAACATCCCGCTGCACCGCGAGCTGATGGTCGATGCCAACTTCATCGCCGGCGGCACCAGCATCCATTACCTCGAAGGCTGGCTCGCTGAGCATCGGCGCTGAAAAGGCGGTTGACGTGGCCATGTACGAGTTGAGCCTGAGCGCACCGCAGGCGCTGGTGGAGCCGGTGTCCGATGCGCTGATGGACGAGTTGTCGGCGCTTTCGGTTTCGGTCGAAGACGCCGACGCCGACACCGATGCAGAACACGCGCTGTTTGGCGAGCCTGGCATGCCCGCGCCGCAGCCGGGCTGGGAGCGCTCGACCCTGAAAGCGCTGTTCGACAGCGAGGCCGCAGCCACCGATGCAATGACGCTGCTGCTGGCGCAAGACTGGGCCCAAGGCCTGGCCGTGCAGAGCCTGCAGCAAGTGCAAGAGCAGGACTGGGTGCGGCTGACGCAGTCGCAGTTCGCGCCGGTCGAGATCACGCCCAGCTTCTGGATCGTGCCGAGCTGGCATGAACCGCCAGCTGCGGCCGAACAGGTGATCCGCCTCGACCCTGGCCTGGCCTTCGGCACCGGCACCCACCCGACGACCCGCATGTGCCTGCGCTGGATCGCACGGCACGGTACTGAAACGGCCGGTGCTCGCGTGCTGGACTATGGCTGCGGCTCGGGCATCCTGGCGATCGGCGCGGCGCTGCATGGCGCCGGCGCGGTGGATGCGCTGGACATCGATCCGGCCGCAGTGGAGTCGACCCGCTACAACGCCAAGGCCAACAGTGTGACGCTGCAGGCCGGCCTGGCCGACCTGGCGCAGGGCCAGTACGACATCGTGCTGGCCAACATCCTGGCCACACCGTTGAAGCTGCTGGCACCGCTGCTGTGCGGCCACCTGAAGCCTGGCGGCCACCTGGTGCTGGCCGGCATCCTCGAGCGGCAGGCGGAAGAACTGATCCAGGCCTACGCGCCGTGGTGCGGCATCGAGGTGCTGGACCAGGAAGATGGCTGGATCCTGATGGGCGGGCCCGGCCGCTCGTCCTGACGTGGTTCGCCGTCGACAACGCGAACCCCACGTTCGCGGGCTGAAGCACGCCAGCCCCATGGCATCATTCCTCGCATGAGCCTGGCCACACGTTGCCCCGCTTGCAGCACGGTGTTTCGCGTGCTGCAGGATCAGCTTCGCGTGTCCGAAGGCTGGGTCCGTTGCGGCCAGTGCCAAGAGGTCTTCAACGCGCTGGAGACCCTGTTCGACCTGGGCGGGCCGGTGGAAGCCGGTAGCGAGACGGCTCCGCCGCCTGCCACCTTTGCACCGTCGCCTCCCGAGTCACCGCAATACAGGCCTTACGCGCCTCCGCCCCCTCCACCAGCGCCACCTCCCGTCGCCCCGCCGCCGGCATTCGTCGCGGAGGAACAACCCGACTTCGCCCCGACGGCGCCGGCCACGGTCCCGCCTGAAGACCCGTTCGACGACATCGACACGTTCACGGTGCTGGACGACGGCGAAAGCCTGGGTGGCATCGTCGCCACCGGGCCGGTGCCAGAAGACGATTGGCATTCGTTGTTGCCGCCTCTGTCGGCAGCCGAGGACGCCCCCGACCTTCGGTTCGATTCAGCACCGACGACGGCGCCGTCGCCATCGCAGCGGGCTGCTTCCTTCGCCGCTCCGGCAGCGCCGGCACCCACCCGCGAAGCCACGGCGCCTGCCCCAGCGCCGGTGAAGGAAACGAACGACTTCTTCGGCGACGAGGTTGACACCGTCTCAGCGGCCGCGTTCGAAGCGGCCGCCAACGAGGACGACACCGAGGAGGAAGCCCCCACCCCCTCGCGCTTCATCGGCCCGATTCCCGACTGGGCCCGCACGCCCACGCGCCAGCGCCGCAGCGGCAAGAAGAGCAAGTCCAAGCTGCCCTACGGCGCCGAGGGCGATGGGCCGCACGCGCAAGCCCACCAGAGTGGCAAGGCCCACCGCAAACGCCGCAAGCCCGAGTTCGTTCGGCAGGCCGAGCGCGCGGCGCTGTGGCGTCGGCCGATGGTGCGCGTGGTGCTGGGCGCCGCGGCGCTGGCGCTGTCGGGGCTGCTGGCCGCGCAGGTCGGCTACCACTACCGCGAGCCGCTGGCCGCGCAGGTGCCGGCACTGGCCCCCACCTTGCACGCCGGCTGCGACTGGCTGCACTGCAAGATCGGCGCGCCGCGCGCGATCGAACGCATCCGCCTCGATGCCAGCGACCTGACCCGCACCGAGCAGGAGCAGGTACTGCGCTTCACCGCCGACCTGCACAACACCGCCGAGTACCCGGTGCGCGCGCCGGCGCTGGATGTGAGCTTCACCGATGCGCTGGGTCGCATCGTCTCGCGCAAAGTGCTGCTGCCCACCGACCTGGGCGCGCGCAGCGAGTCGATCGCACCCGATGCCCAATGGCGCATCGATGCCCGGCTCGCTGTCGGCGAGTTCCAGGTCGCCGGCTACACGGTCGAAGTCTTCTACCCCTGAAATTCCACTGACCGGGCCGACACCTCGGCCCTGGTCGCCTCACCCTGTTTCATCACTTCACCGGTACATCACCATGGCCTGTCTCGTCAGCGGCGCGCTCGCCGTCGACACCAACACCAACTTTCCCGGGCGCTTTGCCGAGCAGATCATGCCCGAGCAAGTGCACATCCTGAACGTGTCGTTCCTGGTGCCCACGCTGCGACGCGAGTTCGGCGGTTGCGCCGGCAACATCGCCTACACCCTGGCCGCCCTCGGCGGCGACGCGGTGGTGGTGGCCGCGGTCGGCAACGACGGCGAGGCCTACCTCGACCGCCTGCGGCAACTGGGCATCGACACCCAGCAGGTGCTGCAGGTGCAAGACACCTACACGGCGCAGGCGATGATCATCACCGACGCCGACAACAACCAGATCACCGCCTTCCACCCCGGCGCGATGCAGCAAGCCCATCTGATCGGCCTGCCCGAGCGCGATGACATCCGCATCGCGATCATCGGCCCCGACGGTCGCGACGCCATGCTGCGCCGCGCCAGTGACTTGGCCGCGGCCAAGATCCCGTTCGTGTTCGACCCGGGCCAGGGCCTGCCGATGTTCGACGGTGAAGCGCTGAAGGCCTTCATCGCACAAGCCACCTGGGTCGCGGTCAACGACTACGAAGGCCGCATGCTGTGCGAGCGCACCGGCGAGTCGCTCGAAAGCCTGTCGCGCTCGCACCTGAAGGGTGTGATCGTCACGCTGGGGCCGGACGGCTGCGACGTCTGGGTTCAGGGCCGGTGCGAACGCGTGCCGGGTGTCGTGGCGACCGAAGTGCTCGACCCGACCGGCTGCGGTGACGCCTTCCGCGGCGCGCTGCTGTTCGGCTTGGAGCGCGGCTGGTCGCTGGTCGATTGCGTCAAGCTGGGCAACCGCCTGGGTGCATTGAAGATCGCGCAGCGCGGCGGCCAGAACCACCAAGTTGATCGCGACGCACTCGGCGTCGCCTGAAGCCCAAACGCGGCGCGGCGCTCGATCAGCCCGCGTCGCCTAGCCTCGATGTCAGCCAGGCGTGCACAGCCGCGAGTGGCGCATCGATCTCGACCTGCTTGTGGCGCGCCGCCGCGCCGCGTCGCAAGCGCACCGCGCGCTTGGCCAAGCCGAGCTCTTTCGCCAACCAAGCGGTGAGCGTCGTGTTGGCCTGTCCGTCGATCGGCGGCGCGGCAAGCTTCACGCGCAAGGCGTCTTCGAGCAGACCGACAACCTCGGTCTGCCGCGCATTGGGCTGAACAGCCAACGTCAGCACACACAACCCGGCCGCGGCTTCGCGCAGACAGGGCAGCTTGCTCGCATCGGCCTTCTCAGCACGGATGCGCTCATCGCGTCGGGTGGCGGGCGGCTTTGACACGCGATGCTGGAATCGGCGAACACTTGAAAAGAAAAAGCCCGGCCGAAGCCGGGCTTGTTCAAAAAAGGGGCACCACCAGGGCACCCCTTTTCGCTCAGGGCTTGTTGCCCGTCGGGAACGGCCACGCGGCCGCAGGGCTCAGCGCCGTTTTTGCTGCAGGGGCCGCAGGGGCAGCAGGGGCAGTGGGGGCAGCGGGCTTCTTGGCTGCCGCCTTCTTTGCCGCCGGCTTCTTGGCAGCCGGCTTCTTCGCCGCAGCAGCCTTTTTCGCCGGAGCCGCCTTCTTCGCAGCAGCCTTCTTCGCGACCGGCTTCGGTGCAGCCTTCTTCGCGACCGGCTTCTTCGCTGCGGCCTTCTTCGCCGGAGCCGCCTTCTTCGCAGCAGCCTTCTTCGCGACCGGCTTCGGTGCAGCCTTCTTCGCGACCGGCTTCTTCACCGCGGCCTTCTTCGCCGGGGCAGCCTTCTTGGCCGGAGCGGCCTTCTTCGCCGGGGCCTTCTTTGCCGCGGCCTTCTTTGCCGGGGCGGCCTTCTTCGCCGGAGCCTTCTTCGCCGGGGCCTTCTTAGCCGCAGCCTTCTTCGCAGTTGCCATTTTCAATCTCCTTGATCAAGTTGCAAAAAACACCGGGCTGCTCGAGATACAGCTCGGCGATTCACCGCTGTGGGCCGCTCCTGTCACGGTCTAGAGGCCGTTTCAGGCTGCCCCCCATTCGGTGAATGGGGTGTCGGCACGTCGCCTCGCTTCATGGTGGCGAGGCTGGCGGGCCGAGGATCTTGATCTTTCACACTGCTGGAACGAAAGCACCGGCGCTTCGATGGCGCCGTGAACTGTCAGTCCCAGCTCAATGCGCCACCGGATTGGTACTCGATGACGCGGGTCTCAAAAAAGTTGCGTTCCTTCTTCAGGTCGATCATTTCGCTCATCCACGGGAACGGGTTTTCCTCGTTCGGGAAGAGCGCCTCAAGGCCGATCTGCGTCGCACGCCGGTTGGCGATGTAGCGCAGGTAGCCTTTGAACATGGACGCGTTCAGACCCAGCACGCCACGCGGCATGGTGTCTTCGGCATAGCGGTACTCGAGCTCGACGGCCTTCTGGAACAGGCCCTTGATCTCAGCCTTGAACTCAGCCGTCCACAGGTGCGGGTTCTCGAGCTTGATCTGGTTGATCAGGTCGATGCCGAAGTTGCAGTGCATCGACTCGTCGCGCAGGATGTACTGGTACTGCTCAGCCGCACCGGTCATCTTGTTCTGACGGCCCAGCGCGAGGATCTGCGTGAAGCCGACGTAGAAGAACAGGCCTTCCATCAGGCAGGCGAACACGATCAGGCTCTTCAGCAGCGTCTGGTCGTTCTCGGGCGTGCCGGTCTTGAAGTGCGGGTCCATGATCGCGTCGATGAACGGGATCAGGAACTCGTCCTTGTCGCGGATCGACTGGACCTCGTGATACGCGTTGAAGATCTCCGACTCGTCCAACCCGAGCGACTCGACGATGTACTGATAGGCGTGCGTGTGGATCGCTTCTTCGAAGGCTTGGCGCAGCAAGAACTGGCGGGCCTCGGGCGCGGTCACGTGGCGGTACGTGCCCAGCACGATGTTGTTGGCGGCCAGCGAATCGGCGGTGACGAAGAAGCCGAGATTGCGCTTGATGATGCGGCGCTCGTCTTCGGTCAAACCGTTCGGATCCTTCCACGTCGCGATGTCGCGCGACATGTTGACCTCTTGCGGCATCCAGTGGTTCGCGCAAGTGGCGAGGTACTTTTCCCAAGCCCACTTGTACTTGAACGGCACCAGCTGATTCACATCGGTCTGGCCGTTGATGATGCGCTTGTCGGCGACGTTGACACGACGGTCATGACGCACGGTGTCGGATGCAGCAGCTGTCACCGAAGGCGCCATCGACGACAACGAAGTCGTCGTGGTCACTGAAGCAACTTGAAGAGGTGACGGGGTCACGGGCTGCAGGCCGCGAGGCTCGAAAGCGGGCTCGGGCGTGAAGCGATTTGCAGGTGTCTGCGGGGCGCGGAGGTCGTCTTCCCAGACCAGCATGTGCATGTTTCCTATGGGTCGCGATTATCGGAGTGTTGTGTTCAAACACCAAGCACTTCTTGACATTGAAGCCTCGTCGTTG
>Ga0307515_10005664_pt1 | contig 25227 bp, 21 predicted proteins | sample 17_EM_MG_FD_194513 | JGI IMG/M metagenome (GOLD analysis project Ga0307515, IMG submission 194513) | Populus trichocarpa ectomycorrhiza microbial communities from riparian zone in the Pacific Northwest, United States - 17_EM | ecosystem: Host-associated > Plants > Roots > Unclassified | place... | reverse complement strand
GCTGGCGCAGGACGGTGCAAAGGCGCTGGCCTTCGTCGTCATCGGCATCATGATCTACCTGGCGATCCGCTTCGAGTGGAAGTTCTCGGTTGCCGCGATCATCGCCAACTTGCACGACGTGGTGATCATCCTGGGCTTCTTCGCCTTCTTCCAGTGGGAGTTTTCGCTCTCGGTGCTGGCGGCGGTGCTGGCGGTACTGGGCTACTCGGTCAACGAGTCTGTCGTGATCTTCGACCGGATCCGCGAGGCCTTCCGCAAATTCCGCAAGATGACCACGCATGAGGTGATCGACCACGCGATCACCTCGACGATGAGCCGCACGATCATCACCCACGGCTGCACCCAGATGATGGTGCTGTCGATGCTGTTGTTTGGCGGCCCGACGCTGCATTACTTTGCGGTCGCACTGACCATCGGCATCCTGTTCGGCATCTACTCGTCGGTCTTCGTGGCGGCGGCGATAGCGATGTGGCTGGGCGTCAAGCGCGAGGACCTGATGAAATCCGGCCCCGCCAAGGAAGGCGGCGACCCGAACGATCCGAACTCCGGGGCGGTGGTGTAGAGTCAAACGCCTTCACTCGGCCTGCCGCACCGACGCACATGCCCGCCCCCTCGGCCCAGACGAGCCTGCTCGATCAAGCGCGACTGTTCTACGCTGAACGCCTGGTCAAGGAGTTCCAGCCCTGGGCGGACGCGGCGCTGGCCGGCGCGCAACTGCTGAACGAAAAGCCGGCCGAGCGCACGATTGCCCAGCAACGGCGCGACATGCTGCAGGACCTGATGCGTCACGGCAGCCAATGGCCGACGCGTCTGGCCGAGCGGGTGCGGCAGCAGATCGCGGCGGGCGGCACCATGGTTGCCGCCGCCAAGTCCACAGCCCCGAGCAGCGGACTGGACCTGAAGCTGGTCGACGACGACACGATCCAGCATGAGATCCTGGTGTCGCGACTGGCCCAGGGCATGCTGGACAAAGGCATCTGGGAATACAACGACCTGCGGGCCCGCTTGCTCGCGCTGGCGCGTCAGCCCGAGCTGGACGAACAAGACCTGTTTCGCACGCCGGTGTTGGCGCAGACCGTGGTCGACGCCTGGACCGACGCCGGCTTGGCGCTGGACACCTGGCGCGGTCTGGAAGAGGCTCTGATCAAGGCCTGCGCCAAGCCGATCGAAGGCGTCTGGAAAGAAGTCAACAAGTGGCTGGTCGACCACGGCGTGATGCCAGAGGTCGACCTGCGCGGTGCGATCCGTCGCTCCGACGGCACCTCCACTTCGCCTGGCCGGCTGGACGAGGTTCCGCCGACGCGCGCGGGAGCCAGCACACGCTTTGCTGACACCGCGACCTCGACGCCTTCGGCCCCGATGCCGGCGACTGGTGGCCGCTCCAGCGTCTACGGGGCCACCGGCTACGGTGCTGGTGGAGCGATGACCGGCGCCGGGTCAAGCGGCGGCGCAGCCGCTCAAGGTGCAGGCGCGCCCGGTGATCCCTTCGGCGGACCGCGGCCGCCGCAGAGCATCCTGCACGGCCACAGCATCGAAGACGAAACCCGCATGATGACCCGGCAGGCTGCCGGCGGCTCGGCGCGGGCCGACGTCGTGCTGGAGCATTTCTCCGAGGTGATGGAGCGTCACCTGCCGGGCTTCCGCGACACCGCGCATGCCCGGCCCGCGTCGGCACGTCTGTCCGACGCGATGAACCAGGCCCAGCAGCGCCTGGTACAGCAGGCCGGCGGTCCAGCCGGGGATGGCGCGGTCGCTGGCGGCGTCGCCGGGCCGGGGCCGACGCCCGAAGTGCTGCTGCAGGAACTGCGCGAACGCCAGGTGGCGTTGAAGGCGGCGGCGACCACACCGGCCGAGCGGGCCACTGTCGAGCTGGTCGCGCTGCTGTTCCAGGCCATCCTGACGGAAGAGCGCATCCCGGCCCAGCTGCGTGTCTGGTTCGCGCGCCTGCAGATGCCGACGCTGCGCGTCGCGATCGCCGAACCCGATTTCTTCTCCACCGCCGACCATCCCGCGCGCCGCCTGATCGACCGCATGGGTGCTTGCGTGATGGGTTTCGAAGGCGGCGCCGAAGTGCTCGGCACACCGCTCGAGGCTGAGATCAAGCGCGTGGTGCAGGTCGTCGAGGCTTTCCCGGACACCGGCCGTCGTGTGTTTCAGACCGTGCTCAACGAGTTCGAGAAATTTCTCGAAGGCTACTTCCGCGACTACAACGAAAAAAGCCGGGCCGGCGTCTCGCTGGCCCAGCAGGTCGAACAGCGCGAGACGCTGGCGATCCAGTACACGATCGAGCTGCGCAAGTTGCTGGGCGACGTGCCGGTGCACGAAGGCATCCGCGAGTTTATGTTCCACGTCTGGGCCGATGTGCTGGCCACGGCCGCAGTGCGGCATGGCGCGCAGAGTGCCGAGGTGAAGATCGTGCGCGCCGCTGCCAGCGAGTTGCTTTGGACGGCAAGCGCCAAAACCACCCGCGAAGACCGGGCCGAGGTGATTCGCCGCTTGCCGCCGCTGCTGACGACGCTGCGCCAGGGCATGGCCTCGGTCGGCTTGGCGGCCGAGAAGCAAGAGAACGCGATCAAGTCACTGAACTTGGCGTTAACGGCGGCCTTCAGTGCCCGCTCGACCGCGATCAGCGCGCAACAGCTGGACGAGCTGAAGGAGCGCCTCGAGATGATCGAGGAGTTGCTGCCCGATGAAGAGGTCGAGATCGACGAGACCTGGGTGCTCGACAGCGGCAGCCACCAACAGGAAGGCCTGGAGATCGTGGCCGATGGTGGCTCGATGCCCGGCCCGGCGATGCTGCAATGGGCGGCCGAGCTGCAACTGGGCGCAGCCTTCATGCTGGAGTACCGCGGCCGCCACCAGTCGGTGCGTCTGGTCTGGCAAGGCATGAGTCGCCAGCTGTCGTTGTTCTCGGCTGCCGACGGCCGTTGCGTGCTGTTCCAGAAGGCCCGCCTGGCGGCCTTCCTGCAGGCCGGGCTGCTGGTGCCGCTGCAGGACGAGTCGCTCACCGTGGCGGCGACGCGCAACGCGATCGAGAAGATCAAGGCCGACCCGGCCCGCCTGCTGGCCTAGCTGCGCCAGCCCAAAAAGCAAACGGCAGCCTCCAGGGCTGCCGTTTTCGTTTCCAGGGCGTCGGCGTCAGTGGATCAGGCGGTCTTCCGGGGCGACGAACAGCTCGTCGAGGATCAGCGCGTCAGGCTCTTCGCCCAGGCTCCAGAAGACCATCAGCACGATGATCTTCAGATCGTCCAGCTCCAGCGGGCCGGAGCCCACTGCGGTGGCGCGGTCGATCACCATTTCGCGCAGCGGCGGTGTCAGCACACCGGCGGCTTCGAGAAAGCTGATGAATCCGATCGATTCGTCGCCCAGCAATTCTTGCTCTTCGCGCAGGTAGACGCGAATGCCGGCGGGCGACTGGGCCAGCGGCGTGGCGCCAGTGGGGGCTTCGGCGCTCAGTTCGCCGGTGCGCATCGCCAGACCGTCCAGCCAGTGCAATGCTTCTTGGATCTCGTCCGACTCGAAGCCCACGGCCGACAGTTTGCGGCTCAGCTGCGCATGGTCCGGGCAGGCGTCGGGCCGCCAGTAGTTTTCGTACAGGTAGACCAGAACGTCGAACATGGATTGACTATACCCGAGTGCCCTGAGCCGGGTCGGCGGCATTTGGCGGGGATCACCCGGGGTCATCCGGCGCTTGGCGTGCCGCTTTTCGCGGCCTGGCGGATGCTCGAAGATCGGGTCAACCGGCGCCTCGGCGCTGGAACAGCCCGCCTGGCAGGCGGGCCAGCCGGCCATCAAGCTCCATCTCCAGCAAGCGGGCCTGCAGTTCAGCGGTTGGCCAGCCCAGTCGCGCCGACAGTGCGTCGAGCGTGACCGGGTCGTGGCCCAGCGCGGCGAGCAGCGGGTCGGGGCGTAGGGCTTCGCCGCCGCTTTCCGGCGCGGCCACCGACACGGGAGGCACCGGGAGACGCAGCTCTTGAATGATGTCGTCGGCGGTTTCGACCAGCTTGGCGCCGTCTTTGATCAGCCGGTGGCAGCCGCGAGACTGCGGGCTGTGGATCGAGCCGGGGATCGCAAACACCTCGCGCCCACACTCGACGGCCAGCCGAGCGGTGATCAGCGAGCCTGACTGCACGGCGGCCTCGACCACCAGCGTGCCCAATGTCAACCCGGCAATGATGCGGTTGCGGCGCGGAAAGTGGCTTTGCAGCGGCATGCAGCCGAGCGCAAATTCGCTCAACATCAGCCCGGCTTCTTCGCTGATGCGGTGGGCCAGCGCGTGGTGGCGCTTGGGGTAGACGCGGTCCAGCCCGGTGCCGACCACCGCGACCGTGCCGCCCCCGAGACCGGCCCCATCCAGCGCGCCTTCGTGAGCGGCACCGTCGATGCCCAGCGCGAGGCCCGAGACAACGACCATGCCGCCCTGGCTGAGGTGGGTGGCGAAGGCGCGCGCGTTGTCCAGCCCGCCCGGCGTTGCATGGCGGCTGCCGACGATCGCGATCGAGGGCCTGGCCAACAAGTCGACCCGGCCCTGGGCATACATCAGCAGCGGTGGATCGGCGGTTTCCAGCAGAGCCGCCGGGTAGGCCGGGTCGCCCAGTGTCAGCACATGGCGCCGAACTGGATCGGCAGCCAGCCAGGCCTGGGTGGTGTCGAACAGCGCGGCCGGATCGAGGCTGGGCTGCTGCAGCGCCTGCGCAGCCTCCACGCCGCCGACCTCACGCCAGGCGCCGGGGCCGGCGGACACCGCTTGCTGTGGCGACCCGAAAGCCGTCAGCAGGCGCCGTGCTGCACCCTGGCTGAGGCCCGGTGAATGCACCAAGCGCAGCCAAGCCCGCAGTTCTTCGGCGGGCGGGGCGGTGTCGGGTGGCATGGCGAAAGGCGGCGGCTGGGCCGCCACCCGGGCCGAATGATGATCAGGGCTGGGTGAACAGGTCGCCGGCGGTGACCGGGTCCTGCACGTTCAGGATCAGCGCATACGACACGCGCTCGAACACGCGGAATACGAACATCAGGCCGTGGCGCTCGTCCGGCAGCCGGATCAGTTCACGTTTGTCTTCGGTGTTGTCGACCCGCTGGGTACCGGCACGCCAGACGGCCATCACGTGACCACGCTCCATGCCGTCCCGGGCCCCCTTGTTCAGCGAGACGATCTGGTTCTGGCCCGCGTTCAGGCTATCGCCGTAGATAGAGATGATGCGACCCGACATCGGCGCCCCCGGCGCGTGCGGCGCGAATGGGTCGACATCGCGGGCCGGCGCGGGCGACAGGCGGTCGCCGATGTTTACTTCTTCACGAAGGGCGGTGACGGTGATCGTCGCCGGGATGATCTCGGTCTTGCCGTCCGGCGTGGGGCGAACCTCGCCCGGCCTCACGTAGTCGGCCGCGCCGACATAGCGGGCCTCGAAGCCGAGCACCTCTTGCGTGACGGGGTCGACCAGGGCCTTCGGCTCCCGGAACAGCTGCCAGTTGCGGGCCGCCGACAGGTCGCCGCGCACATAGGCGTTCTCGCCCTTGGACACGATGACCCGACCTTCCTGGGTGGCGACCACGCGCGGCGCGGTGGCCAGCGTGTTGCTGTCCAGCACCACGGCATCGTTCAGGAACGGGCCGATCAGGTGCATCGGCACCGACGCGATCGCGTCGCTCGGCAGCTCCTCGGCGCGCACCCGCGGCGACAGCTTCTCGTCGCCGATCGGTTTGGCGGTGCGCAGGCGTGCGCGGCCGCCGGTCTTGTCCAGGTAAAGGATCTGGCCTGGATAGATCAGGTGCGGGTTGCGGATGTCGTCCATGTTCATCCCCCACAGCTCGGGCCAGCGCCACGGGCTCTTGAGGAACAGCTTGGAGATATCCCACAGCGTGTCGCCACGCTTGATGGTGTAGCTGTCGGGCGCATTGGGCGACAGCTCGGACAGCGGCACACCGGTCTCGGCCACCTGCTGGGCGGTGGCTCGTTGGCCGGGTGTGACCGGGTAGGTGGTGGCCCCGGCTGACGCCGCAGCGCCCAACCCCAAGGACACGGCCACGAACCAGCTGGAAGGCGGCACAAGGGGCAGACGCACGAATCGGCTCATGAATGGACTCTCCCGGGCGACGAGCCGGAAATCAAAGGCAATGCAACAATTCCGGTTGCGCAGACGGCGGCCAAACCCTTGCAGGGTCGGGCTTCAAGCCGTTGCTCAGCCGAAACCAAAAGCTAATGAAGCTCCGCAAATTCTGCCCCTAAAGCATTGATATCGCAAACAAACTGGCCTGCACGGTGCAACCCTTTGTCACCTGAGCGGGCCGCAAACGTTGCGTGCTGTTGACAACCTGGGGCAAGCCCCAAGGCCTTCGTGGCCCACTGAACCCATGGCCCTGCTTTCGATCCTGCGATACCCCGACCCCCGTTTGCACACGGTGGCCGCGCCCGTTACCGACGTCGACGAGGCCACGCGCCAACTGGTCGACGACATGCTGCAAACCATGTACGACGCCGATGGCGTCGGCCTGGCGGCGACCCAGGTCGACGTGCACCGCCGCATCCTGGTGATGGACACCTCCGAGCAGCGCGACGAGCCGCTGGTGCTGATCAACCCCGAGCTGGTCAGCACCAGCGAGGAGATGATGGTCGGCGAAGAGGGCTGCTTGTCGGTGCCCACGGTGTACGACGCGGTGCCTCGTCATGCCAAGGTGACCGTGCGCGCGCTCGGCCGCGACGGCAAGCCGTACGAGTTCGACGCCGAGGGCCTGACGGCGGTCTGCGTGCAGCACGAGATGGACCACCTGCTCGGCAAGGTGTTCGTCGAGTACCTGAGCCCGCTCAAGCGCGAACGCATCAAGACCAAGATGCTGAAGAAGACGCGCGACGAGCAAAAGCATCGATGAGTGTCGACATGACCGGGGCGCCGGGTCTGCGCGTTGCCTTCGCCGGCACGCCGGAATTCGCCGCGGCGGCGCTGGCCGCGATCCACGCCGCCGGCTATGTGGTGCCGCTGGTGCTGACGCAACCCGACCGGCCCGCCGGCCGCGGCATGAAGCTGACGCCGTCGCCGGTCAAGCAGTTGGCACTCGCTCACGGCCTGGATGTGGCCCAGCCTCACGGACTGAAACTGGACGGCAAGTACGCGGAGGATGCCGCCGCGGCCCGCGCCGCGCTCGAAGCGGCCGCGCCGGACGTGCTGGTGGTCGCCGCCTACGGCCTGATTCTGCCGCCCTGGGTGCTGACGCTGCCGCGCCTGGGCTGCCTGAACATCCACGCCTCGCTGCTGCCGCGCTGGCGTGGTGCCGCGCCGATCCACCGGGCGATCGAGGCTGGCGATGCCGAGACCGGCATCACGATCATGCAGATGGACGAGGGGCTGGACACCGGCGCGATGCTGTCCATCGGGCGCGAGCCGCTCCGGCCAGGTGACACCACCGGCGCGCTGCACGACCGGCTGGCCGCGCTGGGCGCCACGATGATCGTGCGGGCCTTGGCCGATGCCGCGGCAGGTCGCCTGACCGCGACGGCGCAGCCCGAGGCGGGCGTGACCTACGCCCACAAGATCGCCAAGACCGAAGCGGCGATCGACTGGACGCTGCCCGCCGCAGTGGTCGAGCGCCGGGTGCGCGCCTTCGACCCATTCCCCGGCGCCAGCTTCGATTGCGGCGGCGAAGCGGTGAAGCTTTGGCAGGCCCGGCTGCGGCCAGATGTTCAGGCGCCGCCCGGCCGCGTCGTGCACGCCGACGCAGCGCGCCTGACGGTCGCCTGCGGTGACGGTGGGCTGGACTTGCTGCAACTGCAGCGCCCCGGCGGCAAGCGCCTGCCGGTGGCCGCCTTCACCCAGGCCCGGCCCGACCTGCTGGGCGCCGACCTGGCGCCCCATTGAACTCGTGACCCCCGGCCGCATCTGAGCCGGTATCGCCATTGACGTGCGCCGCCATGCCGGCGCCGAGGAACGACCTGCCATGTTCAACCTGTTGAAGACCGCTGTCTTGATGGCGGCGATCACCGCCCTGTTCATGACCATCGGTCGCCTGCTGGGCGGTCAGCAGGGCATGGTGCTAGCGCTGGTCGTGGCGCTGGGCATGAACGTCTTCAGCTACTGGTTCTCTGACAAGCTGGTGCTGCGCATGTACAACGCGCAGGAGGTCGACGCCAACAGCGCGCCGCAGTTCTACCGCATGGTGCAAGAGCTGGCCGAGCGGGCCCAGCTGCCGATGCCGCGGGTTTACCTGATCAACGAGGACGCGCCGAACGCCTTCGCGACCGGCCGCAACCCGAACCACGCTGCCGTGGCGGCCACCACCGGCATCCTGCGCACGTTGAGCGAGCGCGAGCTGCGCGGTGTGATGGCGCACGAGCTGGCGCATGTGAAGCACCGCGACATCCTGATCTCGACCATCAGCGCGACGATGGCTGGCGCGATCTCGATGTTGGCCAACTTCGCGATGTTCTTCGGCGGCCGCGACGACGAAGGCCGCCCGGTCAACCCGATCGTGTCGATCCTGGTGATGATCCTGGCACCGATCGCCGCCGGCCTGATCCAGATGGCGATCAGCCGCGCCCGTGAGTTCGAGGCCGACCGTGGCGGCGCCGAAATTTCGGGTGACCCGCAGGCACTGGCCACGGCGCTGCAGAAGATCCACCGAGTGGCGCAAGGCTTGCCGCTGGAGACGGCCGAGCGCCACCCGGAAACCGCGCAGATGATGATCATGAACCCGCTGTCAGGTGGCGGCCTGCGCGGCCTGTTCTCGACCCACCCGAGCACCGAGGAGCGTGTCGAGCGGCTGCTCGAAATGGCCCGTTCCGGCCTGGCTGCTCGCTGAATCGGGGCCTCAAGTCCCCGGCGGGCGGGCCGATAAACCGGGCAGTCCTGTGCCTACAGACCGCCCACCCACCATGCGCCGCTCCCTGCTCGCCCTCATCACCCCGGTTTGCCTTTGGCTGGCCGGCTGCGATCTGCTGGGCATCGAAGGCGCGACCGTGGTTGCCGAGCGCAAGGCGGCCGAAGGCAAAGCCGTCGGTGCCGCCTGCCGCCACGCCGGTCGGGCGATCGAAGACTGCTACACGTTGAACAAGAAGGCCGAAAAGGCCGCCATCTACGCCGGCTGGCGCGAGATGGACGACTACATGCGCGAGAACAAGCTCGAGCCGGTGCCGCCGCAGTTGAAGACCGAGGCGCCGAAATCCAAAGCCGACGCTGAAGAAAACAGCGAACCCGTGGCCAAAGCCGAGGGTGACGGCAAGGGCAAAGGCGAGGGCAAGGAAGCCCGCGCCAAGAAGGTCGCCAGCGCGCACTGATTGAGCGTTCTTGCTGTGCGTCCATGCACAGCCGACCCGCGTCCATGCACGAATGTGTAACCCCCATGGGTGAAAACCCCATAGCACAATCGTGGCATGACCGATGTCGCGCCGCCGCCCCCGCTGTCTTCGCCAATCTGGCAACACCCCGAATTCCGCCGCGGCGCCCGTGAGATGACCGGCATTGCGCTGGGCCTCGCTGCGTGGGGCCTGGTGACCGGCGTGGCGATGGTCAAGAGCGGATTGCCGATTCCGCTGGCGCTGTTGATGACCTTCGTCGTCTTCGCCGGCAGCGCGCAGCTGGCTTCGCTGCCGCTGATCGCCAGCGACGCGCCGATCTGGGTCGTTTGGGCGACCGCAGCCTGCGTCAACCTGCGCTTTGTGATCTTCAGTGCCGGCTGGCGGCCGTATTTCGGCCACCTGCCGCTGCGCGAACGGTTGTTGCACGGCTACTTCACCGCCGACCTGAACTACGTGATGTTCATGCGGCGCTTTCCCGAACCCAAGCCGTCGGCCGACCAGGGCCCGTACTTTTGGGGTGGTGTCGCGATCAACTGGGTCACCTGGCAGGCGATGTCGCTGCTGGGCATCGCGCTGGCCGACCGCATTCCGACTGCCTGGGGCCTGGGCTTTGCCGGTACGCTGGCGCTGATCGGTTTGACCGGCTCGCTGCTGACTGACCGGCAAACCTGGATCGCCGCTGCCATCGCCGCCTGCGCCGCAGTGGCGGCCTTTGCGCTGCCGTTCAAACTCAACATCGTGGTGGCCATCGCCGCGGCGGTGGCAGTTGGCATTGTGCTGGACCATTTCAAGCCGACCGTCCCGCCTGGAGTCGCGTCATGAGCACCTGGGAAGCGGCGATCTCGATCCTGGGCCTCGGCTTCATCACCGTGCTGACGCGCGCGTTCTTCCTGCTGCCGCAGCGCGAGGTGCCGATTCCGCTGTGGTTGCGCGAGGCGCTTCGTTACGCGCCGCTGGCCGCGCTGGTGGCCGTGATCGCGCCCGAAGTGATCATGAAAGACGGCCACCTGATCCAGACGTGGCAGGATGCGCGCCTGTACGCCGCCGCCGCCGGGGCGCTGTGGTACTGGTGGCGCCGTGGCATCCTCGGCACCATCGTCTGCGGCACCGCGGTGCTGCTGGCACTGCGTTTCGGCCTGGGCTGGTAGGCGGCCCGGCGCCCGACGCAGGGTCTGGCGCCGACCCCGCTTTCTTTTTCCATTGCCGAGAACGACCATGATGAAAGTGCTCCGTTTTTCCGACCTCGTTGCCCAGGGCCAAGTGCAGGGCAAGCGCGTGTTCATCCGCGCCGACCTGAACGTGCCGCAAGACGATGCCGGCCGCATCACCGAAGACACCCGCATCCGCGCCTCGGTGCCCTGCATCAAGCTCGCGTTGGACGCCGGCGCCGCGGTGATGGTCACCAGCCACCTGGGCCGCCCGACCGAGGGTGAGTTCAAGCCCGAGGATTCGTTGCAACCCGTGGCCGAGCGCCTGGCCGAACTGCTGGGCTGCGAGGTCAAGCTGGTCGCCAACTGGGTCGACGGCGTCGATGTGAAGCCCGGCCAGGTCGTGTTGCTCGAAAACTGCCGCCTGAACAAGGGCGAGAAGAAGAACAACGAAGAGCTGGCGAAGAAGATGGCCGCGCTGTGCGACATCTTCGTGCACGACGCCTTCGGCACCGCGCACCGTGCCGAAGCCTCGACCTACGGCATCGCGCAATTCGCGCCGGTCGCCTGCGCCGGCCCGCTGCTGGCGGCCGAGATCGACGCGATCGGCAAGGCGCTGGCCAACCCGAAGCGCCCGCTGGTGGCGATCGTCGCCGGCTCGAAGGTCTCGACCAAGCTGACCATCCTGCAGGCCCTGGCGAAGAACGTCGACGGCTTGATCGTCGGCGGCGGCATCGCCAACACCTTCATGCTGGCCGCTGGCCTGAAGATCGGCAAGAGCCTGGCCGAGCCCGACCTGCTGGGCGATGCCACCGCGGTGATCGCGGCGATGAAGGCTCGCGGCGCCGAGGTGCCGATCCCTGAGGACGTGGTGACCGCGAAGGCCTTTGCCGCCAATGCGCCGGCCACCGTGAAGGCTGCGACCGACGTGGCCGACGACGACCTGATCCTCGACATCGGCCCGAAGACCGCCGCCAAGCTGGCTGCGCAACTGAAGGCCGCCGGCACCATCGTCTGGAACGGCCCGGTCGGCGTGTTCGAGTTCGACGCCTTCGCCAAGGGCACCGAGACCATTGCCCGCGCGATCGCCGACAGCGACGCGTTCAGCATCGCGGGTGGTGGCGACACGCTGGCCGCGATCGCCAAGTACGGCATCGAGAAAGACATCGGCTACATCTCCACAGGCGGCGGCGCCTTCCTCGAAATCCTGGAAGGCAAGACACTGCCGGCGTTCGAGATCCTGGCCAAGCGCGCCGCGTGACGGTGGCGGCCTGGCGTCGCACCGCTGCGTTGGCCGTTGCGCTGGCCCTGGTGGCCGGCGCGGCTGGCGCCGCCGACACGGCCGGCGTGCTGGGCGTGCAAAGTGGCGGCCGCCAGCTGCTGCGTGACTGCAAGCCCTGGGTGCCGCACGGCCTGTCGTTTTTCGGTCGACTGCTGCCAAGCAAGCGGCCGGCTGACCCGAGTACCGGCGAGGCGCGCGAACGCTACGGTTCCACTGCGCTGCCGCTGGCGAGCGCCATCGGCGCCGACGTGGTGCGGCTGCAGATCGGCCAGCCCTTTCTCGACCCGCAGTCGCCCGAGTACGACAAGGACTATCTGGGCGAGGTGAAGGACGCGGTGGCGCAAGCCCGCCGCGCCGGCTTCAGCGTGATCCTGTCGCTGCAGTGGGAAGGCCGCACGGGGGTCAAGCCGGTCGAGATGTTGCCCAAGGCATCGGCCCTGCGGGCGTGGACTGCCGTGGCGCCCAGCTTCGCCAACGACCTCGGCATTGCCTTCGAACTCTTCAACGAACCGGCCAGCCCGCCCGACCCCGGCCCGGGCGTCTGGGAAAGCTGGCGGGCGGGCCACCAAGCGTTGATCGATGCGCTGCGAAAAAGCGGCGTGCGCAACCTGCTGATCGCCGATGGCCTGCGCGGCGCGCAGCGGCTGGACGGCGCGCCGGCGCTCAATGACCCGTTGGGCCAACTGGCCTACGCGGTGCACCCGTACTTCGGCTCGGAAGACAACTCACCCGCCGGCTGGGACCAGCGCTTCGGCCGTTTCGCCGCGACGCACGCGGTGATCGCCACCGAATGGGGCCACGCCGCACGCCACTGCGAACGCGGTGGCGCCGACACCGCCGAGCAACTGCTGGGCTATTTGGCGGAACGCCGCATTGGTGTCATCGGTTATGGCGCCGACGAGGCTCACAGCCGGCTGCTGCGCTGGGATGGCGACAAGCCCGTTTGGTCCAGCTACAAGAACCGCCCCTGCAACGGCGCAGCCGCTGGCCCGGGCGAGCTGTTGCAGGCTTTGTTCGACAAACAGGCCCGCGAAGCGGCACGCGTCGCCGCGGTTGCGCCTGCGGCCTGCGAGCGCGTGGCCCGCTGAGCGTTGCGGCGCCGCCGCGATCGCGGCTTTCCACATCGGCCATGCCACGTTAGGCTGCTAGGCTGGGCACAAGACCTGCAAGCAAGCCCCGCGAGGAGACAACGACATGGCTTCCCCCCTGACCCCGGCCGAACAGGCCCTGCGCGACGCCGCGCTCGAATACCACCGCAGCCCGACGCGCGGCAAGATTGCCGTCACGCCGACCAAGCCGCTGTCGAACCAGCGCGACCTGTCGCTCGCCTACTCACCGGGTGTGGCCTACGCCTGCCTGGCGATCGAAGAAGACCCGAAGCTGGCGGCCGACTTCACCTCGCGCGCCAACCTGGTCGGCGTGGTGACCAACGGCACTGCCGTGCTCGGCCTGGGCAACATCGGCCCGTTGGCCGGCAAGCCGGTGATGGAGGGCAAAGGCTGTCTGTTCAAGAAGTTCGCTGGCATCGATGTGTTCGACATCGAGCTGGCCGAGAACGACCCCGACAAGCTGGTCGAGATCATCGCCGCGCTGGAGCCGACGCTCGGCGGCATCAACCTCGAAGACATCAAGGCGCCCGAGTGCTTCTACGTCGAGCAGAAGCTGCGCGAGCGGCTGAACATCCCCGTCTTCCATGACGACCAGCATGGCACCGCGATCATCTCCAGTGCCGCGTTGATCAACGGGCTGGAGCTGGTCGGCAAGAAGATCGACGAGGTCAAGCTCGCGGTCTCGGGCGCGGGCGCGGCGGCCATCGCCTGCCTGGATCTGATGGTCAGCCTCGGCGTCAAGCGAGAGAACATCTTCGTCGTCGACTCCAAGGGCGTCGTCCGCGAAGGCCGGGGCGACACGCTGGACCCGTCCAAGCGCCGCTACTGCCAGCACACGACGGCGCGCACGCTGGCCGATGTGGTCGACGGTGCCGACGTGTTTCTCGGCTGCTCGGCCGCCGGTGTATTGACCGGCGAGATGGTCAAGACCATGGCGGCCAAGCCGATCATCCTGGCGCTGGCGAACCCCGAGCCCGAGATCCGGCCCGAGATAGCGAAAGCCGCGCGGCCCGACTGCATCATCGCGACCGGCCGCTCGGACTACCCGAACCAGGTCAACAACGTTCTGTGCTTCCCGTACATCTTCCGTGGCGCGCTGGACTGCGGCGCGACGCGCATCACCGAGGCGATGAAGCTGGCCTGCGTGCACGAGATCGCCGCCTTGGCCAAGGCCGAAATGAGTGACGAGGTCGCTGCGGCCTACGCCGGCCAGGAGCTGAAGTTCGGGCCCGACTACCTGATCCCGACGCCGTTCGACGCGCGCCTGATCCTGCGCATCGCGCCGGCGGTGGCGTTGGCGGCCGCCGAGTCGGGCGTCGCGACGCGGCCGATCACCGACCCGCAGGCGTACCGCGAGCAGCTGACCAAATACGTCTACCAGACCGGCATGTTCATGCGCCCGGTGTTCCTGGCCGCCAAGGCCAAGCCGGCCCGGGTCGTCTACGCCGAGGGCGAGGACGAGCGGGTGCTGCGCGCGGTACAGGTGGTCAAGGACGAAGGGCTGGCCCAGCCGATCCTCGTCGGCCGGCCGAGCGTGATCGAGATGCGCATCGAGCGCGCCGGCCTGCGGCTGAAGGCCGGGGTCGACTTCGAGCTGGTCGACCCGGAAGACGACCCGCGCTACCGCGCCTGCTGGGAGGACTACCACCGCCTGATGGGCCGCGACGGCATCTCGCCCGATGCCGCCAAGGCGGCGTTGCGCCGCTCGAACACGCTGATTTCGTCGATGCTGGTGCGCCGCGGAGACGCTGACGCGCTGCTGTGCGGCCTGGTCGGCCGCTTCGACCACCACTTCGACCATGTCAAGAACGTGATCGGTGCGCGGCCTGGCTCCGGCACGATGGCGACGATGAACGCACTGATGCTGGAGCAGCACACGCTGTTCATCGCCGACACCTTCGTCAACGAAGAGCCGAGTGCCGAACAACTGGCCGAGATCGCGCAGATGGCAGCCGAAGAGGTGCAGCGTTTTGGCATGCCGGCCAAGGTGGCGTTTTTGTCGCACTCGATGTACGGGTCATCGACCCGGGCGTCGGCCAAGCGCATGCGTGCGGCGCGCGAGCTTTTCGTGCAGCGTTGCCCCGGCATTGAAAGCGACGGCGAGATGCAGGGCGATGCGGCGTTGTCGGAAACGATCCGCCGCGCGGTGCTGCCTGAGACGACGCTGACGGGCGCCGCCAACCTGCTGGTGCTGCCCAACATCGACGCCGCGAACATCCTGTTCAACGTGCTGAAGGTGACCGGCGGCCACGGTGTGACAGTGGGCCCGATCCTGCTCGGCGCGGCGGCGACCGCGCACATCCTGACGCCTTCGGCGACGATGCGGCGGGTCGTCAACATGACCGCGCTGGCCGTCACCGATGTGGCGGCGGCGCGGGCTTCGACGCACGGCGCCGCGTAACCACGTAATCGCCCGGTAACCGAAAACGCGGCGGGCTGTCGATAATCGCCCGCTGCATTGACCCCCGGAGAAGCCCCCATCATGTCCCGCGCCACCAAGATCGTCGCCACCCTCGGCCCAGCCTCCAGCGATGCCGACGTGCTGGAGCGCTTGTTGCGCGCCGGTGTCGACGTGGTGCGGCTCAACTTCAGCCACGGCAAGGCGCAGGACCACATTGACCGGGCCAGGCTGGTGCGCGAATGCGCCGCCCGTGTCGGTAACCCGGTGGCGCTGATGGCCGACCTGCAAGGCCCGAAGATCCGCGTCGGCAAGTTCGCCGAAGGCAAGGTGATGCTGGAAAAAGGCGCGCCCTTCGTGCTGGACGCCGGCCGCACCGAACTCGGTGACCTGGACGGTGTGGGCCTGGACTACAAAGAGCTGCCGCGCGACGTGAAGCCCGGCGACACGCTGCTGCTGAACGACGGGCTGATCGTGCTGACTGTCGACCGCGTGCTCGGCGAACAGGTCCACACGCTGGTCAAGATCGGCGGCGAGCTGTCCAACAACAAGGGCATCAACAAGCAGGGCGGCGGGCTGACTGCGCCGGCCTTGACGGCCAAGGACATGGAAGACATCAAGACCGCGATGAGCTTCCAGTGCGACTACCTGGCGGTGAGCTTTCCGAAGAACGCGACCGACATGGAGATGGCGCGCCAGCTGGCCAACGTGGCCGGCGAGCCCTGGCGCCACAAGCCGGCAATGATCGCCAAGATCGAGCGCAGCGAAGCGATCCCGCACCTCGAAGCGATCCTGCGCGCCAGCGACGGCATCATGGTCGCCCGCGGCGACCTGGCGGTCGAGGTCGGCAACGCCACCGTGCCGGCGCTGCAGAAGAAGATGATCCGGATGGCGCGCGAGCTGGACAAGATCGCGATCACCGCCACGCAGATGATGGAGTCGATGATCCTGGCGCCGGTGCCGACCCGCGCCGAGGTCAGCGACGTGGCTAACGCGGTGCTCGACGGCACCGATGCGGTGATGCTCAGCGCCGAGACGGCCGCCGGCAAGTATCCGGTCGAGACGGTCGAGCAGATGGCCGCGATCGCGCTCGAGGCCGAACGCGCCGAAGAGGTGCAGCTGGAAGCCGACTTCACCAACAAGCATTTCGGCCGCATCGACCAGTCGATCGCGATGGGCGCGCTGTTCACCGCCCACCACCTGGGCTGCAAGGCCATCATCGCGCTGACCGAATCGGGCTCGACGGCGCTGTGGATGAGCCGCCACCGCATCCACGTGCCGATCTACGGCTTGACCAGCCAGGTCCGTTCGCAATCGCGCATGGCGCTGTACCGCAACGTGCGGCCGATCCTGATGAACAACTTCACCGACCGCGACCAGGCCCTGGCCGAAGCCGAGCGTCTGTTGGTCGTTCGTGGCGTGCTGAAGCCGGGCGACACCTACGCCATCACCTGCGGCGAGCCGATGGGCTACCCGGGTGGCACCAACATGCTCAAGGTCTGCAGGGTGAACTAAGCCCCCACGCCCCCTTCCGGGGGCTGCCCCCCGAGGGGGCTCGCGCAGCGGACTGGCGGAGCCAGATCCGCGCACGCCACTTGGAGCGGGCGGCGCTTTGCGCGCCCGGCAAGCGCGGGGTCAAGCTGCCTGAGCCAACTCGATCATCGCGTTGACACGCGGACCGGCGTTCTTGACCACCAACTGCACGGCCGTCTGGTTGCGGCCGAAGACGCGGAACAGTTCGTCGGCAAAACCTTGGCCGATGTGCTCGATGCCAGTGAAATCCAGCTCGGCTTGCTTGAACTCGGTCAGACGGGCGGCCACGCGGCGAGCCTGGGCGCGGGATTCGAGCCCGGTGTCTTCGTTGACGATCAGGCGCAAGGGCAGGGTCGTGCGCTCGATCGAATAGCCTTGGGCGTCGATGCTGGCCGAACGCATCACTTCGTCGAGCGTGCGGGTCGTGTCCAGCGCGATCGCGAGGTAAATGGCGCTGCCTTGTTGCTGCCGCACGGCGCGGGCCTGCTTCCAGCTGCGCGGGTCCCATTCACGGTGCTGGAAAGCGACCGCATTGGCGTGCAGGTCGAAGATGTCGGCCAGGCGCGAGGTGAAGTACAGGCCGCGTCCGGTGTGGCGCTCGGGCGCGCTGGTCAGCTTGCCTTTGCTCAGCTCCAGCATCGCCATCGCCGGGTCTTCGATCTCGAAGCCCTCGCGGATCTTGTCGAACAGGCCGCGGCCATCGTCCGACACCAGCAGTTGCAGGTGGGCGGGCGTCTGGCGCATCGAGACGGTGGCGAACTGGCCCTCGCTGTGGTCGATCGCGTTGTTCAGTAATTCGGTGAAGGCGTGCTGCATCAGCTGGCGCACGTTCTTCGGCATCTCGAAATGGGGCGCGAAGTCGCGGGCCCAGGGCAGGTCTTCGTTCAGGCCGGCGAGCGGGTAGCGCTGCACGATCTGGCGCAGGCTGCCGGGTGAGTAGCGCACGCGCCGGCCTTCGCCGCTGGCCTGCAGCCAGCCCAGGTTGACCAGATGCTTGACCAGGCTGCGGGCCTTGCCGACGCCGCAGCCGGCGCGCGCGGCCACCGCTTTCGCGAGGTCGGCCGGGTGCTCTTCGGCAACGCGGGTGATCCAGGTGGTGACGTGGGCGAGTTCGATGCGGGCCATGGTGGGCTTTCGTGACAGCTAGGAGGGCGGGCCGCGGTGGTCGCGAATCCCGGGTTTCCAGGCTCACAGTGTTGGCCCATCGGGCGCAAACTGGAGCCGGAAAAGCGGCGGCTTTCCGGCCCAGTTCCTGCCTGAGTGGCCGCCGTGGCCTGGCACGCGTGCTGCTTGTCACGCCCTAGCTTGAGGGTGAGCGGGCGGGGCGGCTCGTTAGAATTGACCGAGTTACGGCGCGATTACATCGGCCCGGCCCTGCTCATGAGGCGGCCGCGCCTGCCCGGCGCCGGGGCCTGTTTTTCAACTGCAGTGAGGAAGACCATGCCTCTCGTTTCCATGCGCCAGCTGCTGGACCATGCCGCCGAAAACGGCTACGGCATCCCGGCTTTCAACGTCAACAACCTGGAACAGGTCCAGGCCGTGATGACGGCCGCCGCCGAAGTCGGTGCGCCGGTGATTCTGCAAGCCAGCGCCGGTGCCCGCAAGTACGCCGGCGAAGCCTTCATCAAGCACCTGATCCAGGCGGCCGTCGAAGCCTGGCCGCAGATCCCGCTGGTGATGCACCAGGACCACGGCCAAAGCCCCGACATCTGCCGCGGCGCGATGGGCCTGGGCTTCGGCTCGGTGATGATGGACGGCTCGCTTGAGGCCGACGGCAAGACCATCGCCAGCTACGACTACAACGTCGATGTGACCCGCAAGGTCGTCGACATGGCGCACGCGCAGGGCGTGACCGTCGAAGGTGAACTGGGCTGCCTGGGCTCGCTCGAAACCATGCAGGGCGACAAGGAAGACGGCCACGGCACCGATGCGGTGATGACGCACGATCAGCTGCTGACCGACCCCGAGCAGGCGGCAGACTTCGTCAAGCGCACCCAGCTCGACGCACTGGCGATCGCCATCGGCACCAGCCACGGCGCCTACAAGTTCACCCGCAAGCCCACCGGCGACATCCTCGCCATCGGCCGCGTGAAGGAAATCCACAAGCGGATCCCGAACACCCACCTGGTGATGCACGGCAGCTCGAGCGTGCCGCAAGACCTGCTGGCGATCATCAACCAGTACGGCGGCAAGATGAAGGAAACCTACGGCGTGCCGATCGAAGAGATCCAGGAAGCCATCAAGCACGGCGTGCGCAAGATCAACATCGACACCGACATTCGCCTGGCGATGACCGGTGCGGTGCGCAAGTTCATGGCCGAGAACCCCGAGAAGTTCGACGCCCGCGAGTGGCTGAAGCCGGCGCGCGAGGCGGCGCTGAAGATCTGCAAGCAGCGCTACATCGAGTTCGGCTGCGAAGGCCAGGCTGGCAAGATCAAGGCCGTGACGATGGCCGACATGGCCAAGCGCTACGCCACCGGCGAGCTGGCGCAGACGGTGGTCTGAGGGCGAGCCCTTCCAGGGCCGGGCCAGTGTCCCGTCCTGGAACCCAATGTGAAGAAGTCATCGAGCGGCCCTACAGGGGCCGCTTTTGCTTCGGCTTCCACGAGCAAGCCACCTACAATCAGCGGCTCATTTCTCGCCCGGCGCCATGAACCCCACGCTGCTCCAGAGTTCGCTGCATTCCCTGCCTCTGCTGGCGCGCGGCAAGGTGCGTGACAACTACGCGGTGGGTGCCGATCGCCTGCTGATGATCGCCAGCGATCGCCTGTCGGCCTTCGACGTGGTGATGGGCGAGCCGATCCCTGGCAAGGGCGAGTTGCTGACCCAGATGGCGCTGTTCTGGTTCGAGCGTCTGAAAGACATCGTGCCCAACCACCTGACCGGCGACGCGCCGGAGTCGGTGGTCGCGCCGGATGAGGCGGCCCAGGTGCGGGGCCGCTCGATGCTGGTCAAGCGCCTGCAGCCGATTCCCGTCGAAGCGGTGGTGCGCGGCTACCTCGCCGGCTCGGGCTGGCAGGAATACCAGCAATCGCAATCAGTGTGCGGTGTCGCGCTGCCGGTGGGCCTGCACAACGCCGCCCAGCTGCCGGAGCCGATCTTCACCCCGGCCACCAAGGCTGAAATGGGCGAACACGACGAGAACATTTCGTTCGAGCAGATGGCTGCCAAGATCGGCCGACCGCTGGCTGAGCAGGTACGCGATGTCGCGATCCGCCTGTACAAGGAAGCGGCGGCCTTCGCGCTGACCAAGGGCATCATCATTGCCGACACCAAGTTCGAATTTGGGCTGGATGCCAACGGCACGCTGACGCTGATGGACGAGGTGCTGACGCCCGATTCGTCGCGCTACTGGCCGGTCGAAGGTTATGCCGATGCGGTGAAGGCCGGCGCCAACCCACCCAGCTACGACAAGCAGTTCGTTCGCGACTGGCTGGAGCAGGCCCGCGTCGACGGCAAGCCCTGGCCGAAGACCGCGCCGGCACCGGCGCTGCCGCCTGAGGTGGTGCAGCGCACGGCAGCGAAGTACCACGAAGCTTTCGAGCGCCTCGGCGCCCGCTGAACGGTCGCAACCGCCGTGGTCGCCTCCCGCCTGATTGAACGCTTGGATGGCGCGATTGGCGCCGCGTCGGAACCGCTGCAACGCGAGTACCTGAAGGCCGAGCGGGCCGGGGCGATCGCGCGGCTGGGCCTGCTGTCGGACGCGCGCTTTGCGCTGGGCGGCCTGCGGACCCAGAACCAACGCCACAAGGACCCGCTGCTGTCGGCCTGGATCCACCTGGTCGACGGCCAGATCGACCATTTCGACACCATCGCACCAAAGGCAATCGACAAGTTCCAGCGTGCGCTGGAACTGGGCGAATCGGCCGGCAACGTGCACATGCAGGCGCTGGCCTCGGCCTGGCTGGCCAACTGCGCGTTCAATGCGTCCGACACCCCTGCGATGACGCGCCACGTGGCGACCGCATTGACCCTGGCCGAGCCGGACCAGCATGCGGCCCGCGCCCGGGTTGGCCTGGTGCTGGCCGACGCCTACCGCTGCAGCGGTGACGACATCAATTCGCAGACCTGGTACCTGCGTGCCCGGGCCCATGCCAGCGCCGATGGCGACAGCTCGATGATCAGCGCAATGCTGCACAACATCTCGGCGATGCGCTCGGGCCAGATCGCGCTGGCCGACGCCTTCGGCCGGGCCGACATCGAGCAGGCGCGCAAGGCCTTGCTGGAGGCTGAGTCGACCGCCAACTACGACTGGGGCACGGGCGTCGCGTCGCTGTCGGCGATGGTGCCGGTCACCCGGGCCCAGCTGCTGGTGGCGTTGTCGCGCTTCGAAGAGGCGGCCCGCCTGTTCGACGAACACCTGGACCGCGCCCGCCAAGAGGGCATGGCGCACCGTGAAGCGCGGCTGTTGGCTGACCGGGCTTGGTGCCACGTGCGCCTGGGCCGGGTCTCGCAGGCGCTGGCCGACACCCGCGCCGCCGAGGCGGGCGTGCAAGGCCAGACGGATGCCGATGACCGCGCGGCGGCCTATGCCCGGCTGGCCCGCATCCACCGTCACGGCGGCCGCGAAGGCGTGGCCGATACGCTGCAAACGCAGGCCGATCAGGCGCTGGCCGAGCACGAGGCCGAACAGGCCCGCACGCGCGAGGCGCTGGACCACACGCTGGTCGGGCTGGGGCAGTACGAGAAATAGCCCGCCGCGGGCCCGTCTGGCAGACAACCTCAACGCGACGGCGGCAGGTTCAGCCGCGGCGACGGGTTAGGCGAGGGTGAACTTGATCCACGGCTGGCCGTTGCAGACCTGCTGCTTGAACTGCTCTGCGCGCAGGCCGTGCCGCTCTGCCATCGCGAACAAGGTGCTTTCGGCATAGGCTACGTTGATGCCGGCGGCCGGCGGATCGGCAAGAAGCTTCTCGCCAATGACCAGGGGCGGCTTGCGAGCGGCGTGTGGCTTGGCCATGTCTGATGGCCAATACGATGCGATGAAAACCCCGGTTGCGCTCAACGAGGCGGGCAGGGAGGCCAATACCTTTTCAATCGCCGCTGGCGTGAAATGGGTAAAGATCGATCGCGCCACGATGAAATCGAATTTCTTGTTGAAGACCGTCAGATTGAAGTTGGCGTCGGAACTGAAGGCGGGCGCTTTCTGTGCCAATAGTTCACTTCCGATCACAATTCTTTTCCCGGCAGCCAAATACTCTTCATTCGGCTCAATGGCGTGATACCCGCCCCGGTCCAGGAACCGCATGATCCAATAACCCAGGCGCATCACGCCGCAACCATAGTCGAGCACCAGCGAATCGGGCCGCAGCCCTTGCTGCAGGAGCGTGACGAGCGTGTGACGCCCCACTTTCTCGAAGGCGTTCTTCGGCCCGCCTGAGAAACCACCTTCGGCGGTGAGGGCATCGGCAATATCAGCCAACTTGCTTTGCATATGGATACTCCTCAGTGGCTGCCCGCGCGCATTGCCACGAACACCACGGAATTATTGGACTTGCCAAACGACAGGCGGCGCGATGGTATGCCAATGGCGCGCCAATTCAATGAATACCGTCATGCCCATATTGCAGTTGGGGTGCGGCGGCCGGCGTGGTAACGGCGAGATTGGCGGCGAGGGGCCAAGCGGGCCGGCGGGATGGCGCGGCCGGGCCGGGTCACGGCTTGGGCGGCTGTGGCGGCTCAGGCGGCGCGCAGCGGGGGCGGCGGAGGTAGGGAAGGTGGGGCCAGGCCAGTTAGGTGCTGCTGGCCCACCGGCCAATCGCCAGGCGGCGATCGGCTGAGCTCAGAACAGCGCCATGCTGAGCTTGCGCCGGTACTGGTCGAGCACCGGGTCGGCTGTGGGTGCGGCGGCGGCCTTGCCGGTGAGCTCGAGCGTGCCCTTGGCTGAGCCGGCCATCGGGTCGGCCTTGGTGGCCGGCTTGGTCATCAGCTCAAGGATGGCCACATAGGTCTTGCGCGCCAGCTCCTGGTTCCAGGTCTTGTCGCGCATCAGGATCTCCAACAGCTCGTCCATCGCCGCGGTGGTGTCGCCTTGCGCGAACAGCCACTGCGTGCGCTCGAAGCGTGCGTCGAAATCGCGCCGATTGGCGCTGATCGCTGCGTCCAGTTCCGCCATCGGCCGGGCCGTCGCCATGGCCTCGCAGGCCTTCAGCCAGTGCTCGATCGCCGCATAGCGCGTGTCCGACAAGACCTTGCTCGCGACCGGCTCGAAGGCCTGGCGGGCCTGGGCGGTGCGGGCCGGGTCGGCGGCGGCCTCGCCAAGCAGCAGCTTCAGGTAGTCGATGCGCGCGCCGTCGTTGGACGGGTCGATCGCCACCGCCTCTTGCAGCTTGGCCAGCGCGGTGTCGATGTCGCCGCCTTCGGCCAGCAGCTGTTCGGCCTCGGCCACCTCGGCGTCGGCCTCCAGCTCGTCGACGCTGGGCACGTGCTTGTCGAGGAACTTGCGGATCTCGGCTTCCGGCAGCGCGCCGACAAATCCGTCGACCGGCTGGCCCTGCGAGAACATCACGCAGAACGGGATGGAGCGCACGCCGAAGGCCTGGCTGAGCTGGCCCGCGATCTCGGGCTGGTCGTCGCTGTTCAGCTTGGTCAGCTTGAAGCGGCCCTCGTAGGCCGTCTCCAGTTTTTCGAGCACTGGCCCCAAGCTTTTGCACGGGCCGCACCAGGGCGCCCAGATGTCCAGCAGCACCGGTTGCTGCATGGAGGCGCCGATCAGCTCGGTCTCGAAATTCTGAATGGTGATGTCGATCATGTCGGAATGTGAACTGGGGACGAACGGACGCGAAACAAGCGCAGCCTAAAATCGCGGTTTTCCCGTGACCCGGAGCCGCAAGCTTGGAGCCTGCCCTGCCCGTGGTCGGCATCGTGATGGGGTCGTCCAGCGACTGGGACACCATGCAGATCGCCGCCCAGATTCTCGCCGAGTTCGGCATCGCCCACGAAGCCCGCGTGGTGTCGGCTCATCGCATGCCCGATGACATGTTCGCCTACGCCGAAGCGGCCGCTGCCCGTGGGCTGAAGGCGATCATCGCCGGCGCCGGGGGGGCCGCGCACCTGCCCGGCATGCTGGCGGCCAAGACGGTCGTGCCGGTGCTGGGCGTGCCGGTGGCCAGCCGCCACCTGCACGGGGTCGACTCGCTGCACTCGATCGTCCAGATGCCCAAGGGCATCCCGGTGGCGACGTTTGCCATCGGTACCGCCGGTGCGGCCAACGCGGCGCTGTTTGCGGTGGCGATGCTGGCCAACGAGGACGCCGGGCTGCGCCAGAAGCTGACCGACTACCGTGCCAAGCAGACCGAAGCGGCGCGGGCCATGAGCCAGGAGCTGAAGTGAGCGTTGCCAAGCCGCTGTTGCCGGGGGCCACGCTCGGTGTGATGGGCGGCGGCCAGCTGGGCCGGATGTTCGTGCACGCGGCGCAGGCGATGGGCTACGCCACCGCGGTGCTGGACGCCGACCCGACCAGTCCGGCCGGCCTCGTGTCCCACCACCACCTGTTGGCCGCCTATACCGACACCGCGGCGCTCGCTGAGTTGGCCCGGGTGGCCGACGCGGTGACGACCGAATTCGAGAACGTGCCAGCGCCGGCCCTGCGCGTGCTGGCCGAGTCGCGGCCGGTGGCGCCCAGCGCCGACGCGGTGGCGATCTGCCAGGACCGTGCCGCCGAAAAAACCCACTTCGGGCGCGCCGGCGTGCCCTGCGCACCCTATGCGGTGATCGACTCGGAAGCAGCGCTGTCGGCCGTCGACGAGGCGCTGTTGCCCGGCATTCTGAAAACCGCCACCTTGGGCTACGACGGCAAGGGCCAGGCCCGGGTGACCGACCGGGCCGAGCTGGCCAGCGCCTGGCAGCGGCTGCGCAGGGCCCGCTGCGTGCTGGAGCAGCTGCTGCCCTTGCAGCGCGAGCTGTCGGTCATCGTCGCCCGTGGCGCCGACGGCCGGGCGATCACCTTTCCGGTGCAGCAGAACCTGCACCGCGACGGCATCCTCGCCGTCACCCAGGTGCCGGCGCCCGATGTGCCGACCGCGCTGGCCGACGAGGCGGCGCGCTGCGCCAAGGCAATTGCCGCATCGATGGACTATGTCGGCGTGCTGTGCGTCGAGTTTTTCGTCGTCGCGGATGCGGCCGGCGCGCTGCGCCTGGTGGCCAACGAAATGGCGCCACGTCCGCACAACTCGGGCCACTACACGATCGATGCCTGCGATGTCTCGCAGTTCGAACTCCAGGTGCGCTGCATGGCCGGCTTGCCGCTGGTCAGCCCGCGCCTGCATTCGCCGGCGGTGATGCTGAACCTGCTGGGCGACCTGTGGTTCGTCGGTGGTGGGGCCGAGGCGAAGGCGCCCCGCTGGGCCGAGGTGCTCGCCTTGCCGGGGGCTCATCTGCACCTGTACGGCAAGACCGATGCACGCCCGGGCCGCAAGATGGGCCATCTGACCTTCACCGGCGCGACGCCCGAAGACACGCGTGCGCTGGCCTTG
>Ga0307515_10005663_pt1 | contig 25228 bp, 2 predicted proteins | sample 17_EM_MG_FD_194513 | JGI IMG/M metagenome (GOLD analysis project Ga0307515, IMG submission 194513) | Populus trichocarpa ectomycorrhiza microbial communities from riparian zone in the Pacific Northwest, United States - 17_EM | ecosystem: Host-associated > Plants > Roots > Unclassified | place... | reverse complement strand
GCTGTATTAGTAGAGCTTTAAAGCTCTATATAAGGTTTTGAGTAGAGCTTCGAGCAGAGCCTTGTGCAGAGCTTTGAGCAGAGCCTCGTATAGAGCTTTATGTAGAGCTTTGTGCAGAGCTTTGAGCAGAGCCTCGTATAGAGCTTTGAGCAGAGCTTTGAGCAGAGCTTTAAGCGGAGCCTCGACTAGAGCTTCGAGCGGAGCCTCGACTAGAGCCTTAACTAAAGCCTTGACCAGAGCCTTGACCAGAGCCTCGACTAGAGCCTTAAGCAGAGCTTCGGCCAGAGCTTCGACTAGAGCTTCGACCAGAGCTTCGACCAGAGCTTCGACTAGAGCTTCGACCAGAGCTTCGACCAGAGCTTCGACTAGAGCTTTGACCGGAGCTTTAAGCAGAGCCTCGTGCAGAGCCTCGTGCAGAGCTTTATATAGAGTTTGTATTCGTGCAGGCGTTTGTGTAAATGTCGTGTAGGCTTCGTGCAGGCTTCGTGTAGGCTTCGTGTAGGCTTTCGTGCAGGCTTCGTGCAGGCTTTCGTGCAGGCGTTTATGTAGGCAGCGGAAGAGCAATAAAGCAGGTAATAAGGCCTAGAGTTAGTCTAGATACAATACATTAGCTATTTAGGTATTTATCTACTATAAATATTAATATAGGAGGTTAAATATTAAGGATTGGTAATGGTTAATAGCTCTAGCTAAATATTTACTATTTTAGTGGTAATATTTAAGGCAAAATGTAGTAGTAACCATAACGCCGTTTATAATAATTTTGGTAGCGTTAGAATCGCCTTATAAAGCTCTAGAATATAACGTTGGCCAATTATTTATAAAGGCGTTAGTTTGTTATTAATTAATAGTAATAAAGTTTTAAGTAGAGCTTTAAAGAGGAGATTTACTTATTTAAGGTAAAATATAGTAATAACCACCAGGCCGTTCGCAATAATTTTGGTAGTATTAAAATTGCCCTATAAAGTTCTAGAACATAATATTAGCCGATTATTTATAAAGGCGTTAGTTTGTTGTTAATTAATAGCTAAAATATTTAGTATAGCGCGCGAGTTTATATAAGAATTATATATAAATTAGCGTAAGGGACTAATAAATTTCCGAACCGTATACCAGACGACAATAATATAAGATAATTAATCTATTATGTAAGCAGCTTATAATTGGTTGATCGTCTGGGACCGAGATAAAGTCTAAGCCACGTCGGATCGGCTTGACTTTTCCGCGCCCAATCTTCAATCCTAGCGTTCCGCTCGCACCTTGCTTCCTCACACTTTTCTTCCTCGTCATATCCTTATTTCAAGACGCGCCCGACGTGTCCTCGACCTCCCTGCACTTATTTACTTCTCTACCATCATACCATCCGTTATGTCCTAGCCTCTTTGATATCCCCTCCTCGCCTGCCTACCCGCTTGCCACATCGGCCCTCCCGACATAGCTCTCGGCGCGTTCGCCCGCGATGGCGAATCTCTCTAGATTAGAGATAATTAAAACGAAGCCTATCGGGGAAGGATTAAATGACTTTCGCGATTCATTTAACTTGATATGTTAGGATCTGGGCATTCCTAGCTCTTTAGACTCGTTGCACCAGATAGGCGATGAAGGTATTTATTAATTCGTCTATCACAAGTCTCCTCTAACACACATAGGGCTTAAAAATCTCGTTGTCGACCTTACTGTAGCGCTACAAAATCTTCCCACTGCTCGAGTACTTCCGTCTAGTGCTGGCCGCGGCACCCTTCGTAGTGACCTTCTCCGGCTTGGCTCCTTGGTCAATTCCGACGACTTCGACATTAAGCGGTTCCTGCCTCTTCTGAATGCGATCCTTCGTATCGAGCCTGACGAGATTATTTGGGAGAAGGTGTACGCCACCGTAACAAAGTCCACGCCTCCCCCCCAACTGCTACTATTCTACGTTTAAACCCCACATTGACGCAATATAAGCAGCTTCGCCAACTCGTCTAAATATAGGAAGTACGTGGATGATGTTCTAAAGGAGGAGCTAGGCCCTCTTTACGTGGGGATTCCTAGCTTATATAAAGTATTCTTTAGGGAAATAAAAGGTCTTAAAAAGGCAAGCGCCGCCGTTTTTAAGAAATGTAAGGAAGGGGACAATCTACTATACGCTGAGGGCGGCTGGCGTAACTAGCCTAAAGGCGTAAAAGAATATAAAGTCCTAAAGTGGTTTAATAAGCTAATTATATTATTTTTAGACTTTGTAAAGGAGTACGGATTCGTTCTAAAGGTATGATAAAGATTAGTAGAGTATATTTAGCAGCCCTTATAAGGATCTACGGCCGACTAAAAGCTAGATATTAGCTTTATAGATAATCTAATAGCCGGTAAAAGCTCCTAATGCTATTAGTTATATATACTTATACTAAAAAAGTTAAAAAGTAATCTAAATACTAATATAGCCTTAAAAGCATAGTTTAATTTAGGAAAATATATAAGGAAAGTATTCGCTGCTTAAAATAGTCATTACTTTATCCTAGGCTTTATTTTTATAGATCTATTATATAGTTATAGGAGTATAACCAGGTAGGAGGTATTATATTATTATTATTTAATATTAATAAAGACGGACTATAATTTACCTTAGTAATATTAGGATTTCTCTAGATAAATAAGGAGTAGCTTAGGTTTAACCCTACTATTTTAATATTAGACAGTAAATAGTATATTAAAATTATACGTAATAACTAAACTAAGCGTCTTATCCTTAATAAACTTATAAAGCGGGCACGCTATATTACTAGTTAAGCGACTATTTACTAAAAAGTATACTATAAGGGGACACTTAAGATACCCCTTATTATTAAAGACTTATAGCAGTACCTAAAGCGTAAGGAAGAAGGTAAACTACTATATAAGATATTAGAGAAGGGAGTAGTTAATATAGCTAGGTACTATTACTATAAGACTATTTATATAAGTAGATAAAATAATAATATCTTTAATATTTATAAGGGGCTAGATATTATAAAAGCGATAAACTATAAGCTAAAAGGCTTAATAATGCCTTTAAAACTAGCTAAAGTATAAGGAAGTATAAGAAAAGGTTAAAGTTCTAGCAGAAAGAGGTCTTTTAGCTATAGCGCCCTATTACCGCCTAGTAAGCGCCTATACTTAACCTCTTTAACTAAGCGCCCTATTATATAGAATCGCGTATACTAATATATTATTACTAATAACTATAAGAAACCTCTTTATAAGGCAAGCTCTTAGGCTATAATACTTACTATACTAAAGGGTAGTATTAAAGGATATAAGTCTTTATATATATAGGCTGGTATTATTTAATATAATATTTTAATAGGCAACCTTATAATAAACAAGGAAGATAATAATCCTTCTTAGCCGGCATTCTTAATTAACTTTAATCTTATAATTAAAGAGAAGTAAGAAGGACCTTTAGGAGTACGGGGTAAAACTAGTATAAAAGTGTTTATAGCTATAGGAGTGCTTTTAGGTAAGAAATACTCCTTTAGGTATAATCTGGAGTTATTTTTCTAGGTACTTTTCTAGATATACGTATACTGTAATAGGCTAGGTAAAGATATTAGTCTAACTAAGTTTAAGCGTTAGAACTATAAGAATACTACTAAGTTAGCTAAGTTAAAATTAGGGCTAGTAAATAGGGAAGGGCATTTTCTTAACCGTATAGTTAAGGTATTTACACCTTACTACTAGCCGCTAGTCCTATAGGTTAATAAGCTATAAAAAGTTATTTTTCTAATAGATGGGAGATAGGAGAAGGAAGATAGGGGGTTTTATTCCTAGATAAAAGAGATTCTTTAGTAAGTATAAAAGGATTTAAAGGTGCTAGTAAAGTAGATAGAATAATATTTTATTACCCTATACTCTTCTACCGCACAAGTTAAAGGTTTATAGAGATTTAGGTAGCTAAGACTAGGTAATAGCCTTAATTAAAACGTATGTAAAATAGTATAGAGTAGGCTAAATAAATCTGGGAAAGCGGATAACCTAATCTTCCGCTAGATTATTAGGTCCCTATACCCTACTATTTTATATAGGCTTTATATTTTTATAAAATATATAATCTACTTCTTAGCCTATTAAAAGCTGCCTTATACCGCCTAAATAAAGGCTATAGGAAAATCAATCCCTTACTCTAGCTAATCCCCTATTTAAATAAGTCCCCTATTTAAATAAATCCCCTATAGGAGCCGATGCCTATATATTTCGCCGCCCTATAAAAACTAGTCCCCTACTTTAATAAATCCCCTATAGGATCTAGTGCCCTACTCTAACAAATCCCCTACGGCAATAAATCCCTTATAGTAATAAATCCCCTATACTAATAAATCCCCTATAAGTACTAATGCCTATATATTTTACCGCTCTATAGGAATCAATCCCTTATAGCTTGCATTTCTATATAGCTTTTACTCCCATACGGGAGCTAATGCCCTATAGCTTCTGTTCTTCTATTCCTAGATCTACTAGTAATTCGCCTATACTATAGCAGATTAAAAGATAAGAAAGACTCTATCTCTTAATCTATAAAGAAAAGAGACTATATATATAGAAGGTAAGTAGCAAGAAGGCTAACGACGATTTGTAATTATCTCTTTATTGCCACTAAGTTGGTAATAGGTAATAGAAATAGGTTAACACACCTCCCTAGCTTTAAGCTCTATAGGTTAAAGCTATATTATAAGTCTTAGTATAGTATTAAGTTAAATATACCCTATATCTTCCTCCTTACTTACCTTTTATAATTTAGATCCTTTCCTTAACACTAGAACTTCGTTTAGCTAAGGGTTTAGCTTAGTAAATATAGTAGGGTTCCTGTCCGTTATATAATAACTATAATAAATATAAGAAAACGTGGCATTAATTAACTACCTAGAATTACGTCTTAGTAATAAAAGATCTAACTAAACTCTAGTAAATAAGCTACCGTAAAGGGTAAAAGAATAAAGAGAAGAGGGGAATAGTTAGAGTATGTAGAGCTATGTATAAGATCGCATATTCTCTATTAGACCTACTCCCCTAAAATTGTATTAAAATTCTTTATTCGCAGTAATAGCGATTTCTAAATATAACTTGCTTACTTAAGTTTTATTATAATGCGCTAATGCTTAAGCCATTAATACGGCATTTTTTATCTAGACTAGTTAGTTAGCTTGGCGCTGTTAATAAGGTAAAGCACTTACTTCTCGCCTATTAAGATTTTTGCTTGCTATATGCTTAAGCATATTTAAGTCACAATCTGCCTTACTATATTTAGTCTTTACCTTTGCTAGAAATATCCTCTAAACATCCTTTCGCGCACCTTTATCTAGTGGTTTATACCTAATTACAATATATACTCTACTTGCTATAGCTTTATTAAATATTTATACTTAGTTAGTTATAATAAATAGGATCCCCTTATAGTATTCTAGTTTACGTAAGAATATAAAAACTAAGGCATTATGGTTAGGATTTTTAAGTATGCGCTAGGCTACAAATACGTCCGCTTTATTAAGAAGTAGAGTAGCTTTTTAGCGGGTTACTATTATAAAGGTTATAGATAGGATTCTCTTAACTTTTACGGCCTTGACGCCTAATTGGCCAGCAGTAATCTAGTTTATTAAAAAGTGACTTTAATAAATAAGTAAATGGGCCACTTACTACGTAAAGCGGGGCTTTAAGAGACTTTGCTATTACCTTTACTATTAACGTTTTTCTAATACCGGGTGGCCCACTAGTATATTATATAAGCGATTAAATTAGTAAGGTATGGAGAGTATACTATAACAAGAGAATAATTCCTTTTCCTTTACCCTGCATTAAATTATTAAAGGTATAGTCGGAGCCCTAATTTAAATATAACTTACTTAGCGCAAGTATAATTCTCTTTTTTTTATAAGGGATAATAAGTTTGTTAAATAAAAGGTTCTACTTAATATCGCTTATATACTTAATAGCAAACTTAACTATAGTTTGTTAATATAAAACCGCTTTTACTAAGCGCCTAGGTAACTTATAGAACTCTTTATTATTTAGACTAAAACCTAATATAGTCGGACTGCAGATAAGTAAGTTACGCTCTTTTAGCCGTTTCGGATTAATGTCCGCATACTTAACTTAGCCGTCTTTATCTAAGGGAACTAGTTTAAAAGTGCTAAGGTTTATTACAGCTAGCTTATTATAACGGAACCTTATAGCAAGTACTATAATAGGCTTGTTAATAGGCTAGGTATATAGGTAATACAAATTAAAGTTAATAACGTAATAATAACTAGTGGAGTGGTTGCCTAATAGATTAACTCTAATTATATTCTAAGAATTACTATAAGAAAGAAACTATCTAGGTAGGGACTAAAGGTCCTTAAATACGCAACAGTACTCTTATAAAATCCTTCTTATACGTAATATACGTCTTATATATAAGGTACGTAAGTTCCCTTTATTCCTCTTATTTAATATATAGCATATTATATAACCTTAGTTATTATTCCTTATTATATAGTTCTACCGGCTCTATCCTAAACTATACCTAAATTAACTAACTAGCTTCTTTTAACTCTTCTCTAAGTAGTTATAGCATTATACTTAAAGCGTCCGTAATACTATCTCCCTCTTTTTTATCTTCGTCCTTAAAGATTCCTAATATCTCTAAGTTATTTACTAGAGGTATAATATCCGTCTAATTAATTTGGTTAATATTATTACTTATTATACCTAAAGCAATTTCTTCCTTATACGCCCAACGTCGTGCTCGCACTGTTGCTGTAATATTATCTCTTAGTTAGATTATACCGTCTTTATATTCTCGCTGTTTAAAAAAGGGGTTAGTTTATATTACGTTAGTAAGTCTATCTTTATAACAACTGTCTTTTTATTTAGAGTGCATTAAAGCAAATATTTATTTGTCCTATAATGTTCGCTCTACCTTTAATACTAAATATACGCGACCTATTGCTCTTAATAGTTATCTAGTTCCCTAATTAATTTATCTTAGGGTCTTATATTTAATCTACTACTACGCAGCTAGATAGTAAACTGTCTTAAGCTCTTACTAAGTTAAAATATTCTTAGAACGCGGAATAAAAGCCCCTAAATACTTATATCGCGGTATTTACTTATTTACTCCGTCTTAAGAAGGTTTATAAAAAGGTTTATTTTAAAGAGTAAAAACTTATAGAATAAGGTCTGTAGGAACTTAGTAATAAAAAAACGGATTTTCTTTTAATAAAGAAGGAAATAGATCTAAGTAGTTCGGCAATTACTCTTCTTAGGTCCCCCTTAGGTAACTTATTCTTTAGTAATCCTTTTTTATTAATGCTGCCTAACCTAATTTCTTCTAATACTCCTATACCTTTCCTATAGCGTTTTTTAGATTTTCTAGTAGTTTCTAGGTAGTTTTAGTGTAACCTATCTACTTAACCTTATACTATATTTTGTTATTAATATTCTTATAACTAACAATCTTTAAAACTTACTATTTATCTTCCTTTTATCCTTTATATATATCTGCTTTATAAACTAGTAGCTTAATATTCTTATATACTAGTTCTAGTATTATAATATACTATATAGGGTAGATCTTTATTTTAGCTAGTAGATTTAACTTAAACGTAACTAGTAAAATCCTTTACTTAATTTTAAAAGGTCCTAGTCTAACATTATTTAACTTCTTACTTAGTTGTTAACTCTTAAAAATTTTATGTAGTAGCTATACTTTATCTCCCTCCTTTAAATCTAGTCCTTTAGATCTCTTAGCATTATAGTACTTTTTTATTCTCTTTTATACTTTCTTTACTAATTCTATAAGGTCTATATAAAGATTTATTAACGTCTTTATTCTTTTTTTAGCTATACTACTTATTTTCTTTACTTACTATGGTAATAACGATGTCCTTAGCTTATATCCATAATTTGCCTTAAATAGTAATATACCTATTCCTTCTTAAGGTATTATATTGTATATAAACTATATAACTGGTAATAGTAATACCTAATTATTTTATGCATAATTAATATAGTGCCTTAGATACTGCTCTAGTGTCTAATTTAATCTTTCTGTTTAACTGTCTGTTTGCGGATAATATATAGTGGAAGTTGCTACTCTTATTCCTTATTCCACTAAGAATACCTCCTAAAATACTACTATAAATCTTAGATCTCTATCCAATATAATTTTGCTTAGTGCTTTATGTCTTATAAACACTTCCTTAATATAGATTCTAGCGATATCTTCCGCTGAGATTTCTTCTATATATGCTATGAAGTATCCCCACTTCGTAAGCTTATCTATTATTATTAAGATTACGTTATAATCTTATTTAGTAATAGGATCTCTTAACTTTAGTAACTTAATAATAAAGTCCTATAATATGACCTCCCATAGTCTCTTTGGTATTTTAATAGGTTGTAGCCCTCTATATGGCTTATGCCTTATTAGTTTATTTCTTTAGCAATCTAGATACTCTTTAGTGACCTTTCTAGCTATCCTTTAGATTTTATTAATAATATACTCCTCCTAAAGTCTTAACACTAAGCCTATAGCTTCGTTATGTCCTTAAGTTAGTCCCTTATAAAAGTTCCCTATAAACTATTCTGCTATGCTTCTTAGGATATACTTTACTTCTTAGTTTTCGTATATATTTAACTATAGATCTTCTAGCTATACTTCTAGAATTCTTTATACCTAAAAGCTTTCTAGTGACTTATAAACCCTTTTTAGCTTATCTTCTTAGGTTACTGCAATTTTCGGATAATTATATCTAATTAATCCGTCTGTATCTCTTTGCAGTAAAGCCCCTAATAGCTTCTCGTTATCTTATAGTTTAGCCTTTTAACTTAACGCATCGGCTCGCGTGTTATCTATACCCTTAGTATACTAAATCTTAAAATAGTATTCTATAAGCATCTCTACCCATCTAACCTGTTTTTAGTTAAGTTCCTTTATTAATAGAAATTCTATTAGGTTTTTATAATCCGTCTTAACTATAAATAGTTTCTCTATACCTTATAAGAATGCTCTTTATTTCTTTAGTACTGCAACTATACCTAATAACTCCTTATTATAGATGTTATAGTTTAACTCTAGTAGTATTATCTTCCGACTGTAATATACTACTAGATGCTATCTATTTAGATACCTTTATATAAAATACACTCCTAGTATAAAGTCTAATATATCTATTTCTATAACCGTCTCTAGTCCTAGTTAATAGATCTTAAGAACTGGCTCCTAGGTAAATAACTCTTTAATCTTTTTAAAGAGTTCCTACTATTTCTCTTCCTATACCTATAGTTCTTCTTTCTTTATTAATTATATAAATAGCTTAATATCCTTTAACCACTACGCTATAAACCTTTTACAGTAATTGCAAAACCCTAGGAACGATCTTAACTACGTAACGTTCTCTAGTTCTTGCCAATTTACTATAGCCTCAATCTTCTTTAGATCTATATTAAGTTGGCCTAGTTCGATAATAAATCTAATAAAATTAGTCTTCCTAGTAAAGAACTTGTATTTCTTAATTACTACTAGCATCTATTCTTCTTGTAGTCTTTTTAAGACCTATTTAACGTGTTCCCCGTATTCTTCCTTAGTTATTAAGTAGATAATAATATTATTAAGGTATACTATAACAAATTTATCTAAGTGTTCTTCTAATATATTGTTAATACGCTTTTGGAACGTTGCTGGTACATTTATAAGCCCGAATTGCATAACTAATGGTTTATATAGTCCTTCCTTTAACCTAAAGGCTGCTTTCTATTCATCGCCTTCCTTAATTCTAATTTAATAGTACGCCTATCTTAGATCTATCTTCGTGAAGATTTACGCGTTGCCTATCCTATCTTGGATTTCGCTAATTAAGGGTAAAGAATACCTATCCTTCCTAGTGATGCTGTTTAACTATCTATAGTCGATATACAGCCTTAGTTTGCTATTCTTCTTTAGTATAAATAGTACTAGATATCCTGCTAATGACTGCAATAGTCTAATATATCCCTTTTATAAAATTTCCTAGATAAACTCTTTTAATGCTCTACCCTCTTCTTTAGTAAGCTTATAGATTAGAAAAAACCTTAAACTTATTTCTGGTTTTAATTCTATTTTATAGTCCTATACTATATATTCTAACAGCTTCTTACTTTCTAGTAACTATAGTTTCTTGCCGTACTTATGGTATCTCTTTAGTATATAACTTAAGCCTTGCTTAGTCTCTTCGTATATCGCTCTAACTTAGTACTATACTAACTTAGCTTATTGTTGCATTTTGCGGCGTTAAGTATCTCTAATATCGACTTAACCTATAATCTAATTAATCTTTGGATTATATTCCTATAACTAAGGCATTCCTAATACTGCCTTATTATTCCCTAATGGTAATATATTAAAAGATATCTTAATCCGTCTTCCTTTAATGGTTAACTAAATAGGTCCTATTTTAAGATTAATAATCCCTCCTCTATAGGCTATTAGATCTCCTAAAATTATAACTAATAGGTAAGATCGCTCTTTCTGCCTATATGGTAAACCTATTTTTTTTTAACTACTACTAGTAAGATATAGTTCCGCGTTGCTCTACTATCTATTAGCGCTTTAAACTACTAATCTTGCCATTTAACTTATAAATTTAGGTGTTGTCCTTAAATTCCTTTAAGGGTCTAAGGCTCTACTACTAGCTCCCTCTGGTTTTGTGGGCCTTTACTTTTCCCAATTATTAGCTACTTAATTCTACTACACTTGGCTCGTTCTTTAGCTAATACCTAGTTCGCTTTTTATCTTTAATATACTATAGATATATATTCTCTAGGCATTCCCACTACTATTATCCATCTAAGTATTCTTCTATAAGGAATCTTTTTAGTTAAAGTATTAAGTTACCTAACTCTTAAACTTCTGCTAGATGCCAGCTATGCATATACTTAGCATTTCTGTATTATTGCTTATTTATTATCTAATATATCCTTATAGGGTGTTTCTAATTCTTTTTCTTTAGATTCTTATGCATCTTATATATGTCGTCTACACACGCAATCTATAATAACGTGTAGTATACTAGGTGCTTTAGGTTAACTCTTAACTTATCTTTATCTTTAAGTTTAAACTTTTATTATGCTGATCTAAACGTTATAACTTCGTTCGCGGGTACTAAGATGCGTCTCTCGCTTCTTTAGTCCTCTAAGCGTTCCTCTAGATCCTTTAACGTTATAATTAAAGCTCCTTTAATATAATTTATAGCCTTTTCCGTAATCGGGTGGTCTTAGATAACTTTTTTATCCAACTATATATAGAAATCTTCCTACTTATTATTATGCCTTTGCCTATACCACTTTTGGTATAGCTGCTAGAGTATATACAGCTTATCCGTAAGGAAGTATCTTCTTATTACTATATCGTAATAGCCCTTTATATATCGTTCTTCGAACCTAGTAGGGATCCCTAAATCCTCTTTATCTTCCAGTTTAATAAGCTACTTGGCTCTTAGTATGCCTGCCCTAGGCCTATTAGTAATTCTTTATACTGGTATTTTGTTCCTTATACGTCCTAATGCGCTAAATCTTTTATCTAGTTTCTGTTCCTGCTATGCGATAATTCTTTACCTAAACTCTTCTATAGTTTCTTTTGGTTTGCGTCTTACACTCTAATCCTTAAAGTTCTTTTACTTTATAATCTTAATATTAACTTTTTAATCTTTAGTTTAAACACTGTGTTCCACTAATAAGTCCTTTAGGTTTATATTTCTGTCTTCTAATCTAGTTGCTGTTTATATTGCAGATTCCCTAATCTATAAAGAAGCTCCTCGCCTCTTACCTGTGGGTGTTTTAATTCGTTCTCCGAATTCCTAGTCCCTTAGATTCTTTAATCCTAAGCTTACTTCTATCTTAAGTCTAGCTCTAGCCTTAGTCTAACTAGGCTTACTTAGTATTCTTATCTCGTCTTAAAAGTCTTAAATCTTACTCATCTTGTCTTAAGAGTCTTATGCCGTTGGGAATTCTTATCCCGAGCTTATTTGTATATTTTTGAACTAAGCTACTGCCCTACTCCATCAGTTTTCGTCCGTTGTAGGTCCTTGGGTATACCTCATCTCGTCTTAAGAATCTTAGTCGTCTCTTATCTCGTTATAAGAATCTTAAGCCTTTAGCCTTTTGCCTTTATTAAGTGCTGAAGTGGTTCGCTGTCTTACTTCTCTTACGTCTTATAAAGCAATAGATATTGTGTCTAGTAGGGTCTTAATCCCTACTAATATTCCCTATTCTATAGTGGAATTATCCTCTACCTCTAGTATAACATCTCTAAGGTCTATATACTCCTAGTAAGCTGCTTTTATTGCCTCATTATTATAAAATGTTTCGCCTATATTAAAGTCATTATCCTTAATATCCGATCTACGAACTAGTTTATTAGTTCCTCTATATTCTGTAGATTTTAGCTCCTATAGCTAATAGCTTGCGCTATACTTAGCGTCTTTATAAATTTGGTATACGTTATTATAATAAAACGTAAAACTTTTAATTAAACACTCTTTTGTTCCTTATAGTACACTATCGTCCCTCTATATATATATGTCTTCTACTATTAGTCTAGTTCCCTTTATTATATAGTGACTCTAACTATCTTTATAATCCCTCGTAAAGTAACCCTATTTTCCGCAATTTATATAAGCTCTATCTCTAAACCATTAACTTTGCTATAGAGTCCGCCTAAACGTCTTCTGCTACTAAGATCCCTAATTTAACCTCTACTTCTTAGTCCTATAATTACTAGATCCTTAACCTCTAGGTTTTTACAGTTTCTTACTCTATCTTTTATAGGCTTTTTTAGTACCACTTAGGTCTATTAGCTTTGCGCCATACTATAGTTTCTAACTTAGCTTTAGTCGTTACGTGCTCTACGTCTTATATAACTATAAAACTCTATTCTAACCTCTTTTAGTCTATTCCCTTTAGTAGATCCTATTATTAATCTTTATTACTTAATCTATTAATTCCCTTAGGGTATCCACATCTTTTATTAGAATAATTACGTCCTAGATTTTAGCCTTAAGTCCCTACTTATACTGTGCCATAAGCGCCTTATTATTCTACTTAACTTATATTGCCAATATTTAGAACTATATTGTGTACTTAATTGCTAAGGTTCGCTGTGTAATATTTTAGAGTTTTCTTTCCGCCGTGGTTATTGCCTCTAGGTCTCCAAATATTTATATAAGTCGTTCTATAAATCCGTTCTAGCTTAAAAACATAAACCGTACCTCTTAGTTTGTAGTTGTTATTCCGTTTACTTATATCTCTATTAGGTAAGGCTTAAACCATTTAAGTGCTCTTCCCGTTAAGAATAGCCCTATATACGCTATTTAATCCATAGGTGTCGCTAGCTTTACTCCCTCTTACGCAACTTTAAAATGCATTTACGTAAGGAATCCTTTAAGCTTTAATCTCTTTCCCAAGAATCTTTTAATTAATAGTAACTTAACCTTTGCTACGCCTATCCCATTAATCCTATTTTTAAGTACTGCATTATTCTCTATTAACTAGTTAACTATTTCTTATAATTATCCTACCGTTATAGGTTATTGCGAGTTAGTGTCCGCTATACTAGTGTTACCCCCTAACCCTAACGTAGTTGCCGCCGTCGATGGCGTTATGGTAACTACTTTTGGTGGCATATTGTTTAACTTTCTATATTTAATACTATAACTAAGTAGTAATTGTGTAATGGAACCTTGTAGCAAGTACTACAATGGGCTCGTTAATAGGCTAGGTGTATAGGTAATGCAAATTAAAGTCAACAATAAATAATAACTAGTAGAGTAGTTGCCTAACAGATTAACTTTAATTATATTCTAAGAATCACTATAAGGAAGGAACTATCTAGGTAGGGATTAAGGGTCCTTAAATACACAACCGTATTCCTATAAAATCCTTCTTATACGTAATATATATATGCTCTATCTGCTCTGTTACGGATTATATAGATCCTATAGATTATATAGATTATATTACGTAACCTTGGTTACTATTCCTCGTCACATAGTTCTATCGGCTCCATTCTAGACCGTGCCTAAATTAACTAACTAGCTTCTTTTAACTTCTCTCCTAGTAGTTGTAACATTGTACTTAAAGCGTCCGTAACACTAGTAGTATTATCTTTTAACTATAATATGCCACTAAGTGCTATCTATTTTAATATTTTTATATAAAGTATACCCCTAGTATAAAGTCTAATATATCCGTTTCTATAACTATTTTTAGTTCTAGTTAATAAATCTTAAAAACTAGCTCCTAGGTAAATAACTCTTTAACCTTTTTAAATAATTCTTATTACTTCTCTCCCTATACCTATAGTTTTTCTTTCTTTATTAATTGCGTAAATAGTTTAATATCTTTTAACTATTACGCTATAAACCGTCTGCAGTAGTTACAATACCCTAAAAATAATCTTAACTACGTAATATTCTCTAGTTCCTACTAATTTACTATAGCCTTAATCTTTTTCAGATCTATATTAAGTTAGCCTAGTTTAATAATAAATTTAATAAAATCGGTCTTCCTAGTAAAGAACTCGCATTTCTTAATTACTACTAGCATCTATTTTTCTTATAGTTTCCTTAAAACCCATTTAACGTATTCTCTATATTCTTCCTTAGTTATTAAGTAGATAATAATATTATTAAAATATACCATAATAAATTTATCTAAGTATTCTTCTAATATATTATTAATACGCTTCTAAAATGTTGCTAGTGTATTTATAAGCCTAAATTGCATAACTAATAGCTTATATAGCCCTTTCTTTAACCTAAAGGCTGCCTTTTATTTATTACCTTCCTTAATTCTAATCTAATAGTACGCCTATCTTAGATCTATCTTTATAAAGATTTACGCGTTACTTATCCTATCTTAAATTTTACTAATTAAGGGTAAAGGATACCTATCCTTTCTAGTAATACTATTTAACTATCTATAGTTAATACACAGCCTTAGTTTGCCATTCTTCTTTAGTATAAATAGTACTGAATAACCTACTAATAACTGCGATGGTCTAATATATCCCTTTTATAGATTTTCCTAAATAAACTCTTTTAGTGCTCTACCTTCTTCCTTAGTAAGCTTATAGATTAAAAAGAACTTTAGACTTATTCCTAGTTCTAATTCTATCTTATAGTCCTATACTATATACTCTAACAGCTTTTTACTTTTTAGCAACTATAGTTTCTTACTATACTTATAGTATCTCTTTAGTATATAACTTAATCCTTTTTCTATTTCTTTATAGGTTGCTCCTACTTAGTACTATACCAGCTTAGCTTATTATCGCATCTTACGGTGTTAAGTATCTCTAATATTGACCTAACCTATAACCTAATTAATCTTTAGATTATATTTCTGTAACTAAGGCATTCCTAGTACTACCTTATTATTCCCTAATGGTAATATATCGAAAGACATCTTAATTTATCTCCCTTTAATAGTTAGCTAAATAGGTCCTATTTTAAAATTAATAATGCCTCCTCTATAGGCTATTAGATCTCCTAAAATCGTTACTAATAGGTAAAAATGCTCCTTTTTCCTATATAGTAATCCTATTCTTTTAACTACTACTAGCGAGATATAGTTTCTTATTGCTTTACTATCTATTAATGCCTTAAACTATTAATCTTGCTATTTAACTTATAAATTTAGGTATTATCCTTAAATTTCTTTAAGGGTCTAAGGCTCTATTATTAGTTCCCTTTAGTTTTATAGGCCTCTACTTTTCCTAACTATTAGCTGCTTAATCCTATTTATACTTAGTCCACTTTTAGCTAATACTTAGTTCGCTTTTTATCTTTAATATACTATAGATATATATTCTCTAGGTATTCTCACTACTATTATTTATCTAGGCATTTTTCCGTAAGGAATCTTCTTAGTTAAAGTATTAAGTCCCCTAGGCTCTATACTTCTACTAGGTGCCAACTATATATATACTTAGCATTTCTATATTTCGCCTTATTTAATAACCAATATATCCTTACTAGGTACTTTTAGTTCTTATCTTTTAGTGCTCTATATATATTGCACGTATTATCTACGTATATAATCTATACTAACATGTAATATACTTAGTGTCTTAGGTTAACTCTTAGCTTATTTTTATCCTTAAGTTTAAACCTCTTTTATATTAATCTAAGCGTTATAACTCTATTTACAGGTACTATAATTTGCCTCTCGCTTCTCTAGTCCTCTAATTACTCCTTTAGATCCTTTAACATTATAATTAAGGCTCCTTTAATATAACTTATAGCCTTCTCTATAATTGGGTGGTCTTAGATAACCTTTTATTTAACTATATATAGAAATCTTCCTACTCGTCATTATGTCGTTGTCTATACCACTTTTAGTATAGCCCTTTAAGTATATATAACTTATCCATAAGGAAGTATCTTCTTATTACTACGTCGTAACAACTCTTTATATATCGTTCCTTAAACCTAGTTAAAATCCCTAGATCCTCTTCTTATTCTAGTTTAGTAAGCCACTTAGCTCTTAATATGCCTGTCCTAGGCCTATTAGTAATTCTTTATATAGGTGCTCTGTCCCTTATATATCCTAATATACTAGATCTTTTATCTAGTTTCTAATCTTGCTATAAGGTAATTCTTACTCTAAATTCCTCCATAGTTTCTTTCTTTTCGCGTCTTATAAGTAGATCCTTAAAGTCTTCCTACTTCTTAATCTTGTTAATAGTCCTTATTTATATTTTAAAGTCTTAGTTCTATAGGATTCTTAATCCTAAGCTTACTTCTATCTTAAGCTTTACTTCTACCTTAGTCCGATTAGGCTTAGGTATTCTTATCTTATCTTAAAAGTCTTAAATCTTATTTATCTCGTGTTAAGAATCTTATACCTATAGGAAACTCTATCCCAAGCTTATTCGTATATCTTTAAACTAAGCTATTACTCTACTTTATTAATTATCGTCCGTTATAGGTCCTTAAGCTTACCTTATCTCATTTTAAGAATCTTGGTTATCTCTTATCTTATCTTAAGAGTCTTAAGCCTTTAGCCTTTTACCTTTATTAAGTACTAAAGTAGTTCTCTACCCTACTTCTCTTATATCTTGCAAGGCGATAAACATTGTGTCTAATAGGGTCTTAATCCCTACTAATATTCCCTATTCTGTAGTGAAATTATTCTCTACCTCTTATATAACATCTCTAAGGTCTATATACTCCTAGTAAGCCGCTTTTATTACCTTATTATTATAAAATATTTCGCCTATATCGAAGTTATTGTCCTTAATGTCCGATTTGCGAACTGGTTTATTAGTTCCTCTACACTCTAAGGATTTTAGCTCTTATGGCCAATAGCTTACGCTATACTTAGCGTCTTTATAAATTTAGTATGTGTTATTATAACAAAACGTAAAACTTCTAATTAAATATTCTTTTATTCCTTATAGTATACTATCGTTCCTTTATACTTATATATCTTCTACTATTAATCTAGTTCCCTTTATTACATAGTAACTCTAACTATCTTTATAATCCCTTGCGAAGTAACCTTATTTTCCGCAATTTATATAAACTTTATCTTTAAACCACTAGCTTTGCTATAGAGTCTACCTAAATATCTTCTACTACTAAGATCCCTAGTTTAGCCTTCGCTCCTTAGTCCTATAATTACTAGATCCTTAACCTCTAAGTTTCTATAGTTATTCCTTAAACTACTTCTTTTCTTTAGTACTACTTAGGTCTATTAGCTTTACGCCATACTATAGTTTCTAATTTAGCTTTAGTTGTTACGTATTTTACGCCTTATATAACTATAAAACTCTATCCTAGCCTCTCTTAGCCTGTTCCCTTTAGTAGATCCAATTATTAATCTTAATCGCTTAATCTATTAGTTCCTTTAAGGTGTCCGCATCTTCTATTAGGATAATCGCGTCCTAGACTTTAGCCTTAAGTCCTTACTTATACTATACTATAAGCGCCTTATTATTCTACTTAACTTATATTACTAACGTTTAGAACTACGTTATATACTTAATTACTAAGGTTTATTACATAATATTTTAGAGTTTTTTTTTGCTATAGTTACTACCTCTAGGTCTCCAAATATTTATATAAGTTGCTCTATAAACCCTTCCTAGCTTATAAATATAAACCGTACTTCTTAATTAGTGGTCGTTATTCTATTTGCCTATATTTCCGTAAAGTAAGGCTTAAACTACTTAAGTGCCCTTCTTAATAGGAATAGTCCCGCATATACTATTCAATCTATAGGTATTAGTAGTTTCGCCCCTTCTTATATAACCTTAAAGTGCATTTATATAAGAAACCCCTTAAGCTTTAATCTTTCTCCTAAGTACCTTTTAATCAATAGTAGTTTAATCTTTACCGCTCTTATTCTATTAATCTTATTTTCTAACGTTATATTATTTTCTATTAGCTAATTAACTATCTCTTATAGCTATCTAACCGTTATAGGTTGCTATAAGTTAGTATCTACTATACTAGTGTCGTTACCTAACCTTAAAGTAGTTACCGCCGTTAATAGCATTATAGTGGCTGCTTTTAGTGGCATATTATTTAACTTTCTATATTTAATACTATAACCAGGTAGTAATTATGTAACGGAACCTTATAGTAAGTACTATAATAAGCTCGTTAATAGGCTAGGTATATAGGTAATATAAATTAAAGTTAACAACATAATAATAACTGGTGGAGTGGTTGCCTAATAGATTAACTCTAATTATATTCTAAGAATTACTATAAGGAAGGAACTATCTAAGTAGGGACTAAGGGTCCTTAAATACGCAACCGTACTCTTATAAAATCCTTCTTATACGTAATATACGTCTTATATATAAGGTACGTAAGTTCCCTTTATTTCTCTTATTTAATATATAGCATGTTATATAACCTTAGTTACTATTCCTCGTTATATAGTTCTACCGGCTCCATCCTAGACTGTGCCTAAATTAACCAACTAGCTTCTTCCGACTCTTCTCTAAGTAGTTATAGTATTGTACTTAAAGCGTCCATAATACTTATTTTAATAGATTTGTAGTTTAATATAATTAGAGTTGCATTCCTAAAATCTAACTATATTAACTATAATCCTACTCTTAACATAGCGGCTGTTTATCTTACCCTTATTATTTAGCTAGAACGCGTAGCCCTTATATTATTGGTAATAGATTCCTATTAAGGAAATAAATGTATAACTATACTTAATTAGGTCTTTCCTAGTTTCTTCTAAGTTAGGGTAAAACTAAAAGGGATATATATAGAGAAGATTAATCTATATCGCTCCCCGAAATTGCGGGACTTTATACTTAGCAGTGGCTTCTCTAAGTACCTTTCTGTCGAAATCTAGATAGTAAGTCTTAACGAGGAAGTATTTGGAACCATTTAACTCGACTTTCTCTTTACTATAATTGCATATAACACATCTTACCACGCGAGTACCTTTATAAGTAGAATAGACCTCTAAACCTAGTTTAAAGAGGGCCTAAAGAAGATTATACGTGATTTCTTTCCTTTTAAGAAGCGAGAGTAGGCGTTCGCTAATTGGCTTATAAGTAGTCTTTATATACTCTATTAAAAGGTCCAAATGCTTTAAACGGAGTGTGTCCTTAAAATCGCCTCTTATGTGGGTTTAATACGACTCTAAATCTAGTAGGAAATGATAAAGGAGATTCTATTCTACCTACGCGCAAAATAAGCTTCCAAACTTAAAATATTGGAGTAGCCTATTAGTGAGATATGCCGTACTAGAGGCATGTCCTCTATAAGAGATGTTCCACGGATATCTTAAAGGGCCGTCCTCAAAACGTCTTATAATATCTTAGATTTAACATTAATATAGGAAGTTAGGTCTTTTGTTATCTTATCTATAACTTTGTTATAAATAGTGGGGGAGACTAATAGAGTGCACTATACCTACCGATCCGAATACGAACGACAAACACAAATTAGTTTAGTTTATTCGCTTCTTCCTTAGGGTCTATTAGCTTGGCAATTATATATTTATAGGCTTTTAGATCCTAGCTAATAATTGTATTAACCGCGTCCGCTTATATTTTGTTAAGAGCCTATACTTTATTAACTTTCTTATATACCACCTTCGACGTTTATAATTTAGCTTTCCCTAGTTTAGGCTATTCTGTAACCGTAGCTTCGGTAGTCTTAAGTAGAGAAGCGGAGTTAGGTAGCGTCTTTGCGGTTACTAGGAGTTCTATAGCCGTAATACCTCGCTTAATTAATTGCAATATAGCGGTAGCCTTGGGAGTGTCCATAGCGCTAAATATTGCTTTTATTGCCTTTAGTACGTCCTTAAGCAGCTCTACGAGGTAAAGGGCAGTAACTAGGTCCGCGGGCGGTATAACCGGGCTAGAAAGAGGCGTTTGCGAACTTCCGTAGCTAGAAGGGGTGTTTAGAGATACCTTGTATAGCTTTATAACCCTAAACTAGTTTAATATTATTACTTTATAAAGCTTCGGTAACGTAGTGCTAAATTGAAGTATAAAATTAGTAATGAGCTAAGTGTAAAGAAGGCCAATAGTATTAGTCCTTAAGTAAGACCCACCATCTTTATACCCAGCGATGCGATATAACTTACAGCTATGCCGCAAATATTCACTATACGCCTCTCTTACCTATAGTACCTTCCCAGATCGATCCTAGAAGCCGCTAGATAATATATATTTATATTACTCTAACGTAATAGAGAGCTAGAAGTGCGGGGACGTTCCGTTCTTAACTATTTGGCTATTATTAATGGCTTACATATAGATAACGGGTTAGAGTACTAGTAAAGAGCGCTCTAATTAACATATAGGAGATAGATGGTGTTTTAAATCGAATTAAAGATATAAGTACAAAATTAGTGCTAGTAATGCTGGCCCGATTGTAATAAGCAATCCAGCTACGCATAAATAGGAATAATAAAGGTAGTGCGCTATTAAAGGCGTATATATAGACGAATATAATTGGTTAGGTCTAGGGTCCTTAGTAAAGCAAAATGTCTTTTTTGCCCTTGTCAAGCTTAATCTATCGCATTCCTTATTAAGCCCGATCTGTCGCACTACCTCTATTGAGCCTAAATATAGCGCACTGCCCTTACTAAGGTTTAATTTGTTATACTACTCCACCTAAAAAGCCCTACACTTAAACTAGATAGAGCCCAAATCTCTTTTAATACCTTAAGCGAATTTTTCATTCAAACCACTTAAGTTTGAAATTTTTCACTCTTTTACCACCGCTGGGGTGTTAAGTTTAAAATGGCAGTCCTTTTATTGTAGGAGCTTAGGCGGAACCTAGATAAGGTTAAAAAAGACATCTAGTGCTATAATAGTCCCGCCTTCGTTTCTAACAACATTCTAAAAGGCTTATTAGAGCTATATATACAGCTAAAAGTTTAAAGAGCGTTTTAGATAATAGCGGAACTACTATAATAATATTTAAGTAATAAGTCGCTTCTAGGCAAGCAGGCTACTAGGGTAAAGCACTTTATTAAGTTTATCTTTAAAAAGGCAACTTATAGAAATAAAAGGCAAACGCGGTTACGGAAGCTAGATTACAATGCCTTAAAGTTCTATAGACTAGCTTATAAGGTTAGGGATATCCTTAAATTACTGCTAATAGAGTTTAACTTCCTTATTATAAACGTATCGGACTTTATACATTGCTAAAAGCTTTTATAATATTTATATCGCGAGGATATTAACAAGGCCGTTTATAGCGAGTTTAATCCTAAGAATAACAACTTATTTAAAGAATTCCTAAAGTGTTTATCCGCCTCTACCGATCCAAAATAATAGGGTAGCTAACTAGATTAGTATATATTAAGCTCTAACCTGCGAAATATAAGCGAGATAAAGGTATATAAACCTCTATTCCCTATTTAAGGAGAAAGTATAACTAATTGCAATAGCGTTGCTAAATTAACAAGCTGGACTTAATAGAGAAGCTTAGTTAACCAGAGCCTAAGGCCTAGGCTTAGATACGTAATAATTAATTAGTTACACAATCGGTGCTTAGTATTAACTATTATTAGGGTTAGCCTAAGGCTCTTAGTTATTGGAGAGGCATTTTAAAGCTCTAATCCCTTAGGACGCTTATTAAACGCTTAGTATACAAGTCTTAGGTGCTTATTAATTAGTTGCTTATATATCTTAGAGCAAGATTTATTGTAAAAGGAAAGTACAATCTTGTCCGATAATCCTAAAACCAACAGTTAGGCACCTTATTCCCCAAATTTAATATATTAATACTTATCTAAGATAAACTCCTCTTTTAAGAGTCCTCTAAGCGCTATTATGCTAGTGTATTATTAAGTTATAGATAAACCATTATTAAAGCGTCCCCGGTTGAAATTATAGCAAACTCTAGGTCTATAAAATGACCTTTAATAAGATATTATATCTATAGTTAATATTAAATAGGAAATTTAATATTGCTAGGGGAAAGCTAGTACTTTTCTTTTTCATTTATAAGGCGCTATATAATTAAAAATCTCCCTAAGCTATTTTGTACCGGAATAAAGATAAGTAATTTATAGAGAAAGGAAAAGGAGAGCGGAGGACTAGCGGTTATAAATTGCCTGTCTATATATATGCCAAAGGATAATAAGGACGCTCTTTTGTTGGTTAGGATCGGCTATAAGGACAGATAGAATATCTTTAATTTATTTAGTTTAGGGGACTAAAATACTCTAGAGTTTTAGGAAGATACTATAGAAAAAGCTAAAGATTAACTCTTATCCACAAATAAATAGTATATATCGCTTTAGATTACTACTTATTACTACCTCTTCTCTAACTTAATCTGTGCCCTTATTATATAACATTTATACCTAGTAAGAACCCTATAAGACTATAGATATAACCTAAGCAGCTAAAAATAAGCTAGACATCTTAAGCTAAGGTAAGCGTAATTACTGGTTCTAGAAACCAGAGCTTAATAAGTTAATAATTAAAGTAAATAAGACTAAGGAATAAAAAGTAAATCTACTTAAAAAGAATATTTCCTCTAAGATAAAGGACTTAGCCCTTACCCTTAGCTATAAGATTAATAATGCTAACTATAAAGGCTAGAGTAAATAAATAGATATATTCGCTTATAACCTATAGAACTATACCTACTATACTAAGCTAAGTACCGCTAAGCTAAGTACCGCTAGCGGCTATTAACCTATATTACTGCGGAATAACCTAATAGACCTTAACGCCATTAAGTTCAGCAATAGTAGTAATACTCTCCTTAATAATATTTAAAGATATTATATAGATAACAGACTTTATATAGCATATGGTTAACCTAGCTACTAAAAAGATGCTTATAACCCCTAAAAAAACCTAATCCCCCTTTTAATACCACTACGCCAACCCCCTTCTAGCCACGGCGGATTCTTTAATAGAGGGGATAGTAATTAAAGCAGTAACTATAGATAAGGACGTAGGTTTGGATATAAAAACCTACCCCTATAATTTCTTTCCCTAATATAGCCTTAGCTAATAGTCCTATATGCAAACTACGGATAAGTGCTCTATACTACTACTAATTATAAAACCGGCTATATTATTAGTAAAGTACCCTTTAGTATATATACACCGTTAGAGACTAATATGTTAGGATATATTAGCTAAGACTATAGCTACCAGCTAAGCCCTACAATTTAGCCATTAAAAGGCTAACCCTTAGACTAAGTCGCCTTTAAGGGTTAGAACTATATAAGGAGGAGAATAAAAGGATTAGATCTATACTACTAGATTAATTAGACCTTATTTTAAGCTAGCTACTACTTAACCTTAGAATAGTAAATAGCGATAGGAATACTATCCTTATTTAGACCTACTTCTCCTTACTGTATAACCTACTTCTATAAGTTCTTATTAAAACAATAAGCCTTATTAATACTGGTAGTATAGCACTAGTGTTTATAGATAAAGACTTACTTATAAAAAAGCATAATATTATAATAAAAAGACTTCTAGTCTTAAAACCACTCTACCTTACTAATAGACTCCTATCCGGGTTTATTACCCACTACTTTATAGCAATAATAATAATTAGCTACTATATAGAATCTATACTCTTCTACGTTATAAAGTTAATACCCTCTATACTAATAATTCTTAGAATACCCTAGCTTAAAAAGTATAACCTAAGGGCAAACTTCCCCGCCCTAGAGCTTAAGTTTAACTCCAATTACTATGCCTATAACTATCTCCTATAGCATATTCCTAACTATAACTAAGTAGTACTACGCGGACGCATTACACGGCTAATGCTTAAATACTATTAGCTAATAGTAAAAGAGGTACCTAATACTAGTAAGTTAATATACGTAGTAAACCAAGCAGAGATTTTAGAAGACTAGATTACTACCTTATCCCCTAAAAAATAAACACTACTAAAACTATAAGTCCCCTATATATACCCGCTTAACTTAGGTTAGCCAATAAAATACCTAACCCTAAGTTATTTACTATACGTATATATAACCACACGTATAACAGCTAAGGGTGTTATAACTAAAACTAAAACTAGAGTAATTAAGACCTCCCCCCTATAACGCCTAACCTTATACCCGTCTTCCGCACGTACCGTATAGGGCTACCGCCTTATCTCCGTCCCCCTAGGCTAACTAAGCTATACTAGCCCAGCTATAGCACCAGAGAACTAAATACGCCCTAACCTAGACGATATTAAATATACTTATACCATTAATTTCACCTAGTTCTATAAATAAAAAGATATAAAGGTAATAAGGATTTATATAGCGGAGCTAGTAGAACTAGTTAAATAAGAAGAGCATTAATAGCTACTTAAGGAGCTACCTATAGACCTAATAGAAGTACTAAACCTATTAGAAAGGTCTTTCCGCTAGCTAGTAGAAGGTAACTATATAATAGATAAAGCCCGTAAAGCACTACCCCTTTATTTTTATAACTTTCTTAAGATAAACCTAAAAACAAAGTCTAAGTTTCTATACCAAAAGATAGTTAATACTAATATTAAGAAATTTCTAAAAGGCAAACCAGGATTAACCCATAAATATATTTTATAACGCTTACTAAAAGAGTTTTGCAAATATATTAAATACTTCTTCCCTAAAAACGTAGATAAGCTGCCCCCTTACCAACTATAGGACCATAAAATTAAGATTATACCTAGAAAGTAGGCCCTATATTATAAAAATAGACTACTTTTACCTACTAAACTTAGTTATATAAAGAAGTAGATTAATAAGA
>Ga0307515_10005662_pt1 | contig 25229 bp, 3 predicted proteins | sample 17_EM_MG_FD_194513 | JGI IMG/M metagenome (GOLD analysis project Ga0307515, IMG submission 194513) | Populus trichocarpa ectomycorrhiza microbial communities from riparian zone in the Pacific Northwest, United States - 17_EM | ecosystem: Host-associated > Plants > Roots > Unclassified | place... | reverse complement strand
CAATCCGCGCCCTAAGCGTAGCAGAGGCCCCCTATTTCAACATTATCCGGTAACCTAGGTATCTAGTTATAGGGATTAGGCCCCCTATTAAATACTAGATTGTCCTTCTATACCTTATAAATAGGTATAAGGGCCTGGGTTTAGGCCCTAGGGCAAAAGCGATACTAAGTCATATACACCCCGTTATAGAAACCCTTTAATGGAGGAGTGGATAAGAGACCTTAGCATACAGGCCCGGGCGGAACGCAAGTGTTATCTATTAGGAGATATTTACAGGAGACTTAGAAAAGGAGCTAGGGACAGGCACACGACTTAGATAAGCAATATATAAATATAGCAAAGATAGTTTAAATGGCAGATAGGGCAAGATAGGTATTTAGACACTCCTGTATAAAGGGAGTCTCAAAGCAGCAACCTAACAGTGTTTTTCCTCCCGTTAATATAGTATAGATGTTATCTGGAATATTACCTCTTACATCTCCCCTGGGGGTTTTTTGTACACTTAAAAATAGGGTTTTTCTCAGTAAGGAGGTTTTTCCCATAGGAATTAGTCTGTGTGGAGACAAATTAAGATGTCTTTTAATATCCTACTATTAGGACGGGATAAGGCAGTATTAGGGATGCCTTAGTTATAGGAATATAATCTAAGGATTAATTAGATTATAGGTTAGATTAATATTAGAAATACTTAACGCCGCAAAATACAATAATAGGCTAAGTTAGTATAGTACTAAGCCGGAGCAATATATAAAGAGACTAAGTAAGGCTTAAGTTACGTACTAAAGAAATACTATAAGTATAGTAAGAAACTATAGTTACTAGAAAGTAAAAAGCTAGTAGAGTATATAGTATAGGACTATAAAATAGAATTGGAACCGGGAATAAGTCTAAGGTTCTTTCCAATCTATAAGCTTATTAAAGAAGAAGGTAGAGCACTAAAAGAGTTTATCTAGGAAAATTTACGAAAAGGATATATTAGACCATTATAGTCATTAGCAGGATATCCAGTACTATTTATACTAAAGAAGAATGGCAAACTAAGGCTGTATATTAACTATAAATAGTTAAACAGCATTACTAGAAAGGATAGGTATCCTTTACCCTTAATTAGCGAAATCTAGGACAGGATAGGCAACGCGTAAATCTTTATAAAGATAGATCTAAGATAGGCGTACTATTAGATTAGAATTAAGGAAGGCGACAAATAAAAGGCAGCCTTTAGGTTAAAGGAAGGACTATATAAACTATTAGTTATACAATTCGGGCTTATAAACGCACTAGCAATGTTCTAAAAGCGTATTAACAATATATTAGGAGAACACTTGGATAAATTTATTATAGTATACCTTAACGATATTATCATCTACTTAATAACTAAGAAAGAACATAGAGAACATATTAAATAGGTCTTAAAGAGACTATAAGAAGAATAGATGCTAGTAGTAATTAAGAAATATAAGTTCTTTACCAGGAAGACTAATTTTGTTAGATTTATTATTAAACTAGGCCAACTTAGCATAGATCTAAAGAAGATTAAGGCTATAGTAAATTAGCAAGAACCGAAGAACGTTATGTAGTTAAAATCGTTCCTAGGGTTTTATAATTACTGTAGAAGGTTTATAGCGTAATAGTTAAAAAATACTAAGCTATTTATATAATTAATAAAGAAAGAAGAACTATAGGTATAGGAAAAGAAACAGTAAGAGCTATTTAGGAAAGTTAAGGGTGTTGGGAATAAAGGGAAATGGTCACCATATAAGGCATATTGCCGTCACGTGTGGCAAGTTGCCATCACGTGCCGCCGCGGCACTAGCGTGGTAAGGAACCTTAAGTTCCTCACCCCTTTCTTTAAGAAGAAAAATAGAATAATCATTATACTATCTACGAACTATAGCTACGTGATATCCCCTTATGTAACCAATACTAATTAGTAGTTAACTTCACTATTATACTATAGAGTAGCTAGGTATTCCACTAAGAAGAGACGAGCCACTATACCAGTGCTACTTGTGCTAGAGGAAGCTGTCTTTTAAGGTCAGAACTGGTCCTAAACCTTAAATAGAACTCTTCCACGAATTTAAGGATCTAAAGGCTAGAACTAGTCCTGAGCCTTTCTAAGATTATAAATTCTTGCGTCTATTACGCAGAATAATACGCTTTATAAGTCTTCGCGATTTAAGGCCAGAACTGGTCCTAAGCCCTATAATCGCAAATATATATCCGAACGCGTACTAAACAATAAACGCGTACTAAACGACGAACGCGTACTAAATAACAATCCCTACACTAATAACACTTCCCTCCCTCTAAAAACATAGCTACGCCTACTTTAAATAACTAGAAAGACTTCTTACCACTAGGGGTAGCTAAGCACGCGAAACTTATCGATGAAGATTAGGACAAATCTGCCTTTAATATAACAACTTGTACCGTAAAACAAGTTAATGGCTTTCTCCTACACTATATTATATTCTACCGGAATAGATGCTACGCTAATTTACAACTATAGGAGTATTTTAGAAAGGATTTTGTAAGATAGACTGCTGATACCTAGGCACTTAGCAACGTTAATATTATTTAGAAATTTTAAGACTTCCTCCGTAGGAATGGGGTATATATTACTAAGAACGGTAACCCAATTACTAGTAATATTTAGGCCATTATTACTAGTATAGAAGAACTAATATGGACGGAAGCTAAGATTATACGTTAACTACGGAAACCTAAAAACAACCTATATTCTTTGGAAGGCAACTTTAATTTATATTAAAACCCCTAAAACGCTAACCCCCTACCTAGAGCTACTCTCCTACCTAGAGGTGCCCTCCCATTTAGAGTTACTTCGCCTCTACCTCCTCTACTCTAGCTAACTAGTAAGCCTTTACTATAAGAAGTTATGAATCTAATAAAGGTATATTCGGATAAAGAAAAAAAGTTTAGAGGAGAACTATATAATATACTTGGAGTAAAACTATAGGTCTTCTATAACTATTGTAATAAGGTTAAAATTTAACGCCACCAGTACTACTATACTTTCTCTATTATGTTAAAGGGACGGGCAGTAACATTCTATTATAACTATATTGCGGGTAAAAACTATAACTTTAATGTAATGCTTTAGCTTACTAGAGCCCACTTTAAGACTAATAAGAATCGCTAACTTTATATATCTAAATGGCGGAAGACTATATTTTAGAGAGTTATTGCTTCTAACCTAATAAAGACTTATTTAGAGTGCCTTTAACTACTCTTTAATAAACTTTAGAAAATCTAACGTGGCCTTACTAAAACTTACTAAAATAAGAACAGCCTAAGGGACTAGGTTATCTTAGTATACTATAGCGTTCCTAAGTGTAACTTGGCGCTATATAAACCTATAAATACGTTTAAAGGAGTATATGCTAAGCTACGCTCCGCTATAGGTACTATAATATAAATATAAGAATCTTAATAGTTTTATACCGAAAACCCTACCTAACTAAGTATTCCTGACCAACACGATTATAACTAGACTAATTAAATATATAGTGGCCGCGGTAGGGAATACGGAAGAGGGTATAATTAACGTTAACTATAAGGTAATTATAGAGGTCCTTGTGGAGGTTTATTTTAAAGTAATCGCTAAAAGAAGTACTACGTTTATAAGAAGCTAAATTGCTAGTTAACTAGATATTCCCTTAATAAGCAAAAAGAGGCATATAATAAGTTCCGTTAAAGTATAAAAAACATTAGAAATTATAAGGTTACTACGGCCTACTTCTAAAGCTTCCTAGTTTAATATAAAGGCGTAGAAGATTTTAAGGGTAAGGTTAATAAGACCGAACAGCTCCTTATAGATATAGAAATTGAGGACTACTTACCTAACTAATACTTTACTAAGTATAGTAAGGTAAATAGCACATAAACTATTACTATCTTTAATAACCAATCTACACTCCATTCTATTATGAAGTTAGATATCTTTAATAAGCTAAAGGAGAGCTCCGCGTTTTTCTTTAATGATAGATACTTGGCGAATGTCTTCTATAGTATTATGCCGGATACTAAAGCCGTAGGAGTATCTATAGTAGGAGAACCTTAAGTTTGAGCCCTTTAGCAGCTTAATAGCTCTGTTTAGATTAACTATTTAATGGCAGGCTAGTATACGATTTGTTTTAATAAAGGTACTATAATCTCTCTCGGCATAATTAGGGTTTAAACCCCCTTAGGGTACATTAGTTTTTATATTGTTCCTATAAACACCCTATTTCTATTTTGCATCAGAGATATAGATAAATTAGGCGTTAAGCTTAATAACCTTAAGAATGTACTCATCTAAGGAGATAATTAGGTGCCCGTTATGCGTAAGTAGGGTTACCCCTAGTTACTCCTTTATTAACTAGAAAAGAGCGTTACTTAGAGCTACTTAACTAAGTTAGAGTTACACCAACTATACCATTGTTTTAGCTACCTATCCGTTTATTAATTGCTTAGGGTTCTTTAGTAAGCAGGCTATAAAGTTAAGGTTAAGGCAATTAAGCATCTTATAAAGTATTACTATTACTACTAAATAAACCAGAAGTCCCCTGGCCAATTTAAGTTTACCCTTAAGGATAACTATAACTTTAACTTTTATATTATTATTAACGTTATATATCTTAGTGGCAAGCTAGTGCTCTAAGTTATTAACTTCTTAACCTCCTTTTAAGCCGCGCGTTTCTTAAAAGATATATTAGCTAGAAACGCATAGGAGACCCTTTAGTTATACTAGATTAATATCTATTTAGGACCCCCTAATTAAATCATCTATAATATAGGAAAGAACTTCTTATCTATAAAGTTTTAATAATAGATAAAGGCAATAGCAATTAAGGTTAAGGAAGTCCCTATTAAGGCATATAATAGTATTAGAAAAGTAAAACGATATTACGCGCTATTACGCCGCGTATATAAGATTATCTCTTTAGAACTAAAGGACGCTAGCGAAGAACTTACCTTATAAATGGCTATTAAAGCTATTACTAGTCTTTAGCGCCTACCCTTAAATAACTAATAATTCTCTACTATCTCCCTCTATTATATAATAAGCCGAGGCTATTTATAAGGCAATAAAGGAGGTGCGACGTCTCTACGCTATACGCTAGGTTAACAACGTACTAGGAATAAGAAATAGCCTAAACACCTTAACTACGCTTAATCTGCTACTCTAGTCTAAGGTACGCGTATAGCGTAAAAAGGGAGGATAGTTAGGCCTACACCAACTCATTATAATTAATAGTTAAACTTGCACTATTTAGATACCTTATAGACCTACTTAATTCTGTTTAACTGTTATTAAGCCTTACTATAAAGATAATAATTCCGAGCCTTTATAGGATGCCCTAGAAGATACCCTAGAAGAGAACTATAATTAATATACTTTAGAAGGCAACTATAATCCTAATATAATTGTAGTAGATACGCTATAACTATAACGCGGTAGAGGTCGCCTAAAGGGATTATAAAATCGCTAATATCTTATTAATTTTAAAGAACAATTTATTACTGCTATTAAGAATAGAGTCAAGTTATTAATGGCCTTTATAATAGCTAAGGAGAAGGCTAACTTTAAACTCGCAAAACAGCTCTAAAAGGAAGGTTGTATTATAACTCCAGGAGCTCCTTTCTAAGTATTTAATAAGTAGGAGATCGATAGTCTTATTATAAAAGGAGTCTTTAAATTTAAGAAGTATAACCCTACCAAGTTCAATAGAGTTCGTATCTTTAAGTTAAGAATAGTTAACGAGATTAAAGGCAAAGCTACTAACGCCCCATTTAAGAAATTAAGGCTTATTATCTAAGGTTACAATAATAATGGTAAAGAGGTAATTCTTACGTAATCTCCTATAATTTAACGAGCTAGTTAGCGAGTTATTATTACGCTAGCTCCCTCCTTAATAAAGAATGGAATGGCGGTTTATTTACGAGATATTACTTAAGCCTACACTTAATTAGAGATGCCCCTTTAGCGCTTAATACTAGCATACCTTCTAGAGCAAATTCGCCACCAGTATCCTAAAGATACAATTATAGTTGTGCTTAAGCTATTGTATAGAATTATAGAGGCAGAAACTTATTAGTGGGCTACCTATAGCAAGCACTATAAAGAGAAGCTTTTAATAACTACTTCTATATTTAATCCCTACTTCCTTATTATAACCACAGGAACCCTATTCAGAATTATTAGTATATAAACTAATAATATAATTATCTTAGGAGACGACCAATTCTTAGCTCTTAAAGAGGATAAGCTAGTAAAGGCAAATCTTATAGCAAAGCTAAAGGAAAAGCTTAACTTAACAACACTATTACTCTTTAATAGATGCATCCTCTCCCTAAACGAGGATTCCATTGCTTTACGCCAGAAGGGTTAAGGTAAGAAGATTAACGTTATTAATATTAATTCTCTAAAGTAAGGATATGTAGAGCAACGTGCTTGCGGAGCTTATATTACTTCTATCTGTTAACCCAAGGCTTTATTTAATCTCTCTGTTGCGGCTTAACACTAGAAACTAACTAAGGACGATATCCTTACCCTAAATAAGCGTCTTTTTTAGCAAATAAACCATCTTAATTGGGGACTACTCTATATACCTATTAATCTTCCTACCGCTAAGCTCTTTATATTTGTTAATAGATCGTTCGTAAATAATAAAGATTTTAGCTCCCAGTTAGGATATAAGATTATTATTACAAACGAATTTACTAGAGAGAATAACTTTATAATCTATAGCAATCTTATCTATTAGAGCTTAACTAAGAGCAAGCGTATTACCCGAAGTGTTTTAGTATTAGAGATATATAGAATGGTTAGCGGAGTTAATATGGCAATTACAATTGGAACTACCCTAAAGATAATTATAAATTAACTCAAACTTCCCGTTATCCCTATAATCGTATACACTAACTTATATTCCCTCTATAAGTGTTTAGTTAAGCTTAGTACCACAAAGAAGAAGCGCCTTATAATTAATATTATGGCACTTTAGCAATCCTACAATCGTTAAAAACTCTTTAAGATTTAATAGATTAATAGCTAAGATAACCCGGTAGATATAATAATAAAGGCGAACCTAAACAAGGTACTAGAGACGTTTATTAATACAAATACTCTACGTGTATAAGTTAAAGGTTAGGTTAAAAGGGAGTCCCTAGAAATTTCTTAGTCACGTAAGGTCTTAAAATATCTAGGAACTTTAACTGGCGGTCGAAGTTATCTAATTAGTCAGATTCTGCAGACCCTAACTTAAACCAGCCAATTAGGATTTTCTATCCCCGGGATAGAAAATCGCTATTAGCTCGCTTACCGCTAGCGCCTTAGCGGCCCTACTAATAAGATACCTACCCATAACTTATAAGCAAGAAAGCACCACGTACTAAGAGGCAAATTTTGGGATAGCGAGACTTATGTTATAATAGCAATAGTAAGTAAGGAGGATTAATTTTTATTCCGCTAGTTAAGCGGTATATATATATAGATGGCAACTATAAAAGAAGAGTTACTAGTGTTAGGAATAAAGGGAAATGGTCACCATATAAGGTATATTGCCATCACGTATAGCAAGTTGCCATTACGTGCCGCCGCGGCACTAGCGTAGTAAGGAACCTTAAGTTCCTCACCCCTTTCTTTAAGAAGAAAAACAGAACAATTATTATACTATCTACGAACCGTAGCTACATAATATCCCCTTATATAACTAATAAAGGGGTTGTTTACCTAGGAGCTAGTTCTTAAGATCTATTAACTAAGATTAGAAACGGTTATAGAAATAGATATATTAGACTATATACTAGGGGCGTACTTTATATAGAAATATTAAAACAGATAGCACCTAGTGGCATACTATAGTCGGAAGATAATACCACTAGAGTTAAACTATAACATCTATAATAAGGAGTTATTAGGTATAGTTACAGTATTTAAGGAATAAAGAGCATTTTTATAAGGTATAGAGAAACTATTTATGGTTAAAACGGATTATAAGGACCTAATAGGATTCTTAATAATAAAGAAATTTAACTAGAGATAGGTTAGATAGGTAGAGATACTTATAGAATACTATTTTAAGATTTAGTATATTAAGGGTACAGATAATATACGAGTAGATGCTCTAAGTTAAAAGGCTAAACTATAAAATAATAAAAAGCCATTAGGGGCTTTACTGCGAAAAGACATAGATGGATTAATTAGGTATAATTATCCAAAAATCGCAGCAATATAGGAAAAGAAAGTCTACGAGATACTAGGAAGCTTTTGGGTATAAAGAATTCTAAAGGCATAGCTAGAAGATTTACAGACGGATATATACAAAAATTAAGAAGCATAGCTAAGCAATTTATGGAAGAGTTCTATAAGGGATTAACTTAAGGACATAATAGAGCCATAGGCTTAGTATTAAGATTCTAGAAGGAGTACATTATTAATAAAATCTAGGGCTTAGCGCGAAAAGTTATAAAAGAATGTCTAGATTGCTAAAGGAATAAACTAATAAGGCATAAGCTATATAGAGGACTACAACCTATTAAAACACTAGAGAGACTATAGGAGGTTATATTATAGGACTTTGTTATTAAGTTACTAAAGTTAAAAGACCCTATTACCGGATAAGATTATAATATAATCTTAGTAATAATAGACAAGCTTATAAAGTAGGGATACTTTATAGCATATATAGAAGAAATATCAGTAGAAGATATCGCTAGAATCTATATTAAAGAAGTATTTATAAGATATAGGGCACTAAGCAAGATTATATTAGATAGAGATCTAAGATTTATAGTAGTATTCTAGGAAGTGTTCTTAGCAGAGTAAGGGGTTTAAGTAGCAACTTCTACTATATATTATCCGCAGACAGACGGTTAAATAGAAAGACTAAATTAAATACTAAAGCAGTACCTAAGGCATTATATTAATTATGCACAGAATAATTAGGTATCGCTATTACTAGTTATACAGTTTACATATAATGCAACACCTTAAGAAGGAATAGGTATATTACTATTTAAGGTAAATTATGGATATAAGCTAAAAACATTATTATTACTATAATAAGCAAAGAAAATAAGTAGTATAGCTAAAGAAAGGATAAAGACGTTAATAAATCTTTATATAGACCTTATAGAATTAGTAAAGAAAGTATAAAATAAAATAAAAAGGTACTATAATACTAAGAGATCTAAGGGACCAGATCTTAAGGAGGGAGATAAAGTATGGCTACTATATAAAAATTTCAAGAGTTAACGACTAAGTAAGAAATTAGACTATGTTAGATTAGGACCTTTTAAAATTATATAAAGGATTTCACTAGTTACGTTTAAGTTAAACCTATTAGCTAAAATAAAGATTTACCCTATATAGCACATTGTAATGCTAGAGCCAGTATATAAGAATATTAAGCCACTAGTCTATAAAGCAGATACGTATAGAGAATAGAAAGAAGACAAATAGTAAGTTTTGAAGATTATTAGTTATAAGGACGTTAATAATAAAATATAGTATAAGGTTAAGTGGATAGGCTATACTAAGACTACCTAGAAGCTACTAGAAAATTTAAAGAACGCTATAAAAAAGGTATAGGAGTATTAGAAGAAATTAGGTTAGGTAGTATTAATAAAGAAGAATCGCTAAAGAATGAGTTACCTAAGGGGGACCTAAGAAGAGCAGTTGCCGAGCTACTTAGATCTGTTTCCTTCTCTATTAGAAGAGAATCTATTCTTTTATTACTAAGTTCTTATAAATCTTATTCTATAAGTTTCCATTCCTTAAAACGGACCTTCTTACGGACCTTCTTAAGATAGATTAACCGAGCGGACGCCATAAGACGAGACTTAAGGGCCTATTACTAAGTATTAGCAGCCTCCCGTTTAGCATTATAGAAACGGCGCAACTCCGCTAGGGCAATAGATAGTTTATTATCTAGCTGCGCAGCAGTAGATTAAATATAAAACCCTAAAATAAATCAATTAAGGAACTAGACAACTATTAAAAGCAATAAGTTGTATATATTTAGCGTTAGAGATAGAGTAAACGTTATAGGACGAATGAATATTTGCTTTAGTACACTCTAAGTAAGAGAATAGTTATTGTAAAGATGGACTCGCCAACGTAATATAGACTAACCCCTCTTTCGAACAGCGAGAATATAGAAATGGTATAATCTTACTAAGAGATAATATTGCAGCAATAGTGCGAGCATGACGAGCAGTTAAGGAAGAAGAAATTGCTTTAGGTATAATAAGCAATAATATTAACCAAATTAATTAGATGGATATTATACCTCTAGTAAACAACTTAGAGATATTTTAGATCTTTAAGGACGAAGATAAAGAGGAGGGAGATAGTGTTATGGACGCTTTAAGTACAATATTATAACTACTTAGAGAAGAGTCGGAAGAAGCTAGTTAGTTAATTTAGGTATAGTCTAGGATAGAGCTAATAAAACTATATAATAAATAGTAACCAAGGTCATATAATATAATCTATATGTATAATTATAGCACCTGTCGTACCAACCGCGTGCCTACGCGTTTGGTACGCCGAGTACGCGTTTACGCGTTCGGTGCACCAACCACCCGCTTATGCGTCTGGTGCACCCCTGAAGCACTAACTAATTAGGGGGGAGGTGCGTTAGTATATAGACTACGTAGTCTACCTTAATAGAATCGACAGTCACTACCGTCTAAATAAGCATACGATACTATACGTATTTCGTGCCCCTAGACACGACTTACTTATACCATTAAATTGGTACCGACACTAATCAGTAAGCGCGCACAGATTAGGAGATACGCACTTGCTTAGAAGACGTCTAACGCTCTACCTTGCAAGCCCCTATTTCAGTTAAATAGAATTAAAGTACTCTAGATTTGGAAGACATCTGACGCTCCATCTTACCTAGAATTACCTTAAATCCACCCTGGTTTTAGAAGACGTTTACGCTCCACCTTAATTAGAGATATTAACCACTGTACTAGTAGTTAACGCGACCACGTTAAGAACACGATTATACTAAGAACGCGACCACCACACCCTACCAAAATACCCCGGCCTTCTCTCTGACCCCTTACGGAGACCTCTTACCCTTTTATAAACCGTTACGGACCCGTTAATTACTTTTACGGACCGTTACGGAGACCTCTTACCCTCCTGTGAACTACTACGGACCTGTTAAGACCCTATGGAGACCCCCTTACCCTTTTACGAACCGTTACGGGCCCGTTAACCAATTTTACGGACCCTTATAAGACCTCTTCCACCCGCTACGCACTACACTATACTATACAGTATGGCAGATATCAGCAAGTAGGTTAATAAAGGTTAAAAGAAGTGGAGATAAGGAGTTAACGTTACGTCTATAGATAACGTTAACAACTATATCAAATTTAAAATCCTTAAGTATAAATACTTTAAGCTTATAAACGTTGACCTATAGGAGCAATACTAGGAAGACTTTGCGGACTTTACGGAAGCCATCTTTAAGGAATGCAACCCTACTACTATCCGTAACCTACGGACCCTTTTACATAACTAAGGCGTATGGGTTAAAAGGAACAAACAGGTCACTATTGTACAGTCCTTGTACAATATAATATATAAGGAGGACCGAACGGAATGGACTAAGGAAGAAATCCTAGATAAGTACAATACTACTAAGGAACTCTTTGCTTCTTCTAAACTTAATATAATTGCTAGCCTTATACCTAACCCTCTTAACTAAATTCGTCCTATAAACCTAAGCAGTTTCGGAATTAATCTTACTGGCTAAAGTACACCTAGTACTTATGTTACGGACCGTAATACCCCCGTAACCTAAATTACGGACTATAATACCCCCGCGAACTAAAATACGGACTAAACCCCTCCTATTATTCAAACTATAGATCTGTAACCTATATATCCGCAACCTATAAATCCGCAAGCTATAGACCCGCAAACTACCTAAGTAAAGACCTATAGTAAGGAGCTAGCTAACCTAGCTAAGCTCTATACTGATAAATCCAAGTATAGCGGTAAAAATAACAACTTTGACTTTAAACTAATTATCTTTACGGACCTCTGTTAGAAGGCCGATATTCCTAAATAGAAGTTTAGCCAAGCCTACTCTACCATACTGCGCGGCCTAGCACTTAACCATTACTACACTAACCTTAAGAGTAACCCTTTTGGTGTTCCCTTTAATAAGCTATATAAAGCCACACGTAACTACTTTAAAGGACCGGAATATAGGCGTAATATCCTTACTTAATGGAATGTAACTAAGTTACGGACCGTAATAGACAAGAATACTAAAAAATTAACTATAGAGTGCCTACAAATCCTTATTAAAGACCTCTGCTACCTATAGTATAGTTTTAATATTAAGCTTCGAACGGACGACTTCTTGTATAATAAACTGATTACGGCCTGCTAGGAAATGGAACCCTATAAATACGCCTATTATAAGCCCGCAGACACTGTAGCTGGCCTTATTAACGATTTACGGTCCTCTATTACAACGTACGAAGCCTTAAACCCGCTAGGCAGTACTTAAGCTTTTATTATAGACCTGCAAAATCCGCAACCTGATTTAGATGCCTACTTTACGGACCGCTAATACTGCTAGTAGTATCCGCATCAACCAGGTTCTACCCGTAACCTTCGTAGCAACTTCTGTATAAAAGTATACCCCCGCAGACAAATTAATTAGAAGTGCTTTGTATACGGTAAGGAAGGATGTTAGTCTATAAGGCATACCTAGGAAGAACGTAACAAGTCTAGGAAGAGACTTAATAACTGGATTAACCAGTTTATTTTAAAATATAAAGGAGAGGAAATAGAGGAGCCCCCTAACAAGTTAATAGAAGCCCTTATAATTAACTTTAACTTAGACGCTTAGAAATAGGAGACCTTAGAGATATTCCTAACTACTTTTGGACCTTTTATGGACAGTTAAGCCTTTAATACTATAACCGTATTAGCCGACCGCTCCTTTATACACTCAATTACACCTAAAAACTAGCCTATAAGTATACCCGTTAAACCTATTACGGACGTTATAAACCGTGAATAGGACCTATTTGTATATATTACTACAGAATGCTATACCCCTAAAGAATTCTATGGCGTTATAATCGATACAGGTGCCTCTAAGAAGTCTACTATAGGTTATGGACAATACCTTGTATATAAGACTACCGTAAATAATAATACGGACATTAACACTATATAAGCTGGGGCTGTAAACGTCCAATTTGGCATTGGTTTAACCGCATCAATTAGATTAGTCGCAGTTAAGACCCTAATTAGCCTAGTTAACTTCTACATAGTAAAAGCGGACACCCCTTTTCTACTCTGTCTTGCAGATATGGACAGGTTATAGGTTTACTACAACAATATTACGGACACCTTAACTAGCCCCGCAACTGCCCTAGGAAGTAAGTATATCACCCTACCAATTATATGACGATTTAGACACCCGTTCCTTATATGGGGAGAGACTTTATAGACCTATATTTAGGAATCTTTTAACTACAACCCGTGCTACCTTACCAATACTGAAATCCACCGTTTGCACCGCCGTTTCGGCTACCTATTAGCTGAAAAGCTATATAGAGTTTTTAAACGCTCTGGACATAATAATATTAATAGGAAGGCAATCGACCACCTAACTAAATACTGCTCTTTTTGCCAGAAATACGGACGTTCCCTAGGTAGATTCAAGTTCACCCTTTATAAGGACCTTAACTTCAACCACTTAGTGTATGTGGATATTATGTATATTAACGGCAGTCCAGTATTATATATAGTTGACGAGGCAACCCGCTATTAAGCCGCCCGTTAGTTACAAAATATATCCGTAAAATATACTTGGGACATTTTACGGACCTGCTGGATTAATATATACCTTGGACCCCCTAAGTATATCACCCACAACGCTAGTAGGAACTTCATCAGTAAGGAATTCCAATAGTACGCTACGGCCATGGCTATTTTAATAAAAGCCGTTCCAGTTAAGGCGCACTGGTCTGTTAGACTTATTAAGCGAGCTTACTTAGCTTTATAAAAAGCTTACCAGATTATTACGGACGAGTATAAGAATATTTAAAAAGAACTGGCTTTACAGATAGCCGTAAAAGCCGTTAACAATACCGCTAGCCCTAATAAACTGGTACCTACCCTTTTAGTCTACGGAGCCTACCTAAGGATAAGTAAACTGGACCCTCCTGCCCCGTCCGTTACGGATTAAGCAGCTATAATACAGAAGGCAATGGCCGAAATAGTTAAATTACGGGCCAAATAAACTGTTAATAACGCTCTGCACTACCGTAACGGACCTAATACGACCCTAGTACACAACCTCCCGCTTAACTCTAAAGTTCTTGTATGGCGTAAAAGCGGCAATTGGACTGGACCTTACCGTCTACTAGCCGTAGAAGACGAGACCTGCTGTGTATAGCTCCCTAGCGGACTAATAAGCTTTAGAAGCACGTCCATAAAACCCTATTTTCGGTCTAAAAACATCTATAATATTAAGCTAGACGAACTAGAAGCACCCGCCGAATTAAATAAACTAGAAGCACCCTTACCTACCCTAGAGGTCCCCTAGAAACCTAATAAACTTATGGAACCTACTATAAAGCGTAGCCGAGGACGCCCCCGCAAAAACCCTATAACGGAGAATTACTTAACCTCCGTAGGCATATCCGTAAAGCAATCTCTGCCTATAGATATATTAGTTCTAGTATAGGAAACCCCTTTTACGGACTTATAACGCAAAGAGATTAACGGACTACTTAAAAAGGGCGTCTTTACGGTTATAACGGAGAGAGACGTTCCGCAAGGCGTCTATATATTTAACTCGCGCTTCGTTAACAAAATTAAGCACCCTAGTACTAACAAAGCCTTTAAAAAGTCAAGGCTTATTATACAAGCTTATAACGACCAGGGAAAGGACCTCGTCCTCACACAATCGCCTATAATTTAACGGGTTAGTTAACGGATTATACTTGCGCTTACGCCGGGACTATAGTAAACTAAACCCGTAGCCCTCTACTTACGGGATATCTCGCAAGCCTATATACAGTTTAATATCTACCTAAGTAGGGATATCTTTATACGGCCACTACTTAAGCTTAATCTATAACTAGGAACAATTTTATGGATTATAAAACCACTTTACGGAGTGCCAGAAGCTGGAAACCACTGGTTTAAGACGTACTACTAGCACCACGTTAGTAAACTTAAGATGGAGCAGTCGACCTATAACCCTTGCCTCCTATATACCCTATTGAACGGCCTTGGCATTGTTAGACTCTAAACGGACGATACCCTTTTTCTAGCAGACCAAACTTTTACGGATATAGAAGAGACCGAACTATAAGAAGCCAAGTTCCTAGTAAAGCTGTGAGAGTAGTTAACTAAGCGGACTCTAATTAAGTTTAATGGAGGCTTAATTACACAAAAGGGTAACTTAATCTAGCTGACTTAGGAACGCCAAGCTTAAAACCTGAAGCCTATTACGGTAAAGCCTACGGACCTTACTAGTTCCTATGGAGAGACCTGTAAGACCGTAAATATAAAGGACTAATACGCTGCACAGCGTGTAAGAGGTGCCTATATCGCCATAGTCTGTTAACCTAAATCTGCCTATGACTTATCCTTTACGGCCCAGGTAGTAGATCCGCAAGAAGAAAATGTTAAGTAACTTAATAAGCGCATCTAATAGCAAATTGACAATGCGATAAGAGGACTTACTTTTATACCGCTAAACCTAAATTCCATTAGCGTAATAGTATTTACGGACGCCTTCTTCGCCAATAATAGGGACCTGTCATCGCAAATCGGCTTTATAATTGTACTTATGGACTGTAATTAGGACGTAAATATACTGCACTGGTCTTTAATTAAATGTAAGCAAGTAACCCGCAGTGTACTAGCTTTTAAACTATATGCACTAGCCTATGGCTTTAATATAGCAGCCGTAATCAAATTAACAATCCAGAAGATCCTATAATTAGAGCAGCTACCCCTGGTTTTATGCACCGATTTAAAGTCCCTCTACGACTGCCTAGTTAAACTAGGCACAATACAGGAGAAGAGGCTTATGGTCGACCTAATATGCTTACGTTAGGCCTATGAACAACGCGAGATTACGGAAGTTAAATGGATCAGTAGTGGAGACAACCTAGCAGACGCCATGACTAAGGCAAAGCCGTATTAAGCTCTTAAAACCCTAATTGATATGAATAAGCTTAACCTAAAGGTCATAGAATGGGTAGAGCGAGACTAACGGAGCATTTACGGTTCAGTTACGACCTGTCGGAAGGCCGTATGGTATATTTACGGCCCGTTAAAAGGCCGTACAGTTTATTTTGCGGACTGTAAGCAGGACTTACGGCCAGATTGGAGCACCATTTGGAAGGCAACCCAGAAGGCACCTTAGGAGGGATTTCCTATGTATTTTCTTATGTGTTTTATGGTTCTATTAAGGCAATTACGGAGGCTATACATAAGTGGTTTCATTTTCCAAGTACCGCTAGTGTATAATTACAGCACCTGTCGTACTAACCGCGTGCCTACGCGTTCGGTACGCCGAGTACGCGTTTACGCGTTCGGTGCACCAACCACCCGCTTACGCGTCTGGTGCACCCCTGAAGCACTGACTAATTAGGGGGGAGGTGCGTCAGTATATAGACCACGTAGTCTACCTCAATAGAATCGACAGTCACCACCGTCTAAATGAGCATACGATACTATACGTATTTCGTGCCCCTAGACACGACTCACTTATACTATTAAATTGGTACCGACACTATATAATCTATATAATCTATATAATCCGTAATAGAGTAGATAAAGTACACATATATTATATATAAGAAGGATTTTATAAGAGTATGGTTGTGTATTTAAGGACCCTTAGTCCCTACCTAGATAGTTCCTTCCTTATAGTAATTCTTAGAATATAATTAGAGTTAATCTGTTAGGCAACCACTCTACCAGTTATTATTACGTTATTTAACTATTATCTTTGCATTTCCTATACACCTAGCCTATTAACGAGCCCATTATAGTTCCTGCTATAAGGTTCCGTTATAAGAGGCATAGTTAAAGTACATAAGGAGGGTATAAAGGGTTAATCTTACAGTTAAATATAAGGCCGCTACTGCACCTATTAACGCGTCTACTAATATTAGAGACGCTAATTTTACTATAGCTATTAATGCGGCGCTTTAAGTAAGAGGTATTCTAATTAAAGCAGCGGCTAATAAGGAGGTAGAGTCCTCTAGTGAGGATTATAAAGGTATAGTAGAGGAAGCTACTAGTAAAAAAAAGGCGTTAATTACTACTAAAATATAGAAAGAGGCTGCTAAACGGCGTAAATGTGTAGAAGTTAAAAGCAAGCATCTATATACGCTGCTTAAACGCTATTACTGCCTTTAATAGCACTATAAGAATAAAAAGCACGGCACTATATACTGTCTTAAATTTAACTTAAAGCACTACCTAATACTACCTTATTACTTAATACGCTAGTCAGAGGCAATAAAATAGAAGAAAGCCACGGTTAACATACTAGATCTATTCTTGCTATTAAAAATTAAGTATAGTAAGTACCTATAGGATAAGGAGGATAGAAAAGATATAAAGGCGTCTTTAGGCAGCTATAAGCACCGTTAAGGTAACTCTTATAGTATAGATAAATTAAGCTTTCCCCCCCAACGACAGCAGCGATAAAAGGCTTATACTACAGTTATATAGTCACTAGCTAATTCTATTTAATAAGATCTATTACTAATGGTATTAACGCTTTTAATAAACTAGATATAGTAGTAGAGCTAGATATAGTAGTAGAACTAGCTATAGAACTAGTAGACGCTATAATAGTTATAGAGCGCTATATAGGCAGTACTACCTTCTTTTATATTACCAACCATTACTAATAGTTGTTTTATAGTAGATCCTATACTAAATATAAGACCTTTTTTAGTACCTTCTTTATAGAGCGCTTTATCTAATTCTACTCTATCCTCTAAAACGCCTACTAGTCCTTACTATCTACTCTTAAATACGCCTTCTACTAGCCTACTACCTAGTAGCCCCGCCCGCAGTAATATTAAATAATTAGATAGTAAGCTTAGCGTCTTTATTAAATAGCTATAAAGCCATTATCTAGCTTTTGTCCACGCCTTTACTAAAGCGGAGTTAATTTTAGTTGACAAGTACTATACCTTTAAGATGCTTAATATTACGGCACTAGTGGAAATTAGTAGATTATGGCGGATAGTTGCAGATAGTTATAAACAGTTGTAGACAGTTGTATACAGTTTTAAATAGTTGCTATTACGTAACCAGAGGATCGTATATAACGTCGAGCGGCGCCGCCCTCTGTCTCCTTTCCTTTCTCTAGCTTTAGATCTTTGTTTATAGACTACTAATTATATAGGCTTGCGCGTCCCTCTTGCCATACTCGTGCCTTAATTAACTAAGTCGCTAATATTATCTAAAGCTCATCTACTCTTCTTCCTAAGAAGGAACTTAAAAAATATTTACGGACTATAAATAAGAATAGAATATAGAAGTAAACCTAAAGGCTATTACCAGAACTTAAAGAACAAAACAAAACTAGAAGAATAGAAAAGAATAATAAGATTTACAGAATACGCATAGACTAGAACCCCTATAAGAATCCTACTAAAAGTTACCCTAATAACCGTATCACTATGCTAAGAACTACAGCAGCCGGTAAAGCAGCCGCAGGACCCTTAAATACCTCTAATAGTAAAACAGCAACTAACTTAAACTCTTAGGTGGAGCTTGTAGTAGCTAATGCTGAAATTAAATAACTTTAAGAGCTACTTAAAGCTAGAGAACCCCTTATACCTAGTGAAGAGTTATTAAACACCTAGAGACTTGCTATAGTCCTTAAGGCCCTAGCCTAACATATAGTATTAGCATTATTATAGTCCGCGAAGGTTGCGGACCCCTTATTACTTATAGACGGAACCGACCCTATATTTAATAATTAGAAGCTTTAATTATAGGATAAGCTTAAAATTAATACGGACTACTTCCCTACCACTTAAGCTAAAATAACCTATGTCTTTAGCCGTGCCAGTAGGGACGTATAGACGCACCTACGTCCTTAATATATATAGGACTTAGCAGATCCCTTCCTCTCTAGAGAAGAGATAATTGTACACCTGTTTTCTATCTATAAGGACCCCTTTAAAGTATAAAACGCCCAACTTAACTATAAAAGCCTAAATATAAAAATAATGGAGACCTTTTTAGCCTTTTAGACCCGCTTTCTATACCTAGCTGGCTAGGCTTAAATTCCCCAGGAAGATCTAATGCTAGACCTATTTAATAAGCTTACCCTAGACTTACAGCGAGCTATACTGCTAGTTTTTACTACTATATAGACGCTAAAGGAACTTACGGACTAGTGCTTAGCTATTAACTAAGGCCTCCGCTAAATTAAGGTATGCGCCAAACGGTATAAAGCTAGAAACCCTTTAAATCAGACTATAAGCAATACAAGAACGGCCTATAATGCCTTAGCACAATCAGCAACCCCCGCAGCACCACCTATACAGCCTACCACCAATTTAGCAGCTAGCCGTGCGGTTAGCCCTGCCATAGGTCTAGCGAATGCTTAGCCTATATATAGCAACCCCTATATATAGGCCCTTAGTAATTAAGAAGCTTGCTTCTCTTGCGGTTAAAAAGGCTACTGTGTAAAGGATTATCCAATAAACACAAAAGCGGACAAGGTCCTATTAATTTAGGAGGATAGCGTAGAGTTAGAAAAAGAGGAACCCTAGAGGAAGACTCCTCTCTAGGGTTAAAAGGGATTAATATATTAGATGTTAATCTAGGTTGGCTAGTTAGTAGAAAAAGCTGCACTATCCCTTATACTTTATTTTATAATAGATACTAAGTTTTAACCTCTGCTTTAGCTAACTCTAGAGTAAATGCCTTTGCCTTAATAGATACCCAGTATACTATAAAGCTGGCTAACTTTCTAAATGCACCTATTAAAGAACTGCCCAAACTAATTCCTATCTATAGGTATAACGGGCGGATAGGGCTACCTATTACAACTATCTTGCGGATTTACCTCCGTGTTAATAAATAAAGGTAGTATAACATCCCCTTCCTTATTACGGACCTAGGTAGCTATAATATAATCTTAGGGCAAAAATGGCTAGCCTATTTAGGCTTATAGCTTAACGTACGGAGTAGACAGCTTATCTAGCTAGAAACCTTACCCCTAACCCCTTCCTTTATAAAAGAAATCAGCATTATAATAGAAAACCTCGTACGGCCCTAGATTAATACTATTTACTAGGCTGATGCTATACGTAGGGACCAGGCCTTTGAGAAAGATATATAGCTTAATTCGCAACGGATCTATATACTACGTCGCCCCCAGACTACCTATATTACGCCACCCGCATTAAAGACCTAGGAAGTTAGTAGTAACCTAGAAAAGCCCCCTATAGAGAGCTTAAGCCCTATATAGCCACGAAGAATAGTAAGGGATATTAGATGTCACACTAAACTAATAGATTAGAGAGATAATCTGCGGAAAATAGAATAGGAGCTAAGAAAGATTATAAACCCTAGACTACAAAATACGGTCCGGAAAACGGCTATAAGGAAACTAGCGGACCTCCTACCAGTTAATATCTGCTGCATTAGTGCCGTAGGATTCTACTAAAACTTAGTTTAGCCTAATACCGTTGCCTTTACAATAAGCTTATACAAAATTAATTAAATAATTAAGGAAAAGGGAAGTAAGCTTAGCGGATAAGAAAGTAAGCTTATAGATAAGGAACTAGTAGAACAAAAGCTGCCCTTTTAACACCAGAAATTTAAGGACGTATTCTTTAAAGCAGCGTTTAATATACTTCTACCTTACTAACCGTATAACTATAAGATTGAGATTAAGCAGGGCAAGGAAAACACCCTTAGCTTTAGCCCCCTCTATAAGTAGTCTATTACCAAATTATAGGCTATAAAGTAGTATCTTATTAATAACCTAAATAAGGGCTTTATTAAGCCTAGCTAATGTGAGGTGATAAGCTCCGCACCACTCAGCCACACAAACCCGCAAAAGGTAAGCGAGTGACTGGCTTAACGCCAGGCACGGCTGTGCGGAACAATACATATAGGCGAGGTGACCTCGTCACCTGACAGCTAAGCCCCTTTTACCTTACCTATTCTCTTTATTAAAAAGCTAAATAGAGGACTCCGCTTCTATATTAACTACTATAAGCTAAATAATATAACCCACAAGGACCGCTATCCGCTGCCCCTACTTAATAAAACTCTAGCCTAAATAAGTAGAGCTAAAGTCTTTATAAAACTTAATATCCGCCAGGCCTTCTACTAAATTAGGATAGACCCCAGGTCTAAAGATCTTACTATATTTTAGACCTATTACGGAACGTATAAATATAAGGTACTCCCTTTTAAACTAATTAACGGGCTAGCTATATACCAGCGGTATATAAATAATATACTCTTTAACTACCTTAACAACTTCTATATAGCCTATTTAGATAATATTATAATCTACTTTAAGAATAAGCTAGAATATAAGGAGTACGTCTATAAAGTCCTATAACGGCTCCGCAAGGCTAGCCTCTAGGTCAACATTAAGAAGTTAAAGTTTAGTATTAAGCGCATAAAGTACCTAGGTTTTATTATTAGTACGGATGGAATTAAAACCAACCCAGAGAAGACGGCCGTAATTAACTAGTGGGCACCCCCATGGACCATAAAGGGGGTATAATCATTTTTAGGTTTTTATAACTTCTACTAACGCTTTATTAAGAACTACAGCAAAATCGCCCAGCCTCTTAACCGTCTTACTAGAAAAAACCAGCCCTTCTACTTTAACGCTATATATAGGCAGGCCTTTAATAAGCTTAAGAAACGGCTAGTATCGGCTCCCCTACTCGCCCATTTTGACCTAGAACGGCCCTTAATGCTAGAAACTAATGCCTTAAATGGCGCGATAGCTAGTGTTTTTTCCCAAAAGCAACCGGACGGAGAGTGGCACCCTATTATATACTATTTAAAGACTATAATAGATGCTAAGCTAAACTACTACATCCATGACAAAGAAATGCTGGCTATTATCTCTAGCTTTTAGCACTGGCGTGTATAGCTAGAGGGGACCCCTAAGCTAATTAAGGTAATTTTAGATTATAAAGCCCTAGAATACTTCATAACAACCAAGGCCCTTACGGCCCGGCAGGCACGCTAGGCGGATACCCTATCTTAGTTTAACTTCTTAATTATATATAAACCAGGCGCTATAAACCATACGGACGCTCTTATAAGGCGTAAGTAAGACCTAGATAACTAGACGGCTGTAAAGATCTTATTATAGACCCAAACGCTACTATAACTAAAACACCTTAACCCCCAGATACGGGCAGAACTAAGTATAGACTCCTTAGGCGCCAAGATATATCCTATTAACTCCTCTAAACTTAACCTTATTAATAAACTACTATAGGCTAACTAAACGACCCCCTTTCTATAGGAGTACCGTAAAAAGGCAAAGAACGTTACTAGCCTATAGTCCCTTAAAAACGGACTACTTAAGTACTAGGAACGGCTAGTAGTAGCTAAAGAATAGAACTTACGGACCCGGCTTATTGCCAAAGCTTATACCTAGGTCTCTACGGCCTACCCTAGAAAAAATAAGACCCGTAAGATTATTGGCGACCGCTACTACTAGCCCGGAATAGTTGTAGATATTAACCGCTATATATGGAACTATAATAACTGCTATAGATCTATAATTCCATAAGATAAGACCCTAAGACTATTAAAACTACTCCTAATACCAGAACGCCCCTAGTAGTATATCTCTATAGACTTTTATAAACTACCTACGGACCGTAACGGATATAATATGGTTATAATCCTAGTTAACTGCTTTAGCAAGCGCCTATTCTTAATCCCCTATTATAAGAATATTAATACTAAAGAGGCGGCCTAACTATATATCTACTACGTCTACCGAATTTACGGACCACCAGATACTATTATATCCGATTATAGGCCGTAATTTATTTTAGCTTTCTGGAATAAGTTTACCTAAATCTTAGGTATTAAGCTAAAGCTTTCTATAGCATACCACCCCCAGATAAATGGTTAGATGGAAATTATAAATTAATACTTAGACTAGAGACTTCGGCCTTTTATTAACTACTTTTAAGATAACTGGGCTAAACTACTACCCCTAATAGACTACGCCCAAGCGACCCTACCTCACAATTCTATAGGATTTGCCCCTATCTAGCTAGAAATAGGCTACTTACCCCGTATAAGCTTTAACTAGGAAAGACTAGAAGGACCCTAGACCATACACGAAAAACTATCTTATAAGGAAGCCTAGCAGTACCAAGCGCTTAGAAAAAGCCTAGATAGTAGCCCATATAAATCTAGAAAAGGCTTAGAAATTAATGTAATAGTAGGCAAATAAGCATAGGCGAAAGCCTAACTTTACCGTAGGAGATATAGTCTGGGTTATAACAAAGAACTAGAAAATAGAACGACCTAGCCGTAAGCTAGACTATTAGATAATAGGACCGTATAAGGTTTTTAAGAAGATAGGCAACGCGTACAAAGTAAAGCTCCTAGATTTAATTAAAGTTTACCCTATTTTCTCTCTAGATAAACTATAGAAAGCCGCAAATAACCTATTACCTAGATAAAAAAATAAACCTCCCCTGCTAATTTAAGTTAATGGCGACAATAAATAGGAAATTAAAGAAATACTGGCCTGTAAGCTTATAAGGGGAACGTTAAAATATTATATTAGTTGGAAAGGGTATAACCCGGACCCCACTTAGTACCCTATATAGAACTTTATAGGTAGCCCCCATAAGCTTTAGGAATTCCATAGTTGTTACCCTAATAAACCCGGACCCCTAAAGTACCTTAATAAGTAGATGGAGTGCTGGAATAGCGAAGATAATAAGCTGCCTATTAAGCATAAAGATAAAAATACCCTATAGATATAATACGGACGTACAAAGCCTAAGGGCAGGCTTTTTTAGAGGGGGGGGTAATATTACGGCACTGGTGGAAACCGGTAGATTATGGTGGATAGTTATAGACAGTTACAGACAGTTGTAGACAGTTGTATATAGTTCTAGATAGTTGCCGTTACGTGACCAGAGGATCGTATATAACGTTAAGCGGCGCCGCCCTCCGTCTCCTTTCCTTTCTCTAGCTTTAGATCTTCGTTTATAGACTACCAATCGTATAGGCTTGCGCGTCCCTCTTGCCGTGCTCGTGCCTCGATTGACTGAGTCGCTAACACTTAAGTACGCGCTACTTAATAATAATATAGGCCATATAAAGCTGTATAGGGTTAGTTTAACGTACAGGCTTATTAATCGCATAGTGGATAACTTAGAGGACTTTAGAATAGATTAGTAATATAGTAGTGCTGCAGTAGAGGCCTTACTTAACGTCTTAATTGGTAGGCGCTCTATATAATAATAGACCTTATCCTTCCCTCTATCTACTGCTTAATTCCTGCCCGTAAAAAATAGCCTTTCGCCCTTTTATTAAATCCTTATTACTCTACCGCATAGTTTAAAAAGTTACCAAAGTTATTCTATAGTTTAGCTTTAAATTAATAAGTACACAGCCACTACTTTAGGTTGTAAAAAGAAGCCTTAATTAGATTAAAATTAGGTAAGTAAGGAGGAAGATATTTAATAATAATAATAATAATTCATTTCTTAACGTCCGATTCGGATCCCTATTGGGCCCACGCGGACTACTCCTTATGTACATGTGGGGAGAAAACTCTATTTAAGAAAACCCCGTGATCCATCTCCCCGCCTTTTGGGACTCGCCTGCGAGGCGCCTGCGGGGCGCCTGCGAGTCACCTGTGGTGCTCCTACTACCTTACTTTTTGACCTCCTTGGGAACCACTGCTGCCGTAACAAGCCTACGGACGCGCTAGTATCGCACACTTTACTCTACTACTGTAGAGTCATCAGGGGGCGCCCGTTGCTCGCCCCCCCCGCCCTCCATTACCATTTCCCTAGCAACCCGGAACTGGTAGACTTATATATTAATATAACTACTATATAAAGAATAGTTATAGTATAAGGCTACCTAGTAAAAGAAAATATACGCTAAATACTAAAACGTATATAAGGATTGAGGGCCCCTTAAAGAGGTAATA
>Ga0307515_10005661_pt1 | contig 25233 bp, 29 predicted proteins | sample 17_EM_MG_FD_194513 | JGI IMG/M metagenome (GOLD analysis project Ga0307515, IMG submission 194513) | Populus trichocarpa ectomycorrhiza microbial communities from riparian zone in the Pacific Northwest, United States - 17_EM | ecosystem: Host-associated > Plants > Roots > Unclassified | place... | reverse complement strand
GGACGATGAATCCGATATAGAGCACAACAATGGCATCGAGGATCCGGAATGCCCAGAGCAGCAGGATGTGAGCGCCGCGCCAAATGTGCCCGGATTGGTTCGGCCGACCCGGAAGTCAAAGAGACAGGCTGAAAAGGTGCTGGTGACGGTCACTGCAGTTGAAACGTGGAGAAATAAAGGAGGAAAAAAACAGTAGGACAGGATGTATCAATGGTTCACCAGCTTTATGTAGCTTGACCGAGAGTTTCAGTTAGAGATGTATTATGCGCGAATGGTAAGAAGTAGCTTGTGAATGTCGGTTCATAAATAGATGCATAGCAGGCGCAATGAATCTTTTAGCGTGAATCTTTTGGCATAATACATCAATTTTAGTCGTGTGAGAGTGAACAGTGCAACATGATTACGCCGCTCGGCTTTGCCACAGGGCCGAGTCCTAATCAAGCAGAAAGACAATCGATAAAGTCAATTCAGGATGAATACAATCATCGACGGCAGCAGATGTTGAATGGACAATACGTTAAAATGAGCGTCAACGGAGCGTCAACGATTTGTGGTCTTGTAAGTACGGTAATTCACCAGAGACATGGTCATTGTTATGTATAACGCACGTATTGGCCGCTTTTATTGGCAAAAGGGATAGCAACACAGTCACCGCCCCATTCTTAGCATGAGCGTCAATGGAGCGTCAACGATTTGTGGTCTTGTAAGTACGGTAATTCACCAGTGACTTGGTCGTTGTTATGCAAAACGGACGTATTGGCCGCTTTTATTGGCAAAAAGGATAGCAACTCTGTCACTGCCCCATTCTTAGCATGAGTGTCAACGGAGCGTCAACGATTTTTAGCTTTGCATCTTGAGTAAGTTATGTTCCGATTGGTTGCAGACATCCATCTATGAGATATTCGCAGCCTTTACTCGCAAAAACAACAGCGACATGCTCCCTGCGCCATCCTGAAAATGAGCGTCAATGGAGCGTCAACAGTTTTAGGACTTGCATATTCCGTAATCAAGGCGTCGCGCGGATCTCCGCGTGCATAACAGTATTATTGACCGCCTTGCCAGGCAAAAATACCATATATCGAAGGTGAAACACAGATACCAAATTAATCGACATTGCAAACTGCTCAACAAGCAAAAGCACGTTGTTGGTTGTTGTAAATGCGATTTCGATAAGATACTATTAACACACTGCAAATTCAAGAGCCTTATCTGAATCTATAGATGGACCCGCTGGGCGACCCACTGACAACCCGCCCAATTCAGACGGGCTGGGAGTTTACCATGGAACCGTACCCGAGTAGGCAGTTCGGGTTAATTGACGACCTGGACCGCCAATTTGGCAACGGTTCAGTTTGGACCCGGACCCGGACCCGAAGTGATGGTCCGGAACCGTTGCTAACACGAGCTGTACTCAGTGTATGCTGTACTCGGTGTATGCTATACTCGGTGTATGCTGTACTCGGTGTATGCCGTACTCGGTGATAACTGTGGTTCATGGCATGGAGAGATCGAGAGTGAAGACTCAAATTCGAGATGGTAGAGTTGAGGACGAGAAAGAGAGAGATGAGAGGAGATGGGGGAGCTCATCATGAGAAACTGAGACATGAGAGAATTTTGTGTGCGAGTCAATTTACCATCCCCGATATGGAAGATACGAGCCACGATCCGGCGTGTAATTACACCAATACGAGATCTTCCCAACCCAATCGGGCAAGTCGTACCGCTGATTTCTCATATCCGCTCTTATCCTCCATATCATTCTCATGTTCATCCTCCATCTCTCTGATTCTCGTCCACAACTCAACTATCATTGCAGAACACTAAGTTAAGTCATCCCTCGCTATCTTGCGATGCCATGATCATGAGTTAACACCGAGTACAGCATACACCGAGAGTACAGCATACACCGAGTACAGCATACACCGAGAGTACAGGATACACCGAGTACAGCATACACCGAGTACAGTATACCCCGAGAGTACAGCATACACCAAGTACAGCATACACCAAGTACAGAATCCACCCAAGATTGTTTGTCTTCCCTTCAGTCTCATGATAAGGAGTTGACCCCTGAATGTAGCTTCAGCTTCGGGCGTACCTCCCTACACGATCGAACGCCATCAGCCAGCTCTCCATGAGAGGTCAAAGGGAAAGTCACATTCCCATGTTTGCAAGTTAACTAACTGATGAATGGAGTCGCAGCACCCGGCGCGCCGTCCATTGACGGCCTCCGAGTACTGGTCCAATCTCGCTCGATCAAGGCATCCAATTGCATCTGCAAACTTACTCGTTCAGGCTCTGCAAGTGTATCCCCAAACTCGCTTGATCGCAGTCTCCAAGTGTATCTCCAAGTTCGCACGATCATGGCCTCCAAGTGCATCTCCAAACTCGGACGATTACGGCCTCCAAGTGCATATCTCCAAACTCCCTCGATCCCGGCCTCCATGTTCGCACGGCCATGGCCTCCAAGTGCATCTCCAAACCCGCTCGATCACGATCTCGGAGTGCATCTATAAGTTCACTCGATCGTGGCCTCCAAGTGTATCTCCACATACGCTCGATTACCACCTCCAAGTGCATCTCCAAACGCGCTCGATCACGGCCTCGGAGTGTATCTCCGAGTTCACTTGATCATTATTCTCAGGCGCACCTCGAATTGCTCCAAAACACTGCCTGCAGCCAGTCCAGATATACCGTGTGCGATGGGTGCTATATAGATACCTAGAAACATTGATACATTGATACATAGATGAGAATACAAACTGAATACATGAGTTTTAACAATCGTTGAATGATAAGTAGTAGATATGATTTCCAGCCGCACCAGCAGTGTTCTCAAAGAAGATGTTGTTTTTCCCAAACTGCTCTACAGTGATTCGAGGTGCTCCCAGACTTGTCGCCGGCACTCCGAGGCTTGTCGTCGGAGCTCCCAGAATTGTTGTCGGGGAACCGAGACTAGTCGCAGGCGCTCCCAGGTGCACCCAAAGTTCTCTCCGGCGCTCCGAGGTGTTCCCAAACTTATTACAATCACTCCCATGGTACTCCTGTACCAGTCATCAGAGATCTCAGTTACTCCGAAGGCCGGCCGGAATACTCTTGTAGGGTCTGATACTCTCCTGAACTTGCCGCATCTAAGTTTCCACTCCGCATTGTCTCAGACACTCCCGGAGACTCCCAGCGTCTAAAATACATCTTGCTGATGCCACCCTTCTGCAGGCAAATCCGCATGGTTTCTGCTGCCCAATGGCCAGTGTTAGCAATGGTTCCGGACTGTTGCTTTGGGTCCGGGTACGGGTCCAAACCGAACTGTTGCCAAACGTGGTGGTCCGGGTTGTGGATAACCCAAACTGTCAACTCGGGTGTTAGGGGTTCTCCCTCAATAGCGGTATTGGTACATGCATAGGGTTGGAGGACTTTGTATCTGTATTGTTAGATATACATAACACCAAGTCTAGACAAATGCAAGTGGCCAGCCACGTACTCTTTAGCGGGATTTTCTCGGAGCCTCGTCTTGATTTGATAGCACACAAGCCTTTCTTGCTAGCGGATTCATTGAATGTTCTTATTCAGAACATCTGATTTGATGATGTAATAACCTTGGCCAGTCACAAGTAATCAAGACTTGGAGATGGCAGTTATTTCTTACCAGATTCACTAAATTGAGCTAAGTGGGACTGGACACGTCGACCACACTAGTTGCGACCTACGTGTCAGGCAGACGATAGACACAATGCAATGCAGCGGGATCTCAAGCTGATCCCTAGTGGAGCCGAACAACTTGGGCACTCCCCAGTCAGTGGGAACAGTCTCGACCGTAGCATGGTGTGTCTGATTAGTTAACGTTGAAGCCTTTGAGGGGATAATCACAATGTGCTACATTAATTGAATGTTGACAGTGCAATGGTGGGTCACAACCTCAGCCTCTGAAGCAGATATGCCGAAGAGCCTGAATGGTGAGGCTGTGTCTTAATATATTCAGTAATCTGGCTTAAAGCCCACGAAATAACCACGTGATGCGAGGAGAGGTCTTGACTATCCAAATATACGAGTTGCTAGTTATCCAAGATGAAGTTACTGTTTGATTTCATCTCAATGCGGATGATGGCCCGAGAGGGAGCATAGTTCTTCAAATCCAATCATCCAAGAACATGATAACCTTTGGGAGGGGTGGTCGTTATCAAGAGCATCATCACAATGTAAAATCATTCGGAAGTCATAACTGAACGACTCAGCTATTCTGAACAGCCACACCGATCCTTCCAGAAGCTCCCAGTAGCTCCCGAACAGGCTCAATGCAATACGATGTGCCTCTCAGGTGCCCTGAGATGTACTTTCAAGTGCACCTCAACGCGCCTGAAGTTGCGGAACAGAATACCAGAATATTCTACACTGTCTGAAGTCATCTTCAGAATGCTATAAAATCATGCCATTAAGTTGGTAAAATTTCGGAGCTGCTGGGACTATGACACTCATGGCCAAGACCATTCCGGTGCACCTGAAGCCAGACTCTCTTGGAGAGATGATATATGCTTTCTATATCGAATAGTACAATTCGATAAACTTTCTCACAGCTACACATCTGAATCAGGCATTCAAATCTAATTAATACGATACAGTCCAGTTGGTATCCAAATCAACATGATTATTTACACGCCATACACTATCGATGCGGCCCAATGCAGCAGTCTCCCGGACCAAATGTGGCGATCCAACAATTGCTCCAACGGGTACAATACGCACCTTATTCGTCTGTTTGACGATCTGCATGAACCCGTCGACACAATCAGCCTGACTATGAAGATCTTTGAACTTTGTTGGAATCACCACCGCATATTCTTGAGCTTAAGGACGTAATACCCATTGTTGGGTATTTTGGCACGTCTCAGAAAACGTCGATATTGATTTGGTGGCTGGCAGGCGCACCTGAAATTGGAGGATCTGATTTGGTGGAGTCCAGCTGAAGTATAATACAGAAAGAGAAGGAATTTGTCCTTGGAAGGTGTTATCGAGGTCATTCTCCTCACTGTGCATATACTGGACCCAGATGTTATGAGCTTCAGCCATGATCCAATGGGTGGCATTGGTATATTCTACCTTGCAATCAAGTCCCAGATGCTCAACAGAAGTAGGGTTGTGAAATGGTTGATGGTAGTGCAACAGCCCATTCTGGAGTATAATAAATATACTGTCAATGAGTACATTCTGATCATATCCGAGCACAAGTCCACAAACTTCAGGTCCCCAGTCCTCTTCAATTTGAATGCGGAATAGCTGTCCAAAGTTGGTAATGCCGAAATCTTCTGATGCATCTCTGAGTGAAGTTACCTTGATACTACTACACACTCCGCGGACATGCGTTTCTCTCAAATGATATACCTGCTGTTATACAGGGTGGATAAATGGCTCCTCCTGATTTGTTTGGAGAAGTGACAGATGGGCTCTGAGTATATCGATGTTTATCAGTAGCGGAAAGTAGCTTAAATACTTTTGCAGAGTCAACATCCTACCGGCCATCGAGTGCAAGATATGACAGTGTCCCCTCAATATAGTCAAGACTGGTACACCGGTCATTATGCTTAAGTGTCTGTTGCATGTAATTGACTTTGTTGCTAGATCGATATGCCTTGTTCACATTGGCGATATGTTGCCGTTCAGAAATAACAGTGGTGAAATTGTCCCCAGAACCCATTCGCTGAATTGACTCTGATATATGGCTCACAAGATGCATCTTTGGATATCCAAATGAATTTTGCACTGTTTAATGGTTTTCCGGAGCGCATGGATGCCGATTGGCTGCAACCAAGCTTCAAACTCAATCCTGTGAATGGAGAATTCCTTCTTGAACCACTTCTGTTCATTCTAGGTGATGCTATAAATCTCTCTCTCCAGCTGGATAGTGACACGCTCGGTATCAGCCAAGCTCCAGGTTGTGGCTTCTGTCTCAGCATTGGATAGGCAGTTGTGAAATTGCAGTCACTTGTCGGCGGTCATGTTTGCCGCCCTGTAAGCCTGGTCTTCGGCTGTAGTGTTCATTAGTGCAAGTTGTTTGGTGAATATGCTTCTGGGACTGGTTTTCTTGGTCCTGACTTCCTGCAATAGTTGTCGCTCATGACGTTGGAATAATTTATCGAAAAGCTTGCGTTTAGCAGGTGTCACCTGATGGATTTCGCGCTCCAATCGCACAATTGCCCTCTGCTGATCGGCATCTGACCATATGGTTGCCGCTTGTCGGGCTCTATTCAGGTGCACCTGAAATTGCCTTCGTTTTAATGTAGTAACCTTTTCAGCCCCGTACAGCTGAACCTCCATTGCAGCAAGGATTTTATGAATCTTTTGTTCTCGTAAATGATGGGATTCTCTTGCCAATAGTTCATCCACTTTGGCCTTCGCAGACATCGATATTTTCTGATCTAGAAAGGCACCCTTCTACTTGTGAAATCGCTTGAGTGCATCGTCTAGTGCTGCGAGGGATAGATCAGAGTGATTTTGTTGGCTGACCAGTAGAGAGAATTCACATAATGCCCGCACTGCTCCCATCACCATTTCATCAGAGGTTGTTTCCAACGCAGTTTTCCCGTCATCCTTTGAGCAGACAAGGATTGGAGTGCAATTCAGAGCCGGTGTTCTGATCATTCCACAGATCTCTTTACCTTGCCAGGTGCCGCTTTTCGAAGCATCAAATCGTTTAGAGAAGTGCTGGAGGCCAGGATATTGTGGCACCGATGTGAATTGATTGTCAAAATGATCATTGACCTATCTCGCTTGTAGGTATTTGAACAACCAATGCAATTAGTCTTTAAATCAATGAAGGAGCAGCTGATGGAATTCATCAGGCTGCCAAAGCCGATAGACGTTGCAGAGAAGGAATTGCCAGAACTGGTTGCAGATTGGGTGGACACCTAGAGTGTGCAGAGGATCAGTATTGTTGTCCTTCAGCAGCACCGAGTAAATATGCTGGTCAATTGAGTTATCGAGTGGTCAACAGGTGGAATGCCCCATCGGCGCACCTTGAGGAATTTTGCACATCGGACATGAGCCATATGAGACTTGAGTAAACATGACTTGTGCCGGATGATCTCCTACCCAGGCAGCCAACAGCGAGTAACATTGTCGCTGGAATCCATCAGAACAATGCCATTTCAAGCCGGGGACAGCGATGTCAAGATGCCTAAGTTGAGACAGCACAGTTCCAACCGTGGAATGCCATGCTTCATCTATGTTGTTGGCACCTTTCAGGGCACATGGGATCAGGCCGACTAGAATCCAGGCATGCTTTTTAGGTGTACGGCAGATAGCTTTTCGAATATTACCTATCATGGGATACAGTGGCCAGCCATGCTGATCGCGCCATAAATTTGTGAAGTGAGTCTTGTCAGATGCACAAACGACTGGCACAATCGTCGCTCCGGCAGGAAGTTGATCTTGTGTATCCCACCACCAATCAGCTGTGTTCATCTCGCTGTAGATTTGATGACCCTCCAAGTCAGCGAGGCGCACTGGTTCGAAATTGAGGTGTGTCTGAAAAGGAAGATGTGCTAGGAGGAATTGGATACATTTGAAAATATCCCTGTAGTATAAGGTTCCAAAGATATGTGAGTCATCGTCAATCCAACAATCATCACCGAGCCCGAAATCGAGTCCAGAGAGGAGTTTTTGCATGGCAACTGCAGATTGGAAGGATTTGATTTTGAAGTTGTCCAGTCCATGCTTGAGATGTTGATCGGTCCAGGTTTTCATTTGCTGGCTGAATAAGTGAGCCTGCAGAAAGTCGTGTGCGGACCGAAATGGATGCCATTGATTACATTGTTCTGAGTACTTTCGATGCTTGTTGTACAATCCAGTTGCTTCGACATATGCTTTCCCCCACGCATTTTCCACTCCAACTACCTTCCTATGAGCCTTTGTCTTTGTTCGATCAGGGGTACAGGTGAGATCTGGCTGCTCAAGGTCTATTGGCTCTTTGTTGGGAGTATCTTCAGGTGGTGGTGCACCTGGTACGTTGTCTATGAGTAGATCATTAATTCACAGCTCGTTGATGGCCATTCAGGTGCACCTACTGTAGTCAAACCATGATGGCTCAGGGCAAGTGAAGCCTGCAGGTGGTAGAATCCCATTGGGTAATAGCCCTTCATTCATTGATATTGATTGATATTTTGATGGTGAGCTTCCAGTCGGTTCTTGTTGCATAATTTCTTTTTGCAGATAAAGCATTTAACATGTTTCCGGCAAGTGTTGATCATATTTGAGAAATGCTCAGTGTTCTGATGAATCTCGATGATGCTTTAGGGGTATGGTTTGTTGTTGGATTGAGCCTGAAGGATATATGTTTGAAAGCGAGCTAACTCTAACTCAGGTTAGCGTATCACTTTCTAAGCCACATCACACCCCAAAAAGTATAGAGGAGGGGTAAAACAAAGTCACTTTACGATCAGTTTTCTTCACAAACTAGGATAAAAATTTTCAAATCCCTCTTTATAATGCTGCACATTATCTACTGAAAATCGTCAGCAGAGAAAGTTTCATTTGTCATCACTGCGATTAACCTATAATACCGTTCATCAGGTGCTACTACAACAATCGGCCTTATCATATACTATGTCATTGCACCATTTTGCAGAATATGTATACGCTCGAGCCTCAAGCAGTGGATAACATCACCTTAATACAATGAAATAGGTAAGTTTCCTAGCGGGCTGTATGCCCACTCAATGATCATCGAGAACTGATTGTGATAGGCCGGTAGGATGTTTTCTTCAGTAACGATCCTTGGCCGGTGGGTGGATCCTGAGAAGACAATGAAGTTTGCTCAAGGAGCTCAAAAGGAAGCAATCACTGTTGCTGCTCGACTAAGAAGGCCTCATATTGAATGAAGAGCAGGTCGTACACACACCATCAGCAAAATGTAAAATGGTTTGGAAGTTATACCCGAACAACTCAGCAACTCTGAACAGCCACACTGATCCTGGCAGATGCTCCCCGATGCTCCCAGAAAGGCTGAATGCAAAGTGATGTGCTCTCAGTGTTCTGAGACTACTTCACCGGTGCTCCTGAATACTCCGCAAGTGGTGGAAGAGAATCCAAGAATATCCTGAAGAGTATATAGTTGTCTTCAGAATGCTTCCAAATCAAACTATTAGGATGTGCAAAGTTCGGAGCGATTGGGAGTATTGGCCGTGTCTCGGAGAGTATTCCAGTGCACCTCGAACCTGGAGCCATACTGTCCAGGAGCGATTATTATAACATTTATATCATATAGTCCAATTCAATTAACTATCTTCTGCCCACCTCGATTCAGGCATTGTAACTTTAATACACAGTCCAGTAGGTATCTAAATCCACATGAATATTTACAAGCCATACACTTTCGATTCTATCTGATGCAGCATTATTCTCTCACACCAAATGTGTAGGTCCAACAATTGCTCCGACAGGTACAATATGCATCTTATCAGTCTGTTTGACAACCCGGATGAACTTGTCAACACAATCAACCCAACCTTGCGGATCTTTGTACTTTGTCGGAATCACCACCATCTATTCTTGAAGTTGAGGACATAATATCCATTGTTGGGTCTTTTTGAATCTGTTAGAGAAGGTGGATATCGATTTTCCGGCGGGCAGGCGCTCCTGAAATTGGAGCATCTGATTCGGAGCAGTACAGCTGAAGTATCATACAGGAAAAGACGGACCTCGGCCTTGGAAGGTGTTATCAAGGTCACTGTCCGTATATTGGACCCAGACGTTATGAGATTCAAGCATGATCCCTAGGTCGGCATCCGTATAGTCTACCTTGCAATCATGTCCTAGACGCTCAACAGATGCAGGGCAGTGAAATGGTTGATGGTAGTACAACAGCCCATTCTGAAGTTTAATGAAGACACTGTCTATGAGTACATTCTGATCATATCCGAGCACCAGTCCACTAACTTCATGTCCCCAGTCATCTTCAATTTGTGTACAGAATTGCTGTCCAAAGTTGGGAATTTTGAAATCTACTGATGCATCTCTGAGTGAGGTTAATTTGATACTTCTGCATACGCTGTGGACATGACAATCTCTCAAATGATGTACCTGTTGTGATACTGGGTGGAAAAATGGCTCTTTCTGACAATGGTGGAGGCATAAAAGATGGGCTCGGCGCGTATTTTGCCGTTGATTGTCAGCTGATAGTTGGTTGAGAACTTTCGCGGAGTCAATATCTGTTAGGGGTCGTCCCTAATAGCGATAAAGATACTTGAATTATGATACAAGACGCATACATATCGGAGATATGCAAAAAGACACCTATGCATGTGAACGTTCAAGAGATCAGCAACATGCTCTGAGAGGAGTACATGTTGGTCGCGCGAAGTGTGAGTACTTCGTTCACTCCTGGATACTATGAGTGACATGTGTGGTAATCACACATGGCAGTTGATAGTCATATGCGATTAAGAGAGCTCCTCTCCCCACCCGATAGGGCGGGATGGATACGGAGAGGCACGTTCCGGTCTGGAGATAAGTCTCGACCTTAGCATGACGTAACTGAGGGATTAATAACGTAGGCATTGCGCCTAGACCGAGCACTACTAAGTTGACTCGGGTAGTATGGATCGCAATGTAACCTCGTATCGGATACGAGCTTACGCGTCTTTAATCCATGTTGGCATAGCATCGGTTGGTCGCCGACTAAGTCTAAGACGCAATTAAATAACTCATGTGCATGAGGGATTTAAGAGGCGCAAGCATTATCGCAAGGGCGATAAGTGTTCCAACTACCGACCAATGTTGTCAAGGATATGTGGGATGATATCGCGCGAGGGATGGCCTGATTGTTATCAGGAGTGTAACGCTTTCAAACCACCTTGCATGAGCACAATTACCTGAGGGTGTTAAGGCGAGTTTTTGCCAGGCGCTAAGGGGGCGTGGCCGAGAAAACTCTATCAGAGCTAAGAAGAAGAGTGAGCTATAAAGAGCGAGCGATGGTCGAAGGAATTGGGAATCATCAGCGAGCAAAGTTAGCTATCAGAACACTGAAGACGATCATAAAATATTATTAAGAATTCTATCTATCTATCTATCCTTAAGAAATAGCCATCACTATTTCTTCCTTAATCAACCTACGTGATTATTCGTTGTATGCCTGGACACAGGTACACACATGCCGAGTTCGCACTTATTCGAGTTGTCGAGACTTTCGGCAATCTTCTGTTCACTTTACACGAGCACAATTTAATCCACACTTACCGAGTGGTTTTTCGTTTCGCGCAACTCGAGAGTATCGACTTCCTGGTGCTACGATATCTGAACACCGGGTTGTTACCATTCGAGGAATTTTCAGAGGACGAATACTGGAACGAAGAGAATTGATATACGTCTACAGAGGAGAGGGTCTGTGGTATAGGTTTAGAACAGGAGTTCTCGTTGTTCAGGAACGAGAAGTTGAGTCTTAGGATAAGACGAGGAGGGAAAGAGATATTTGGATAGGCGGCTGTACTTAGTTCAATAAAGTGTTGTATTGATTATTGGGACTAAGAACCCCCGTAACAATATCGTACCAGCCTTGAATGGCAAGATATGACAGTGTCTCCTCCATATAGTCAAGACCGGTACACCGGTCATTGTGATTGAGCATCAGTTCAATGTCACTGACTTTGTTGGTAGATCAATATGCCTCATTCACATTACCGATATGTAGCCTTTCAGTAATATCGGTGGTAAAATTGTCGCCAGAACCAATTCGCCCAATTGACTCTGATTTATGGCTCACAAGATGCATCTTTGGATATCTGAAATGGATTACACGATGTTCGATGGTTTTCCGGAGCTCCTGAACACTGATTACGTGCCACAAAGCTGCAAACTTGACCGAGCGGATGGAGAATTCCGTCGTAAGCCACATCTGGTCTTTTGAAGTGATACCATAAATATCTCTCTCGACCTGATTCACAACATGGTCCGTTTCAGTGATACTCCAGGTGGTGGCTTCAATCTCAGCATCGGATAGACAGACCTGGAATTGCACACGCTTGTCGGTGGTCATGTTTACCGCCCTGTAAGCCTCATCTTCTGCAGCTGTCGTCAGTCGAGCAAGTTTTTTGGCGATTATGCTTCTTGGACCAGTTGCCTTAGTCCTGACTTCCTGCAATAGTTGTCGCTCATGATGTTGAACTAATTTATCCAAAAGTTTGTGTTTAGCAGGAGTCACCTGATGGATTTCGGGTTCCAATCGCTCGATTGCCCTCTGCCAATCAGTGTCTGACCATATCGTTGTCGCTTGTCGGGCTCTATTCCGGTGCACCTGACATTGCCTTCGTTTTGATGTAGTAACCTTTTCAGCCTCGTACAGCTGAACCTCCATTGCAGCATGGATTCTACGAATCTTTTGTACTCGTAAATGATGGGATTCTGTTTCCAACACTTCATCCACTCTGGCGTTCGCAGACTTCGACATTTTCTGATCTCCAAAGGCACCCTTCTTCTTGTGAAATCGCTTCGGTGCATCGTCTAGTGCTGCGAGGGATAGGTCAGAGTGATCTTGTCGGCTGACAAGGAGAGAAAATTCACTTAATGCCCACACTGCTCCCATCACCATTTCATCAGAGTCTGTATCCGCCGCAGTTTTCCTGGCATCCAGGGAGCCGTCAAGAATTGGAGCGCAATTCACTGCCAGTGTTCTGATTATGACCCGGATTTCATATCCCTGCCAGGAGCAGATTTTCATCAAATTGAAAGGTTTAGAGAAGCGCTGGAGGCCTGGATATCGTGGTACTGATGTGGATCGATTGTCAAACTGATCCTTGACAGTTCTAGCTTTCAGGTATTCGAGCAGCCAGTGCAATGAGTCCTTAACTAAACCCAGGAGCAGCTGATGCAATTCATCAGGCTGCCAAAGGCGATAGATATTGCAGAGAGGGTATTGCGAGAACTGGTTGCGCATTGGATAAACACCAAGAGTGTGCAGAACATTGATATTAGTTTCGTCCAGAAGCTCCAAGTACACATGCCGATCCTGTGGGTTATCAAGGGGTCGAAAGGTTGAATGCCCCATCGGCGCAACTGTAGGAGATTCACACATTGGGCATGAGCGAGATGAGACTTGAGCAACCATGACTTGTTCCGGATAATCCCCGACCCAGGCAGCCAAAAGAGGATAACATTGTCTCTGGAATCCATCAGCACAATGCCATTTCAAGCCAGGGCCAGTAATGTCAAGATTCGGGAGTGGGGACAGCACTGTTCCAACGGCGGAATGCCATGCCTCGTCAGTTCTTTTGGCACCTTTCGGGCGACAGGTCCTCAGCCCGAAAAGAATTCAGGCACGCTTTTCAGGTGTACTGCGAATATGTTTCCGAATATTACCAATCATGAGATACAGTGGCCAGGCATGCTGGTCGCCAGAAAAATTGGTCAAGTGTGTCTCATAGGATGCACAAATGACTGGCTGTTACGGGGGTAACAACACCTATCCAAGATACTTTGCTTAAGTACTTCAAGGTGCGTACGGCCGTAGATCCTGATCTATATTATCAACGCAATCAGAACTATCCGTAGAATCACTTCCTTCTGAAGATTTAGTGGGCCTCTGGTAATTCCTATCGTTAGGGTGCTTGGCAGTTCCTTTATCGAGTTTAATCTGTCGACGGCAATCCTTAACTTGATGATTCTCTTTCCTATTACTTGGCCAAGCGCAACGCAAGCACTCGTCCGCTGCTTTCCTTCTTCTTATCTCACTGACTTCCATTCCTTCTATCTTACTGGAATCTTTATTAGTCACAGCGTCTTTGGATATCTGCTGGGTTCTCCTTACAGATTTCTTAGATCTCTTCAATGGATTAATTCGACCAGTCGTTGTTGTCCCGGAAGTCTTCAAAGCTACTATTTCTCTTAATCCCTCAGACTCTCTCAAGTACTGCTCGGTACGATCTAGTACTTGATCTACTTGGCTATCCTCTGCAAGGTCCTAAGGAGTAGCCAAAACTTCTCGGGGATGTTGCTCCTGTGGAGTCGTATCCTTTCCGCTTTGGAGCTTATCGATATGGGAAACCAAGTCTCGTTCAAGTCCGATAATCGAAGCTTGCCACCATACACACTGTGCCACGAAGATTTGCTGGGTTCGTCTTGCGTGGGCTATAACACACTCCAGAGCGTATACAATGATGTCGTTGTCGTTCTCAAAGGTAATAGGCATTAACCTGTTTAGAGAGAGAAATCAAAGGTGCGGGGCTGCCGCTACACAAAGCTAATGGATTTTAGGTATAGATAAAATAGGTATAGGTATAATGAAAACGCAATAATAAATAAGGATCTTTCTCCGCTGGTAGGTATCGTTTTTCTCTCGCTGTTCAAGCTTGCCTCCTTCAACCTGGAACAACCTGATCTCTTTATAATCTCATGGAGTAGACAGTACAGGCTTAGCATCACTCTCGATGATCCCCTGATTTCCGAACTATAAATTAATCCCTCAACAACAGGCCATTGCCTTGTAGATACGCTTGCGACTTAGTTTTCATGCGCTAATCCTCTTATAATCCTTTATAGTTGCTTCTCCTACAACTATGATATAATCCCTCAAATAATAGCCTCTTATCTGTGGGTCTTAGTGGCATCGCCCGATAGATATCCTTGCATCGTATCCGCTGCGCCTGATCGGATGTGGTCGCGAGTCCCGAAGGACACGTATCACTGTCGGCTCATAAATCAGACTATTCCCTTGCCAATCTTTGTCTTAATTCGGTACTTGGAATGCCCCACCCATACGGTGAACATGTCTTATGTTATTCAATAACTCATAGCTCTTCTGTGGTTGGGATAATCAACTCTATGCCAACGTAGAATATATGCACGTAATTTATCCTCACAAATTATCTTGCAGAACCATCCACACGGATCAAGGGGTAGCATCCGCTATGGCTTCTTGCCAACGCCATTGTTCCCTCAGTTCAATGTGCTTAGGTCATCAACCTGACCCAGATGTGCCCCGCTATCCAAGAGCCTTGGTTGACCAGAGAGCCCTTTACTAACACGACTGCCGTGCATAACATAACCTATGCAACCGCATAGAATCAGGAGTGAAACTGGTTGAGGACATCTTGCTCGGCGGGACTTATGTCCGTTCGATCTGGCAGGTTGCCGCATCATCAAATCAGCTGCCGCGGCACTATGCTTTCAATGAATCCGCCAAGCCTCATACTTGCTCAATCGAGTCGTGATTAGTGCCACCCCCGCTAAAGGGCAACACCACATGGATTTATCCAGTACCATTACTCTGCTATGGGAGAACCCCTAGCACTGGCGCAATCATCACTCCAGCAGGAAGTTGATCTTCCGTATCCCACCACCAATCACCTGGGTTTATCTCGCAGTATATTCTGCGACTTTCCGAGTCTGCCAGGTGCACCAGTTCAAAATCAAGGTGGGCCTGTAATGGGAGATCTGCCAAAAGGAACTGTATACATTTGGAAATATCCCTGTAGTATAATGTTCTGAAGATGTGCGAGTGATCTTCAATCCAACTATCATTGCCAAGCCTGAAATCGAGTCAAGAGAGCAGCTTTCGTAGACAATCTGTTGATTGAAAGGATTCGATGTTGAAGTTGTCCAGTCCACACCTCAGATGTTGATCCATCCACGATTTTGTTTGCTGGCTCAATGATTGAGCCTGTTGAATGTCGTGTGCTGACTGAAAAGGATGCCATGGATTCCATTGTTCTGAGTACTTGCGATGCTTGTTGTACCATCCAGTTGCTTTGCCATATGCTTTCCCCCCCACGTTCTCCACTCCAACTACCTGCATATGAGCCTTCGTCGTTGTTGGATCAGGGGTACGAGTCAGATCAGGCTTCTGGGGGTTTATCATTTCTTCGTCGGGAGTATCATCAGGGGGTGGTGCACCAGGTACAGTGTCTATGAGTAGATGAATTAGTTGACTAAGCTCATCGATGGCCATTCAGGTGCACCGACTGAAGTCGAATCATGATGGCTCGGGTCGACCCCAGCATGCAGGTGGTGAAATCCCATCAGGTGATAGCCCTTCACTTATCGAGATTGGGTGATATTGTTGATAGTGAGCCTCAAGTCGGTTCTCGTTGGATAATTTCCATTTGCAAATAGAGCACTTGAGATGTTTCCGGCAAGTGTTGACCATATTTGAGAAATGGTCACTGAACACGTATTCGGATGAATCTCGATGATGCTTCAGGGTGTGATATACAGCCTCAGCAATATTTGTTTGAAAGGGAGCTAACTCAGGTTAGTGTAACACATTCACAGCTGTATCGCACCCCGCCAAATGCGGTGGGGAGGTTTTCATTTGTCATCACTGCAATAACCGCAAAGGGGCCTTATACTATGTCATTGTGGGTTATGCCTATGCTCAAGCCTCCGAGCAGCTGATAATGAAAGTAGCTGGTCATAATACAACGAATTGGTGAGTTTCCTAGCTAGCCAGATGGCCGAGCATTGATCATCGAGAACTGATAAGGCTGGAAGGATGTTTGCTTCAGTAATGATCATTGACTTGGGCGTGGATCATGAGGAGAACTAAGATGGATAGGCAAGGAGCTCAATAGGAAGCAATCACTGTTGCTGTTCGACTGACAGGCCTCCTATTGAATGAGGTTGCAAGGTCGTACACGCGCAACTTAAGTGAAGTATCCCTAGTCGTGCTTACCTTCATACTGGAAATTGTTCTTGTTGGGTTCCTGGAGATATCATATCACATGCCATCAATGACCTGTAAAGTCATCGATGTGTACGAAGGTGAGCATCTATCCAACATGTTAGTATATGAATTCGAGCATATAACAAAGAAAGGCAGGATATGTGTGATTAAGGTTTTTGTTTCTCAAGGCCCAGGTTGGTTTCATGGATCAAAAGTGGAGTGAAACACCACAGATCGTGACAACAGAATAGGATATCAGAAGCCCTTCATTCCACTGAAGGTCACTGCTACCTGCAATATACTCAACCATACACCGATTGATTCTATATCTCATCTCGCATCTATAGTGGTATACCATGATCATTGTTTGACAGAGCATGTCAACGAAAGGATCTCCACCGAAGACATCGAATATCGCTCCACCAGGTGGCCTATTTGGTTCACAACAACGTGGTGACGACAATTCAGAATCAACGGATAATAGTCAACGACATGCCACTCGCAAAGACATTCAATTTGGGAAACACACCAATCAATATCATCCGCTGCAAGTGTACGGTTACCCTCCTTCACAGCAGCCATTTCCAGGCACTCCGCAGTTTTATCACTAGTCTCCATTCAACATGACACACAGTTCGCAACCTACCAGCAGTGCAAGCCCACAATATCCAAGTTATGGGCCACCGTGGCAAGGATATGACCTGCACCAAGGTGGTTATGGCGGCTCTCCAATGTTCCCCCCTCTGTAGATCCCAGGACAAGGGCCGTCATCTCCAGGTACACCGAGAGTGCCTCCAGGACCGCCGGCGAATCATCCACTCAATCAGCCAACATCTTCCAGCTTGACTCTTCTACCTCGACCTCCTTCCCGCGCACCTGGGAGACACCCCATATGCCGCCCGACAAAACGATTCCAACCGCCATTGTAACCGCGGAAACCAGATGTCTCAGGGATTGCGGACCTGCCCCTATAGCCGGAGAGGTCCTGTGACGAATATGATGCAGCTGTTGAGAGCGACGATTCGTCGGACTTGGGCGGTGCAGAAGGCAAACCCTCAATTAGCCTGAAGCAAACGGAGTTCTCCTTGAAGCAATTTGCCAAAAGGATGGGGCAGGCCAACTACAGTGCATTCAACAAGTGGAAGAAAGTATGGGTGGCGGGGTTTCTCAAGAAGAAGCATCAGTCCATTATCCAGGGGCAGAACCAATTGAAACAAGTTTGAGATGGACCCCTGCACTGGGACACAGTGCTCGCAGATTTTTTGGCGACATTCGAGAACCGGCTGCCATTGTTTAATTTCCATAATGCTGAATGGATTCACCGGCAGTGGTTGGAGATGTTTTTGAAGAAAAGTACAAGCGAAATTCATGAGGCAAGGAAAAAGGGAAGGCGAGGCAACAAGCGACTGGAAACAGATTTGGGAGAGCGGGCAGGCAATAAGGCGAGAAGTAACCTCCCAGAGTTGCCAGATACAATGTTCACGGTTATGATTCACTGGGTGTCGAATGGCAAGGATATGGTTCTAGCCCACAAACAACTCCAAGCCTCGTATACAGATGTAACGCACTGGGAGGAGTTGGTTGATTTCATCAACAAAAATGGCGGCCCGAATGAGCCATACATTCTCACATCAATGTTGAAGTGCACCTTGGAGCAGGATGAATTGGAAGAAGAGTAAATAGGAATATAGAAACATGGGCAAATGATCAATGACCCCATATATGGCCAGATTTCGTACAACTGTTGCCTTCCAAATGCTTTCATGTTGCAACTTAGACATAATGTGAAGATATTTGTGGTAGAAATGATGAGAGCGACAGGGATGGAGATTGCCGAGCGCGTAATTAGGCCGACAAAGGTAATCCGTGCCAGCCGTGTGAAGGCTAGACGTGAGCAACTGCTAATCATTATACATAGACATTGGAAGGTTCGGAAGAGGGTGGAAGAGAGGAAGAAGAGAAGGGAGAGGAGGATGGTGGGCACGAAAATGATACTTGTATTGATGTAAGTTCTGATTGAAACGATGGAATTGATTATATTCCATCCACATGTATTCGTTCGAATGGTTACAGCAGGTCATGGCTCCAGAATTACTTCAACCAGGTGCGATTGAAGCGGAATGGAGCCGTACGACAGGTGCTTTAAACAATGAGCCAGCCGTTGGGACAAATCAGCAATGTAGACACCAGTCAGTTTACTGCGATGCTGCAATTGTAGCCACCGAAACTATGACCCAGGACGCACATTTCAAAATAGTATGTAAAACCGGAAGTAGCAAAAATAAGCAGCAACATGCGATCGGATGTGAGTCAATCCATATTGATGTAGACGACGGTCAGCTCACAGTATAACGCACAGGTGGGGTAGGTGGAAAGCAAAGTAACCAATTCGTCGCTGCCCGTAACGGGAAACCTCCATGGTTGACCACGGCATTTGTCTGCACAGTCCACAAAAATGAACATCACGATGTCGTCATTCCTGGGATTATCGCAGCTGAGTTTGGTGATTAACGTCCCTGGGAATGGAAGAAACAGGCAGTATTGACCTTAGAGGAGGCTACGGAGTCATGTACGGTTCAGGTAACAGCCGAATCTCACCCTAGAAGCAGCAACTAATTTCTTGTAGCATTTCAACATGTCAGATACTGTGGCAAGACAAGGAGGTCTGGTACAGCTTGAACAGTCTGACATGCGTCTTGCCTTGATTATGGCCAAAATGGCTAAAGAAGGGTTTTCGCATGCCGCAACTGAGGGAACGCAACGACTAATCAAGGAACCAAGTGCCAAAGTCCGAGACGAGAAGAAGCAGGGTGTTGTGTCTCCCGGACTTAACAAGTTGAAGGCCGCTATAGAAAGACACCTGGCAATGGTTCGGGATCATCAAACGGATGGCTGTCTTACTTGCCAAAATGGCACATCAAAGAATCCACAGAGTCTGTGGAGGCGCAAAGGCACAGGTGCACCTCCACCACGACCGGCGCCGCCGACGCCTGGAACCTCGCCTGCGCAATCTGATGACACTGAGAGAACTCAAAGCTCCGAAACAGAATGTGTGCCACCCAGATATGTGTATATACATACTCCGCTTCCCAGCGCTAATCTTTTCAATCTTGATTCAAATGCTAAGGATCGCATGCGCGATAATGATTTTATTCCAGATTTGGTAAGTCATGAAGGTCCATCCTCAGGTTAGTACACTATCAGCTGCATGGTAATGCAGCTGACGGCCATTTTGTAGACGACAGCAGCCTTTTCAGTCAACATGACAGCGAAGACAAGAGTTGACTGAAGAGAACGGGATTTTTGAATATTATGATTATCTACAATTAGCGGACACTTTAAAGAATATCTGAGAGTCCTGCATGGCTCGATGAGTCGAACTAACATCACGACAACGATGATATACCAGATTCTGGAGGCTCGTGAGGACCTTACGAAGCGGCTGACAGAGACTGGAGACACGTTGCAGTCTCATGAACCATTAATCTTTGAATGTTAGACACTTCATCAAGGTATGCCTCTTTAGACATTCAAGCAACATAATCTTCTTATCTGATACAGATAGTCAAAAAGGTCATTTGTAAAGGACACTATACTGGAGAGATGAATCTTTCTCTGTTCAATGTTGAAGTGAATCAAAGTTCTGATTTTGGAATTGTTGTATCTTGAATTAGAAATGGCTAGAGTGGGATTTCATAGGCATTCTTGTTAATTATTAATGACCGTATGAGATGAAGTGAATTGATACGCGACATAAGAAGTTCCTCCGGCTGACCGATTACATGATAACTGGTATGAGTCGCATTGTGACAATGATGCAGCAAAGTGCCTCAACCAATTGTCAGTTGCGAATTTGAGGTGCACCAGAAGCCTGAAGACACGTACGTATGTCGAATGAACAAGCATAATTCATCCACTTTCAGGTGCACCGGAGTCTCTTCGGCAAATGTCATATGATTCATTATGACAGATCGAGCACTGCATATCTGCCAATCACATTCAGCAATAAGACAGTCTAGGTGATATTCAGGGACTCAGGTCTGAGTATGAGACATGGCTCGCTTATTTGTGGCAAAGCGGGAGCTTTTGCACCCATATGATCGAAGCTCAGGTGCACCGGAACTTCAACCTTAGGCCAGCAAGTGCTCCAGCTATGCCACAAATATCCTGACACAGGTAATCAATATCGCTTAGACTGTCTTTCTGCCAAGTGGGATAGGCAAATATGCGGTGATCAATCACTGCTTATTCCCCAATTGCATTTGTCAATGAAAACAGACTAAGGAATATTGGGTACCTGTGTCAGGATATTCGTGGCATAGCTGCAGCATTTGTTGGCCTATGGTTGAAGTTCCAGTGCACCAGAGAATCCTGGGCATATCTTCGTGACAGATCCAGCACTGCGTATTCGCCAATCCAGTTTGGCAATCAAAACAGACTAGGCGATATCGAGTACTTGTTTCCAAATATGAGACATAGGCTCACATATTTGTGGCAAAGCCGCAGGTTTTGGTGGCGTATCATTGAAGTTCTGACAAACCTCTGATCCGCATCCCAGAGAGTCGGAAGCTGAGACATGGCTAGGGTATTCTTGGCTCAAATGCCACTTTCGCTGCCAGGGTTTTCCTGGCCCATGATTGAAGATCGTTTACAACTGAGATCTTCAATGCTGTCCAGAGTGAGCTTCTTGGATATGTATGAAAGCCAACTTTGACAAGCTGCGACTCATTATGGATGCTATCATTCCAGCCCAGGCATGCCGCAAGAGCGACACATAAGCCACCGAAGTGCATGTAGTTGCAGTATGTAGTGCCGTTTGTATATTTCAGTTTGCTTCAATCTCATCATGTTTTCTTCGACGTTGAAATAGCGGACCCAGTGCACACAGATCTATCATGACACTTCACCTTTAGGTGCTGGCGGCTCATCCCGCTCCGCGCCTGCTAAGATATGAACCTATGCTAAATCAGTATGTTGAAGGCCGCCGCTAACATGCATTGAGCTGTCAGCTTTCTGTCAACTGTCCATTGGAGGAAGGTGCCACAGTGCAACTCAACCTAAATGCACTAGCCCGGACAATGAGTAACCCCATTTAACTTGATATCGACTAAGTAGTATGTTTGGACCAATGCTTCCAAATCCTAAAATAGCTTCTGCAAGTTCGGGCTCTGTCAAAAGAGCTGTGGAAGCTTACGAGCGAGAATCTCAAAAGACTGATTCTGCTCAGCAACTCTGCAAGATGACCAGCAACTCCCTCTCACCCATGTACAGCACTTACTGAAAGAGGCCTAAGTTCCCAAATCTTTAAATCAAGACTTAACTGTATTCTGACTAAATGTATCTTTGGGCCACCAAAACTCGTATCCAAAGATGCATTATGTGGACCAAATTCCTTCGAGAGAAGCTCCGAGAGAGAGAATCTTGAAAGCTTGAGTCATGAGAAGACAGCTACGAAGAGTGCAATCAACTGTCAGAGTCAGGCAAGCCTGCAATCCTCAGCCATTGAATCCAAGGATAACCATTTCGACTTTGGTGCACCTCAATTCCCCTGAACTGCATGCATGCAACCATCATTCCTCTGCCCGCTGTGACATGATGTCTCACTATACATCCATACCATTGTAGAATATAGCTTTCAACCCCAATATTTTTTCAAGTCAATGTTGTAGTTGTGAGATTGATAAAGGAGGGGTGATTTAACGGTGTGCAATTTACTAGATAATAAGCTCAAAATCAGAATGTGAGTGAGAATTTATGACCCCTTTGATAGCAATCTTGCCATTGATGAGTGATGAGTGCTTGAATCAATAGAATTACCCCTGAATCATCCATCATACATTACCATTCTTTCTCTACGCCTGTATCTCTCCTTTGGGTACCAAATTCCCTCCCTCTTCCATTAACTACTGCAACATTGTTGTGAAGGCTATACTACAGACACGGCCCAGATGAACGCATGATAGGGAAGTTATGCTTACGATATTGCCTTATCGACCGCTAACTTAGCTGCAGCATCCTAATACAATAGAATATCGTGAAAATACATGTTTCCTTCCGGCAGATATACCACATATGGAGATTCATATTTCACCTCGCTGGATAAGAAACTCAACTATGAACCCTTGCAACTCAGCCGTCACTAACAAGGTCCCAACCAAATGTATCGAGTTGTGCACATTCTCAATGATGCACTAATTTCTATGCTATGCAGTCACTGCAAATGCTCGAACTTTCACGCATAATGACCACATTTAGAGCAGTCATAAGCGGGGGCTCATGTTTTCTTTCAGGTTCTCAGTGCTCAGTTTGTGGCCAGCACCAAGGGTTGGTTGATGTCGCGAGTTATCTTCTGGTGCGTCTGGTTCTATTCTCTATGTGCGTTGACTTTGGCCAACCTCCAATTCTTGTATCCATAGAGAGTGTTGTTCATAGGAGTTGCTAACATTCGGCATTAGGAATCCATCTATTCCGGTGCACCTGACAATATCGGAAATCCCAACCCGGACTGTTATCCTTGATATAAATATCAATCATTGAGGTCATCTTTCCAGAACCCTTTCAAGGCATGCCTCAATTTGCATCCTCCTCGACTATGTGCAAATTCTTGCACCATTCATCCTGGCATTGTATTTCACTTAATCATTTATTTCCTGCTGTTACACTCTCTCCCACATTCTCCAACGTTAGATCTTCGTTACAGCAAATGGAACCTATGCCCAGCATGGTGAGGAATCACTATTCACAGAAGAATCAAGAAGCACACCTAGAGAGAGCTCTCGCATTCAAGAAAGCAGCCAATCTTCATTGTCCATCAAATGTTGGCCTTCCAATTATCTGCCTTCATGCATCGTGTTGTGGACGACTAATATCCCCGATTTCATTAATGTATCAGGATGACGAGACGGATCAGGAGATTGGTGATGACGACAGTGAGCACACCAGGGTGTCCACCTTATCATCCAACATCGGAGAAGAGGATTTGGATCATCAACAGGAGGTTCTTCATCTAGCACAGGCATGCCGGGACAAGTCATTGCGCACTACAAAGGTTCCACCGCCAAAGAAACGGAGCCATGCTGATACAGTCATTGCACTCCCTCTGTTTCCAAATTCCTGAAATCTGCCTGCGGCAATGGCACCACCACTGCTCAAACACCAGAAGTCATCCCTCCTCAACAAATTATCCAAGTCTGACCGTGCACCATCCGCCAGGGCACTGGTGCTTCCCAACAAGGTTAGTGGAGACCAGAATATTCCACAACCCGATGCCAGTAGTGATCAGAACGTTCCTCAACACCAAAAGGGCACTTTTGAGATAGCAAAAAGGTTCATGGAGGCAATGGTATTCACAAGGAATCCTTGGCCAATAATATCCGATGACAAGTACTCGATGGTTGATGAAGCTTGGAAACTAGTGATTGAAGCCCAGGATTGTCAGCGGGCATTAGCAGGTGCACCTGTAGGTACACCATCTGTGTGTCAATTGCCTGGTGGTCCATCTCTCATAATAGATCCGCAAAAACGAGAAGCTGTAAGTCGTGAATGCTGTTTAATGCTCCTCTCTCAGACTTACGGATATTGACTACCCCCGAAAATATTCATAGTTGAAACTGAGCATTAGTACCATTCAAGGACAGTTGGCAGATGGGGCTCGTCGATCGGTTGTCCGAAGTTACCGGTGGGATGTGGGCTCTATGACTGAGCTTCGGATGAAGCTTAAGTTGCTCCTGTTTGATGATGTTTACCTCTCCAACGTTGTCGATGATAAGAATTCATGGTTCACCGGAATGGAAGTGCTTGATATCATGAACGACCAATGTTTCTTCACCGCTAATAGCGTGGGGCCCCAGCCAACAACATCCCAGTATTTCCAACTGCTTGCTCCTCAGACTTTAGCACTGGCAGCCGCAGCTATTAATTGTGCGCTGTCTGAATACGCCAGTGGAAAGAAGGCCACAGTTATGTTTTCACAAGATGAATATCGAGGTGCATTTGGCCCATCCCCTGTGATCAATTTTACTCTTGAAGCTACTACACAATCAATCACATATCAGCGGCCCAATTACACCCCCCCTGCGGCGCAACTCCACTAGAATAGGCGCTCCTCAATCCTCGTCGCAGCTCCTCAGCCTAGATTGAACCTCTTCTATTTCCTTCTGCAATCAATTCCTCCTCTCAGCGCTCCTCTATCCCATTCCGCACTCTAGACCCCCCTATATGAGCTCCTCAGCCCGGGATGGGAGCACTTCAATTCCTGCCGGCGCTCCTATGATGCATTCCACACTCCTTAGCCCACCCCCTTTCAGTGCTCCTCCCCTGGGATATGCACTCCTCAATCCCATCGGTGGTCTGCTCTGCCTGGATTGCCTCTCCTCTATTTCATTCGGTACTCCTTATCCCACCCTCTTTCGGAGCTCCTGAATTTCATTCTGCACTCCTACATCCTCCTCTTTCGGCGCTCCTCAATTTCATTCCACACTCCTTAACCCCTCCTAATTTGGCGCTCCTCAGCTTACACTTGACGCTCTTCTTTTTCATTGCGCACTTCTCCAACACCTTTTGTGGTACTCCTCTTTTCAACACAATACTAC
>Ga0307515_10005660_pt1 | contig 25234 bp, 17 predicted proteins | sample 17_EM_MG_FD_194513 | JGI IMG/M metagenome (GOLD analysis project Ga0307515, IMG submission 194513) | Populus trichocarpa ectomycorrhiza microbial communities from riparian zone in the Pacific Northwest, United States - 17_EM | ecosystem: Host-associated > Plants > Roots > Unclassified | place... | reverse complement strand
GCAAAACTATCTTTAGTAATTGCTACTATAGCAATCACACTAAGTAAATATTTAATCTTCATAGATTTAAGCTGATAAAATTATGGTCTAACTGGTCTGCCGCCACCGCCGCCGCCACCACTGTTACCGCCGCCGCCACCCGAGCTTGAAGACGACGATGGAGCAGGAGAGGGTGAAGAACGTTCAACGCTTTGGGTTTGCGGCCTGGTATCTTGTTGCCTTACAGGGCGCGAATCGCGCGAGTAACTGCTATTGCTGCCGTTATTTGAATTACCGCGGGTAACAGTACCGTTGGTTGTACGGTTTGCCCGGCCGCCAGGTATATAACCTATCCCGGTCCTGGTGGGGGATGCTGTACCGCCCGGACGTGCCGCACGGCTAAATGAGCCTGGCGCATAACCGCGGCCACTGAACGGACTGCCGGTGCCGCGTACAGGGCGTGGTGTACCTGATGATACGTAGCCCCCGCGGCCATAACCGCCACCATAAAAGCCTCCGTAACCAAAACCGCCGCCGTAGCCGCCATAACCGTACCCGTAGCCATATCCTAAGCCAAGTCCCCAGCCGCTGCCGTAACCATAGCCAAGCCCCCAGCTGCTGCCATAGCCATAACCAAGCCCCCAGCCACCATAGGAATAAGGCGAATAGCCGTAACCGTATGGCCCATAGTTAAAGCCTAAGCTAAAGCCGCCATTGTAATAAGGGTTGCTGTAGCCGTAATACAGATTATTATAATAACTAAACGGAGAGTAATAACTGAAACGGTTTATACGCGACGCATAGTCATCATAATAAAAATAATCGTCGTCATCTTCCTGCTGTACCTGCTGGTTATCAGCATCAGTTTGGTTGTAAACCGGCTGTACGGCATAAATAGGCTCATCTGCTGCTTTCGCGTTCGAAAAGTAAACATCGTCGTTACTGGCAGTGGTTGCTAGTTTTTGGGTGGAGCAGGAACTCAGCGCCACGGCGCCGATGAGAAAAATTCCTATTGCAATATTCCGTTTCATATGCAGGATTGTAAAAGTTCGGGTTCGAATAAGTTTTAAATTTATAAATTTGGGCGCAATATACAATAATTGCAAAGTCAAAAATTCTATTCCAATCAATATGAGCAAAGGTGTTATCAGTAAAGACGAAGATTATTCGCAATGGTTTAACGACTTAGTAATTAAATCTGACATGGCCGAATATTCGCCGGTTAGGGGCTGCATGATCATTAAACCGTACGGCTATTCTATATGGGAAAAAATACAGGCCGTGCTTGACGGCATGTTTAAAGATACCGGGCATAGCAATGCCTATTTTCCGCTTTTAATACCCAAATCCTTTTTCAGCAAAGAGGCCAGCCACGTTGATGGTTTTGCCAAGGAATGCGCTGTTGTTACCCACTACCGCCTTAAAAACGATGGTAATGGCAATATTATAGTTGATGAGGATGCCAAACTGGAAGAAGAGCTGATCATTCGCCCAACATCAGAAACCATTATCTGGAATACGTATAAAGGCTGGATCCAGTCATACCGCGATTTGCCTATCCTGGTTAACCAATGGGCCAACGTAATGCGTTGGGAAATGCGTACCCGTTTGTTTTTGCGTACCAGCGAGTTTTTATGGCAGGAAGGCCATACCGCCCATGCTACAGCCGAGGAGGCCATAGCTGAAACCGAGCAAATGCTGAACGTATATGCCGATTTTGCCGAAAACTGGATGGCACTGCCAGTAGTAAAAGGCCGCAAAACAGCTAACGAGCGTTTTGCAGGGGCTTTAGATACTTATTGTATTGAGGCTTTAATGCAGGATGGTAAAGCCTTACAGGCAGGTACATCGCATTTTTTGGGGCAGAATTTTGCCAAAGCCTTTGATGTAAAGTTCACCAATAAAGAAAATAAGATAGAACATGTTTGGGCAACCTCATGGGGCGTATCAACGCGCTTGATAGGCGCTTTAATTATGGCCCACAGCGACGATGCCGGCCTGGTATTGCCGCCAAAACTGGCGCCTATACAAGTTGTGGTTGTGCCTATTTACAAGCACCAGGAAGAGCTGGACAATATATCGGCTTATGTAGATTCTTTAAAGAAAGAACTAAAGGCCAAAGGTATTTCTGTGAAGTTTGATAACCGCGATACCCACCGCCCGGGAGCAAAATTTGCCGAGTACGAGTTGAAGGGCGTACCATTGCGTGTAGCCATTGGAAGCCGCGATATGACAAACGGAACCGTTGAACTGGCCCGCCGCGATACCAAAACCAAGAATACCGTTAACCAGGAAGGTTTGGCCCAACATATTGAAGCTTTGTTAGAAGAAATTCAGAACAACATCTATAAAAAAGCTTTTGATTTCCGTGCCGAAAACATGACCGAGGTTGATACCTACGAGGAGTTTAAACGCATGCTGGATGAACAACCAGGGTTTATAAGCGCCCACTGGGACGGAACCCCGGAGACCGAGCAAAAGATAAAAGAGGAAACTAAAGCGACAATCCGTTGCATACCTTTGGATAATAAGCAGGAAGAAGGTAAGTGCATTTTGACAGGTAGACCGTCTACGCAGAGGGTTCTGTTTGCACGGGCTTATTAGCCCCCCAGCCCCCTGAAGGGGGAGTTTTTGATTTGCGGCTTTATGGGTAATCAAAAATAAACTGGCTTAAATTTATAATCCTTCCCTAAAGGATAAAATACCAAACCGGCTTCCTCTTAGGGAAGGAAGCACATCAAAAAATCCCCCTTCAGGGGGTTAGGGGGCTACATGAAATTCGCAACTAAAGCAATACACGCAGGGCAGGAGCCCGATCCAACTACCGGTGCTATCATGACGCCGATATACCAAACATCTACCTATTGGCAAAAATCGCCGGGGGATAATAAGGGATATGAATACTCGCGTGGTACAAACCCAACCCGTAAAGCGCTTGAGGGCTGTTTGGCTGCATTGGAAAATGCCGAGTTTGGTTTGGCTTTTTCAAGCGGAATGGGCGCCACAGACGCCGTGATGAAATTATTACAGCCCGGCGACGAGGTGATTACCGGGAATGACCTGTATGGAGGCTCGTACCGTATTTTTACAAAAATTTATGCTCACTATGGCATTAAGTTTCATTTTTTGGATTTATCAGATCCTGAAATTGTTGCCGAGTACACTAACTCATACACTAAACTGGTTTGGATAGAGACACCTACCAACCCAACCATGCAAATCGTAGATATTGAGGCCATAGGCAAAATTACCAAAGAGAAAAATTTGCTGTTTGTGGTAGATAATACTTTTGCATCGCCATACCTGCAAAACCCTATCGACCTTGGGGCCGACCTGGTAATGCACTCGGTAACCAAATACATTGGTGGCCATAGTGATGTTGTAATGGGCGCCCTGATGACGAACGACGAGGATCTGTACAAAAGACTTTGGTTTATTTACAACGCTTGTGGTGCCACACCTGGCCCAATGGACAGTTTCCTGGTGCTTAGGGGCATTAAAACCCTGCACCTGCGCATGAAGGCGCATTGCGAAAACGGTCGCTTAGTAGCCGAGTTCCTGAAAATACACCCCAAAGTAGAGAAAATTTACTGGCCGGGCTTTACCGATCATCCAAATCACGAAGTTGCCAAAAAGCAGATGCGCGATTTTGGCGGCATGATATCTATCGTACTGAAAGATGCCGACCTGCAGGAGACCTTCCGCATCGCATCTTCATTTAAAGTATTTGCCCTTGCCGAATCATTAGGCGGTGTAGAGTCCCTGATTAACCACCCCGTAAGCATGACCCACGGGTCTATCCCCAAAGCCGAACGCGAAAAAGCCGGCGTGGTTGACAACCTGCTGCGTTTAAGCGTAGGCGTAGAGGATATTGAAGACTTGCTGGAAGATTTGAAACAAGCGCTTTCTTAGTAGCAAGTAGTTAGTATCAAGTATCAAGATTTTTGAATGGATAGCTGGATTCAGAAAGTTATATCGAAATGGAAGTCGGAGGGAGTTAAATTGGGCTCTCCGGCTGCCATTTCTGACATAGAAAAAATTGAGTCAATTTTAAACTTTAAGTTTCCTGACGATTTTAAGGAATTCTATCAAATCTGCAATGGCTTTATGGGCTTACATTGGCAGGAACACACGTTTACATTGTGGCCTTTGGAAATGATAATTGAGGAACACAATACTTACCAAAATAAAAATTTTATACGGTTTTGTGATTTTCTTTTAGCAAGCCACTTTATTGGGTTTAATAAAAACAGACCTGGAATTTTTAAGGAATATGGCAATGTAGAAGTTGGTGAGCAGATTGCCAGTTCATTTGAGGAAATTGTATTGATGATAAATTCCAATGCCGACGCTATCTATTAATATGTTTAAAGATGCTAATCAAAAACTCCCCCTTCAGGGGGCTGGGGGGCTTCAGGCTTTTTTGGAATCCAAAGTTGCCCAATACAACCGCCCGGAGTTTATTGAGAACGATCCTATAGTAATACCGCACCTGTTCAGTAAAAAACAGGATATCGAGATCATGGGTTTTTGGGCAGCTACCCTGGCCTGGGGGCAGCGGGTTACCATCATCAAGAAGTGTAAAGAACTTATTACGTTGATGGATGGGGCACCCTATGATTTTATCATCAACCACGAAGAACCAGATCTTAAAAAGTTGCTGAGCTTTAAGCACCGCACTTTTAACGATATCGATACGCTGTACTTCATTAGCTTTTTCAGGTATCATTATCAAAATTTTGATTCGCTGGAGGACGCATTTATGCCCCCTAACCCCCTAAAGGGGGAACAACGGGCGGCTAACAAAAAAACTCCCCCTTTAGGGGGTTGGGGGGCTGAAGATCATCTCAATCAATTCCGAAGTTATTTCTTTTCCTTACCCGATTATCCGCATCGCACCAAAAAACACGTATCCTCTCCATCACAAAAATCAACCTGTAAACGGTTGAATATGTTTTTGCGGTGGATGGTTCGTAAAGACGATAACGGCGTTGATTTCGGTATCTGGAACCGGATAAAACCTGCCGACCTGATTTGCCCGCTCGATCTGCATGTAGACAGGGTTTCCCGCAAACTGTTACTCATCACCAGGAAACAAACCGACTGGCAAACTGCCCTTGAACTAACAGAACGCCTTAAACAATTTGATCCGCTCGATCCGGTAAAGTATGATTTTGCCCTGTTTGGTTTGGGCATCGAGGAACGGTGGGGCGTGCAGTTTTAGGCCCCATTTTAATTCGCCGCCTTTTTGATCCCAAAATCTATTAAGGTTATCTCGTCGCTTCTTATCTTTCTGCCTTTCAATTCCTCATAAAAACCAATGATGTCGCTTTTTTTGATGCCTGATTTACTAAGCGCATATGCCCATTTTATAACTGCAATTTCCCGGTTGGTAGCATAAATGTTATCTTTTGTACTTGCGCCCGTTTGAATCCTTTGGCCATCATATTCATGCCCTTTTATAGGCGTCCAAAAATCAAACCTGCCACCATCTTTTGATTCGGCTAAAATTTTGCTTTTAACGTCTGCAGTAATAGTTGCAGAAGTATCTGTGTCATTTGTTTGGGCAAAAGCCGTTGTTATGGTTGTTAAAAGACCAATGGTAACGATTGTTTTCAGGAGGTGTTTAAATATCGCCTTTTTATGGAGGTTACTCATGCTTTTTTATTTTTAAAATACAAAGTTAAATACAATTTAGCGGTTGAGGTAGTGCGATTTTATTGATTTAACTGATTTTAATTTCTTGCTATCATTCTGATAAAGCCTATCAAAATGATAGGTTTTTCGATTTTTATAAATTCATATATTTTCCATTCAATTATCTGTAATACAGATTTTTAGTTTTTATAATCGCCCTGTAGGCATATGTTTTGAATACGAGGTTTCGTTATTAAAAACAGTTTATGGTAATAGTATTTCTTTGTTGCCGCGGTCAATATTCAATGTGGCTGCAAAAAAATCCCTGGCAACAGTATTGTCACCTTTTCAATCCCCTAATTTTTTTATTTATTAAATGAACTCACACGTTAAGCACCTCACATTTGCGGGCATGATTGTTACGCTCGGTATCATTTTTGGCGATATCGGTACCTCCCCGCTATATGTATTTCAAACCCTGCTGGTCGAAGGCGGGAAAGTAAACAAGGAACTTGTTTTAGGGGCCATCTCCTGTATTTTTTGGACACTAACCCTGCAAACAACTTTTAAATACATTCTCATAACATTGCAGGCCGATAATAAGGGCGAAGGCGGTATTTTTTCTCTTTACGCGTTGGTTAGGCGCTACGGTAAATGGTTAGCTATTCCGGCTATTATCGGCGCCGGTACGTTACTTGCAGATGGTATTATTACTCCGCCTATCTCTGTTACATCGGCTATCGAAGGATTAAACCTGGTTCCCTATTTTTCGACTATTATTGTTCCCGGCAATAACCTTATTTTACTGATTGTAATTTTGATCATGGTACTGCTTTTCTTTTTTCAGCAGTTTGGAACTAAGGTTGTTGGCGCAGCCTTTGGTCCGGTAATGCTCATGTGGTTCATGATGCTGGGTTTATTGGGTACTATGCAGGTAATGCACTATCCCAGCATATTTAAGGCGTTGAGCCCGTATTATGGCGCACATTTGTTGATGACCCATCCTAAAGGTTTTTGGTTGTTAGGTGCCGTATTTTTATGTACTACCGGTGCCGAAGCCTTATATTCAGACCTGGGCCATTGCGGTCGTAAAAACATCCAGATCAGTTGGATTTTTGTAAAGACTACATTGGTACTTAACTATCTTGGGCAGGGTGCCTGGGTATTATCTCAAGCTCCAGGAAAAGACTTTACAGGTGTAAACCCTTTCTTTGAGATTGTTCCTCACCAGTTCCTTATCCCAAGTATTGCATTAGCAACACTTGCTACCATTATTGCCAGTCAGGCCCTCATCAGCGGCTCGTTTACATTGATTAGCGAGGCCGTAAGCATGAACTTTTGGCCACGTATAACTATCAAATATCCATCAAACATTCGGGGGCAAATTTATATACCGAGTGTTAACTGGATACTTTGCGTTGGCTGTATCCTGGTGTCACTTTATTTTCGCACATCGGCAGCTATGACTAACGCCTATGGCTTTAGTATTACCATAGCTATGCTTAGTACTACTATTTTGATGTATTACTTTATGCGCTATGTGAAACATTGGCCAGTGTGGTTGGTAACCATCATCCTGTGCGTATTTTTAACGGTTGAGTTCTCCTTCTTTTTAACCAATGCAGTTAAAATATTAAAACGTTTATTCTTTGTAGGTTTTGAGGTTGGGTTGATATTTACCATGTACGTTTGGTTTAGGGCGAGGAAGATTAATAACCGTTTCCTGCATTTTGTAGATATTAAAGAAAAATTACCCCTGTTAAATGCGCTTAGTGCCGATACTACCGTAAACAAATACGCTACGCATTTAATCTATCTGACCAAGGCCAATAACAGCAAACAGATAGAAGAAAAGATTATTTACTCTATCATGAGCCGCCGCCCTAAACGTGCCGATATCTATTGGTTTGTGCACATTGAACGTACAGATGAGCCCTATACTATGGAGTACAGTGTTGACCATATTGAGCCGGGTAAGGTTATCCGTATCGAATACCGCTTAGGGTTCAGGATCCAACCGAGGGTTAACGTGCTGTTCCGCAACGTGGTAGAGGATATGGTGAAACGTAAGGAAATTGATATTACCAGTAAATACGCGTCGCTTAAAGAATACAATATCCCTGCCGATTTCAGGTTTGTAATTATGGAAAAATTCCTGAGTTACAATAACCTGTTTAGTGTGAGCGAAGGATTTATCCTTAACAGCTACTTCGCCATTAAAAAACTCGCCCAGTCAGAAGCCAAAGCTTTTGGGTTAGATACCAGCGAAACCCGGATTGAAAAAATACCGCTGGTGGTTAAGCCGGTGAGTAATTTACATTTGAAAAGGGTGGAGCCGGTATAGGTTAGATGAGTGGTTGGTTAAGTTGATTAGGTGAGTGGTTGAATAAGTGAATGGTTGATTAAGTTGATTAGGTGAGTGGTTGATTAAGTTTAAAATGTTGATCACTTGTCAACCACTTAACCCAATCAACCACTCACATAATCAACTAACCCTACGCTTCTTCCTTAAAATAAACCTTGTAAAAGTTCATCGCTTTATCGTCGTCAAAGCCTTTTTCGATGAGTTGTTTATCGCCATGGATATAAATGTGGAAATTTTTATCCAGCTTTAAAACACTTTTGTAGTCGCGGGCTTGTTTTTTTACAGCATTGCCCGATATTTCGAAGCTGTTGCCAATTGGGCTGTCAAATTCCTGTTCGTACTGGTTTTTGAAGGTTTTGAACGATTCAATGGCTTCCGGGTTGCCTATTACCTCGTTGCCAAACTCGTCCATATCAAAGGTTTCCTTTTCTTTAAAGTACTTCATCGACCGGTTAAGCAGGTCTATTTTGTCGGCCTTGCTCATTTCAAACTGATCGTCGAGTTTTTGGGTAACAAAGTTTTTGTAAATTCCCAGGGTATTGTTGGTTTGGTTAAAGCTATCATTACGGATTTTGAGCTGTAAAAAATCGTCTTTCCAGTACACGGCTGCATCCTGGCCGCCGTTGGTTTTATCAACCACCACCACTTTATAACCGTTTTCTTTTTCGATATTGAAGATGAGCACGCCTTTATCCAACTTGTTAATGTTAATGGCATCCTGCTCATAATCAACCTGGAAACCGCCTTTATCCGGGTAAACTTTCAGGTAGGTTTCTTTATTTTCCGATTTAAAAATGCCAATGGTATCCAGTGGGTTACCTTCAATTTGTACGCTGTTAAAGTAAACCACGTACAGCTCGCCGCCTTTAATATTGGGGTGGGTGGTAACCTTAAACAGGTGTTTGGCAATTTTTTCTGATGCTTCGTGAAATTTTTCCTGATCCTCAAACACCTGGGTGGCAAAGTTATGCAGCTCGTTAAGCGCAAGGTCGCCACTGCTATGTGTCAGGTGATAAACTTCGTTAACCTTTTCAAAAGGTTTTAAAAAATACTGCATCAGCAGGTTAGGAATAATCTCATCCTTCAATTCCAGCGGACTATCCGACAAGGCGTATAACTCATCCTGCAAAGGATTACCAACATGATGTACCGAAATAGTATCGAGCGAAGCTTCAAAAAATGTTACCATAATTACGCGAAGTTAAGGTTTTTAGTCATTGGGGCATTTGCTACGCGTCATTAAGTCATTGAAAAGTAGTTCATGGCCTTTGGTTCATAGTTCAAGGGATTTTGTTTTACTTTTGTGTCCGAACCGGAATTCATCGAATTTTTAGAATTGCGCAAATTTTAAAATTCTGTCAATTCCTTAATTCTACAAATTCCGGTTCAGATAAAGCTATGGACACTCACAACTCACAACTCATAACTCACAACTCCGAAGATACCATCGTTGCCCTTGCCACCCCAAACGGGATTGGCGCTATCGCGGTTATCCGCCTTTCGGGGCTGAATGCCATAGCTATTGCCAACAGTGTGTGGAAGGGTAAAGATTTAACCAAACAGGCCTCACATACCATCCACTTCGGCCATATTGTTGACGGCGATTTGGTGCTGGATGAGGTTTTGGCTTCGCTATTTGTGGCCCCGCGATCATATACGCGTGAGAATGTTGTCGAGATCAGTTGCCATGCCTCGGGCTATATCATTGAATCTATCATAAAGCTATTCATTAAAAAAGGAGCACGGTCAGCCAAGCCAGGCGAGTTTACCCTCAGGGCTTTCCTGAACGGGCAGCTCGATTTATCGCAAGCCGAAGCCGTTGCCGATTTGATAGCCTCCAATTCCAAAGCATCACAACAGGTAGCTTTACAGCAATTGCGTGGTGGCTTTAGTACCCAGCTACAGGCCCTGCGCGAGCAACTGGTAAATTTTGCATCACTAATTGAACTGGAACTTGATTTTGCCGAAGAGGATGTAGAGTTTGCCAACCGCGACCAGCTGAAAAACCTCGTCCATGAGATCACCAAAATAGTAGGCAGGTTAATCCAGTCGTTCGAACTGGGCAATGCCATCAAGAACGGCGTTAACACGGTTATAGCCGGACGGCCCAACGCGGGTAAGTCCACGCTATTGAATGCCCTCCTGAACGAGGAAAGGGCCATTGTGAGTCATATTCCAGGTACCACCCGCGATACCATTGAAGAGATACTGAACATCCAGGGCATCAATTTCCGGCTGATAGATACCGCCGGCATCCGCGAGGCAACTGATGCTATTGAGCAGATAGGGGTGCAGCGCACGATGGAGAAAATAAGCCAGTCGGCCCTGTTGGTTTATGTGTTTGATGCTGCCGAAATTACTACCGAAGAATTGAACAGCGACATTGAAAGCCTGCAAAAGCCAGGAATTTCCATGCTGCTGGTAGCCAATAAAGCCGATTTGCTTACCGAAGCCCTGATAGCGGCTTTGCCACATGCCGATAAACTGACCATCATATCTGCTAAAGAGAAACAACATATTGACGAACTGAAACAACGCATCTATTCTTCATCAATTAAAGACCAGCTGAGTGGCGACGAAACCATGGTAACCAACATCCGCCATCTGGAAGCGCTCCAAAAAACTGAGGAGGCCCTTGTGCGCGTACTTGGCGGGATCGATGGCAGCATCACCTCCGATTTTTTGTCGATGGATATTAAACAGGCATTACATTATTTAGGCGAGATTACCGGTGTGGTCACTACGGATGATTTGCTGGAGAATATATTTAGTAAGTTTTGTATCGGCAAGTAGGCCTGTCAAACGCCCTTAAATTCCATAAACCTACGAAAGATAAATTTCTCATTATTAATAATTTATAGTAATTACTCTTGTCCCAGTCCTTAGATAATTGCCCTTGTTTTTCCGACTTTTGTTACTCAGATGTTACCCAAAATTTTATTTTTTGATTTCATCGCAAGTGTGGATGAAATTAAGTCGCTTCGGGCACTTAATTACTCTTAGATAACCTTAACCACCTTTAATGAAGACCTGACCGGTTACTTCATTACCACTACCTTATTGGGCAGTTCCCCCGGCTAACTGATCCGCATTGTTAGCTTGCAATACACGCATGAGCCGTAAGAACAATGTAGAGCAACCCTATCCAATCTGGCTTATTGGTTGGCTTTGGCAGCCCTGCCAGTTTTTCGGCCGCCTTCTCTCGCCATTTTGGTTTTACGCCAGGTAACACCGTGGTGGTCTGATCTGTAAAAGTTATCTATAGATGTTTAATAAATTTCTTATTGGGTAAATAGGGAACAAATTCGAAAGAATTTGCAATGAATTCGAAAGTTTTTTTTGTGTTTCTTCTTTTTATTTGCCTTAAAAGAAATTAGTTATTCACAAAACATTTTACCAATGGAATTAAACTCAAATGCTGCTTTAAGCCGCGAAAACAAATTAGAAACTACAAGGACCGCTAAAGTTTATACGCTAAGTGGCCCGTCTACAGAACTATTATTACCCGGTAGCGGGGTAGTAATTGTAGCCAATGGTGATTCAGCTTTTTATGATCAGTTAGAACAAGCCATTGCTTCAACAGATACTGAAAAGATAAACGATTTGGCTTATGAAAACAAATTGGAAGTTAATAAGCTAACTAAGCTGTCTGATGATCAAGCATTAGCTGCTTTACAAACTGCTCCTTTTATTGTTGACCTGAACTACGGAACCAAAACAATTGCGATAAATTTATTTACTGTTAAAGGTGTAGCGTTTACCAAGGTGCTTTTTGCTTTCTCAGGGGGACAATTTGACGCGGATAATTTTAAGTACACTGTTTACTCAGATGATGAGTTAAAAGTTGAACCAAAAGTTATGGTTGTTCTCCATCAGCCACAATTATCTGAATTAGAAAAGCAGGCTGTTGACATCCCAATGGATAGGTCGTCCATGAAGTTTGGAAAAGTAGGCGGTGATGATGTTGTATTCGCGACTCCTGCAATAGTAACTGTTGGCATAACACCTGGTATCTTGGTTGCCGGTGTTGCTACTATTATAGGACGTCGCTGTCTTAAATGGTATCAGGAACAAACAACAACCGAGATACCGGCTGCTACATTTAAAAGCGCAAATCCAACCGTTAAAGAACTTGTTGCGGCTCGTCAGGAAATTATATCACGTACAGCAAAAATTTAATCCTTTGTGATGAGTGAAATTCCGGGTATTTTATTAGGGTTTGTTTTAGCCTTGTATTTTATTATATCTATAATGAAATATTTACCTTTTGCCCAAAAATGGATAGATAGGACAGACAAGCTTACACTCGTTCCAACATGGACGTTTTTTGCCCCCGAACCTAATGGCACAGATTTTTACCTTTTTTTCAGGGTGTTTTCAGACGACTTTCAATCTCCCTGGCGATTAGCTGAATTTGGCAAAAAAAGAGCCTGGTACAGTTTTATATGGAACCCGAACAGGCGGCACAGAAAAGCTTTTTTTGATCTTTGCCAGTTGATCTTGACACAACCTGGCGAATCTGGGGAAGAAATGTTGTTCGGAGTGCCTTATTTACTGATATTAAACCATGTAAATAATTTGTGCGGGAGAGAGTTGGGGGAACTTGTTCAATTTACCATTGCCAGGAAGGTACCATCGCAATCGGACAAGCTTTCCCATGTTTTCATTTCAAACACACATCAGTTATCGTAATGTTTATAGGCTTTGATAAACTTATTGGTATTACTGAAGGCGGCGCAGTTATGTTGACCACAATCTGCGTCGCCTTTACCATAGTATTCATGAGTGTAGAATATTTGTATCTGATTTACAAACGGCGGTTTAGTAGAGATACGTTTTTTTCGTGGGAAATTTCTGGCGCAGGCGAAGGATGGTTATACTCGGGATGGCGCGCCAGGATTTTAAATTACATTTTCGACGGCAACAAATTTACATCGATAATTATTTTACGGTTGTTACTTGCTGTATTGGTTATGATTATTAGCGAAAACCGTTTATTAATAAGCGGCTGCCTTTTTATGCTTTTTTTTATATCATGCTTACTCAACTTAAGACACACACATGGGCGGGATGGGGCGGATGAGGTTATATTGATAGCATTGTTAGGCTTGGCATCGTACTATGTTATTGACAAAACATCAATTTTACGATGGGTTGGGCCGGGTTTTATTGTAGCGCAACTTACGCTATCTTATTTCATATCGGGTATATATAAACTAAAATCAGGTACCTGGAGGAATGGCAGCGCGGTTAACAAAGTAATAGCGACGGTTATATATGGCAAACCCGAAATGCAGTTTGTTTTAAAATATAAACCGACCGCATTATTTTTATGCTGGCTGATCATAATTTGGGAGTGCACTTTCCCAATGTTATTTTTGTTCCCACAGCCCGTATGTTTTATATGGTTGGGCTTAGGAGTTCTGTTTCACTTATCTATGGCAGTCATTATGGGATTAAATACCTTCATGTTTGCATTTTTATCAGCATACCCTTTATTTTTTCTTCTACTTTCAAAAATTCGTTTTCCAATATAGTTGGTTTCATCGCTTAAGATGCCAGTCTGTATCAATTACGGAATAGTGTAGAATTAATTTTTACGCAAAAATCTGTATTGCTATAACGTTATATAAGTATAATAGCAAATGGAAGTAGCTTTTACTAAGTATAACCAACTTATAAATAGGGTATTGTAGGGCTTATGCTTATTGTTTTAAATCAAAACGCTAAATGGTTTTGCAATATTGTCCTGTAAATTAATCAATCTGCAACAAATCGTATCAACATTTCGTCAAATTGTATCAATTTGAACTGTGGCGAAAAGTTAGTTCATTTTTTTCCTATTTTTATTTCACAATTATAATAATACAATACTGGCTTAAAGTAATTAAAAATTAACGGCCTGTATTTAACTAACATTTACCAAATTATGAATACAAAACAAAATGCTATTATGGCCGTGGTGGCTATGGTCAATTATTGCTGCCGGCTACCGGCGATCAGTCCCAAAACAATTTGTAGTAATCTAAAATGTTAGGATTTAGTCCTGGATATTTATTCCTGCCTGCCTGCAATTAACTCAGTAAATACTTAAACTAAAATCTATGCTCACAAACCTTACTCAACATCACTCTTCCTGGCAAATGCCTCAGATGCTTAAGCAGCATACTGTCTTCGTGAAGGTGTAATCCTTTACAAAATCAATTTTTATATCCATTAATCAAATTATCCATTAATTATGCGATACTTATGGCTGTGCTTTGTAGTTTTTTCAGCAATTACTACAAATGCACTTACTTGCTTAGCTAAAGATAATAGGGGAGAGAGAAGCAAAATCAACTATATTGTGTTTAACAATGACACCACAGTTCGTCGCGATACAACTGTAAAGGACTCGTTGTTAAAGGATAGTACCAACTTTATAAAAAAGCGTACTATTTATAACGTTTTTGCCGATAGCGTTACTAAAAAACCTTTTGAATTATCCTTATTTCCGGCAGTTTCATTACAACAACTTTTAAAAGGGAAATTCGCCGGGCTATATGTTCAGGAGCCTTCGGGCGAGCCCGGTTCTGTACAAAACATGTTTATCAGGGGCGCGCCAATGCCCTTGTTGTCGCAAAGGGAAGTTTATCAATCACAGCCGCTTGTGGTACTTGATGGTATTCCGATAATAACCGAACACCCGTTTGCATTTGATATTCAGCAATATGAGTTTAACAGGCCCGGCCCTGCTACTAACATATTTGCCGGTATTGATATGAACAATATTGCGTCGATAGAAGTACTGAAGGATTTGGCGGCTACTGCGGTTTATGGCCCAAGGGCTGTAAACGGAGTAATTGTTTTATCTTCAAAAACGCCTGGCGCCTCAAGAAGCATCACTTTCGATTCGTATATCGGATTGGCGCAACGGCCGCAGGTAACAACCATAAACGGTAAGTACGAAAACGCTTTCAGACAAAGGTTTTACGACCAGTATACTACCAACGGCCGATATTCTGATGATGAAAATTACCCTATTTATTTAAGCGATTCGCTTAACAATGTATATAGCGGAAAAGCCGACTGGAGCGATCTTTACTACCGTAACGCTTTAGTTTATGGTATCAACTTCGGCATCTCGGGAGGTACAAACCGGGCGAATTTTCGCTTTTCTTTAGGCGATATGAAAAATGAAGGGGTTGCTGACGGAACAGCGCTAAATCGGTATAGCGCCATGTTTAACATCAATATGAAACCCGTAAAGTGGCTGTTGTTTTCAACCATGGTAAATGCTAACAGGTTGGACCGTACCCGTAATAAAAATTTACGCGACAGGTTTGCGCAGATCAATTACTTCCCGGACCTGAGCGCGCCCTTACCTCCCAATAAAGATTATTATGCCAACTATCTTAAAGAGTACCAAAAAGGCTTTGACAATAACAAAACCAATATTATTGACGGGTACGCAAGGATTGGCGTTGAATTTGGAAAATTCAATTTCAGTACCACTTTTGGTGTAGATTATAATGAGGGTTATCGCGATGTGTTTTATGCCCGTACACTTTTGCAGGGTAATAGCTATGCATCAAACTACTTTGGCTTTAACCAAAGATTAATGTTGGATAATAAAGCAACATATTCTTTTAACCTAAACAAAGTAAATGATTTTCAACTGGAGGTAGGGCAATCAACCCAATGGAACATTTATAAATACAGCAATGCGTATGCATATAAAGGTGTAAACGATTTTATCAAAATAAACCTGTTAAACTCCGATCCCAACGATCCTAATTATTTAACTCCCGTTGCTTTTCCACGTGAATTAACCTACCGCTTTTTGGATAAAACCAGGGACAACCTGGTATCGTTTTATGGCAAAGTAGATTACACACTAAAAGAAAAGTACCTGTTATCAGTTACGTTACGCGCTGATGGTTCTTCAAATGCTCAGCCAACAAGCCGCTGGTTTTATTCGCCTGTAGTTTCTGCCGCATGGAATATTAAAAAAGAAATGCTGAAGGATAACAGCACTGTCAATGACCTTTTATTGCGTGTTAGCGCAGGTCGGTTAGGGCGATTGAATGCATATGATAATTATGCACAGGGCCCGCAGTATACGGCATCGGTAGGCTATACCGGCAACTTAACTGTACCTGGTTACAATGCATTTGGTGTATTAACCAGGCCATACTCAACCGGGTGGATTGGCTACGGCATCCCATGGTCGTATTCAGATCAGCTTAATCTTGGCGTAGATGCCGGTTTACTTAACAACCGTTTACACTTATCTGTTGATTGGTACAATAAAGAAGAAAAGAACCAGCTTATTGGTATACCTGCCTTTGCCGAATACGGTTATAAGCAATCTATAGAAAGTGGGATGGCTGTAAATAACAGCGGTATAGATGTTTCGATAGCAGCCAATATAATCAATCATAAAAACTTTGGCTGGTCATCATCTTTAAACCTTAACCACAATACCAATAAATTAAAAGCGCTTCCAAGGGGCTTAAATGAAATTATAATTGGTGACAAGCTTTTAAAGGTGGGCCAGCCGGTTGATCAATACTGGCTTTTAGTGAACGATGGTATTTATACGTCAAATGACCAGGTACCGGTGGTTAACGGACAACCCACTAAGTATAACGGAATTCCATTGCAGGCCGGCGATCCTAAATGGCGCGATTTGAATGGCGATAATGCTATTGATAACAACGACAAAATATTAACAGGCCATTCGTTGCCCAAAATATCGGGTGGTTTTGATAATAATTTCAGATACGGTAACTGGAGCTTAAACCTCAATTTTTATTTCAACCTGGGCAGAAACCTGATTAACCAGGAAATGGCCAACCGGTTTGATTTTATTAACAGGGAAGGCAATAGCGATGTTAACTCTGTTAAAGAGATTACTTATTGGGAAAAACGCGGAGATTACAGCAAGTACCCTTTGTATAATCCATGGAGCACGGTAATTCCGTACCGTGTTGATCAGAATTTATTTCTTGAAAATGCTTCATTCCTGAAATTGAGGACGGTGTTAGTTGGGTACGACCTTACCAAAACACTGCGCAGAAAAAGCATAAACGTAACCCGGTTTTATGTGTATGCATCAGTAAATAATGTATTTACAATCACTCCTTACACCGGGCAGGACCCCGAGCTGGTAAATTATAACGGGTATGATACAGGCTACGGACTGCCAATACCAAGAACGTACACATTAGGAGTGAAAATGGAATTATAACATGGAAAAACGAATTACAAAAATGAAAAAGATATTATATATCACGCTTCTGTTTTTTGTGGCCTTAACCGGTTGTAATAAAACATTGGATATAAATTCTGTAAGGGTGGTTGCCGAAGTGAACATGTGGAATAAGTTGGAAGATACCCGTGCCGGCTTGCTTGGAGTTTACGCGCTTACCCGTGCCGCATTATCTGATAACGACAGTCATTGGTTGTATGGAGATGTTCGGACAGGCGAGTTTATCAGCCCAAACAGGCCCGATCTTAAGGCCATTGCCGGTAATAAACTAAATGCATCCTACCCAACCGTGGACGCTTTATCCGATTGGACCAGGTTTTATGCCATCGTGAATGCAGCAAATATTTTCCTGGAACGCGTTGGCGATGTAAAAGCGGCAGATAAGCGCTATACAGAAAACAATATGATTGTTGATGTTGCCCAGGCCCGCTTCCTCAGAGCCTTCGCTTACTTCTACATGGTTAGGATATGGGGCGATGTACCGTTTATTATCACATCGCACGATGGCAAGTTTGAAAACAAAGCCCGTGAAAACCAAGGTAAGATATTGGTTTGGGCTCAGCAGGAAATGCTAACAGCCGCAGCCGATTTACCATTTATTTATAGTGGCGGCGATGTGCAGCAACCCGGTAACTATTACAATGAGGATGGAACCAGGTGGGGTGGTGCTTTAGCAACAAAAAATACGGCTTATGCTGTTTTGGCTCATTTGGCGGCCTGGCAAGGCAATTATACCGATGTTGCCACCTATACCAAATTTGTTGAAGATAACTATGGCAAAAGTGGCATAGGCTTCCAGAATACCGAAGACCTGACCAAATCAAACGGATTCTTTTTTAATAAAAACACCAGTCAGATGTTTGGTTTCAACTCCGATTGGGGGCATATTGATGGATCTGGAACTGGCCATATAGAGGAGTTGACCCTGGCCGAACCTGTTTTAAATAAAAAGGTTCCTGATATCTATATGCCTAAGGACACCATTTTGAAAATATTTAATCAGCCAAATGACGAACGATTTAGCGTTGATACGCTTGGGCTGCCACGGTCCGAAAGATATTTTACCAATATAAATGGTAAGTACCCCATTTTCAGTAAGATAAAAGTTATACAGGGAGGTACCACCGACCCTACTTTCAGGTATTTCACCAGTGCGTTGATTTTTACCCGGCTTGAAGATATTGTTTTGTTACGTGCCGAAGCATTAGCTGTTTTAGGTGATCAAAACGGTGCTATAGGCGAGTTGATAAACGTAATGACAAGGCGTGGGATAACCACTATAACCATCAATAGCGGCGAGTTGGTTGACTTGATATTTGAAGAGCGGCATCGCGAATTACTGGGCGAGGGGCAACGATGGTACGATTTGGTAAGGTATAATAAAATCAAGCAAAATAATCCCGCTTTTTTAAACCTTATAAACTCCCAGGGAATTTATTGGCCGATATCCCGTAAGCTTATTTCACAAAACAACTTATTAACTCAAAATCCATTTTGGAAATAATCAGACCATATATGAAAAACTTTGAAAAATATATGAGTGCCTTAAAGCTATCAGTAGTTATGGCACTGTTGCTGTCTGCCTGTAAAAAAGATGGGGGATACCATAGCACCGCAACCAACAGCCCCGTGTTTGCCGGTAATACTTATGAATATTTAAAAAGCAAACCGGGTGTTTACGATTCGCTGATAGCAGTGATTGACAGAATGGGCTTAAAGCAAACCTTAACCGATAGTAATATAACCCTGTTTGCTGTTACAAATCCCAGCTTTCAACTGGCAATCAATAACCTGAATACCTTAAGAAGACAGGGGGATAAAGACCCGCTTTTTCTTTCGAACATTGATGGTGTACAGCTGGATACCATGGCATCGTACTATATTATGAGGGGAAGGCGCACTACCGATTCATTAACCTTACAGGATGGGCTTGATTTGTCAAGCGTGCGGTTTGGTTATCCAATGCATGGTAAAGTTACACGGGCATCCTCATCAGGTTTGGTAGATGGTGGCCCGCAGGTAATTGAATTCAGCAATACCAAAAAGAGCAAATTTATCCGCTTTTGGTCAACAACCACAACAGGATCTAATAACATCATTACCAAAAATGGGGTAGTACATGTGGTAAGTGCCGACCATATTTTTGGGTTTGATGAGTTTGTTCCCCGGCTCACATTTATCCCGCCGCCACCAAACCTAATATCATTAATTGGAGGTAAGCTATCTGTATTAAGAGATAATGATGGCGGACCTGATAATGGCGAAGGATCGAAAAAAGTTATTGACGGAGATGACCATACCAAATTCCTGGCAGAGCTACAAGGCAGGTTATGGATCAAATTTGAGCTGAATACACCGGCAGTATCGGGCGTATACACGCTTACTTCGGCAAACGATGCGCCCGAAAGAGACCCGAGAGCATGGACTTATGAGGGCTCAAATGACGGACAAACCTGGGTTGAACTGGACAGGCGCAGCAATTTCTTTTTTGAAGAACGGTACCAGACAAAAGTTTTCAGCTGCCCCAATACAGTAGCTTATAAATTTTACCGCATTGACATTACCGAACTCAGGGACGGCGGCCTTTTCCAGTTAGCTGAATGGTCAATCAATAAGGCTAAATAAGTGATGAAAATTCAAGGAATTAATACAATTAACCATAAACAGATGCGAACATATTTTAAAAAAGAGTTCATTTTCTTCTTGTTTGCTATTGCTGTATTAAGCAGTTGTAAAAAGATATTTAATCTGCCAAATGATAAGGACTATTTGAGCTCAAATGTAAATTACAGCAATAAGATATTTGAACCAATTATAGGGCGCACTACGGTGATAGGTGGCTTTAACGGCGATAATTCAACACAGCCCATAAAGTTTGAAATTGTTAACCCCCGCTTTGGCGATGGCCGGCCGGTAACAGATCTTTTTCAGAAAAAATCAACTTACGTTTGGACAGCCCCTTATAACGGCCTGGAAAAAAGTTTGGCCGAAATTGAAGCCAAAAGAAAATTGCAGGAACATCCATTATTTGAAGTACTCCCATCCGGCGAATTCATTTTATGGGCATCGTCAACCAATGAACTAATTGCTCCGAGGCCGGCAGATAGTACAAATTTTCCGCAGGATACCCGTTTTTTTGATCTGAAGATCACCAACACGGGCGGCCATACCATTATCCGCGATTTCCAGATAAGGCCTTTCCGGGAGCGCCCTTATGAACCATCTGACGATTTTAATATTTACTCAGGCGGCCCGGCCCCGCACCCAAAAACACCTTATAACCCGTTAAGCCGGAATTATATAAGGCCGTTTTTAAATAATGTTATTGGGGCTACTACCGATATACCACTTGAAAGTAACGACGATAAAAAAGACGTGGTGGTCTATATCCGCCCATTTACAGGTGGTACGGGGAATTCGCTCAGGTTTAAATTTTTAAATAAAGACTCGGTAGAGATGAACCCTGCTTTGTTTAATGAAACAGTATGGGATAAGATAGTGCACGGGTTTAACTTTCAAAAAACACTTACATACGCGCAGTATGATGTGGCTTACCCAATTCCTTTAGTTGAAATACCTACTATATATGCTCCCGGGGGTACCCGTGATCATGCCGAATTCAGGTATTCAAGAATTGGTTTTGGTGGTGTTAGGGTAGTGGCAAGTTTCGGGATCGATTTTGCCATATACAGAAAAGGAGACTGGGAAATAGTTTTCCATTTCCGAAAGGATAATCCAAAGTTCGAAAACGAATAATAGCATTTAAAGCCACTGAAATGAGAAAACATATACTATTTTACGTAGTACTAATAGTTTGCATAATCTGCAGTGCAGATATATATGCGCAAACAAAAAATATAACGGTTTCTGGTAAGGTACTTGATAAGCCCGAAAACAAGGTGCTGGTGGGGGTAAATATCGCTATAGATAAAAAGGGAATAGGCCAAACCGATGCCAGTGGAAGGTTTTCCATTACGGTGCCGGTCAACTCTGTAGTTTCATTCTCATTTATTGGGTTTGTTACGCAAAAGTTAAAAGTTGAAGAAAACCAGAAAGACGTTATCATCACATTAAGCGAAGACAAAAAAGGGCTTAATGAAATAGTTATTGTGGGTTATCAAAACCGCAGTAAAGAAACCACTACAGGCGCTTCGGCAATTATTACCAATAAGGATATCGCCGATATCCCGGTATCAAGTTTTGAACAGTTACTGCAAGGTAAGGTTGCCGGCTTAAACATTCAGAACAATACGGGTGCGCCGGGCTTCAGGGGCTCGGTACAGGTGCGAGGCTTGTCAACCCTTAGTGTTAGCGGCAGCGGTAACGAATCGTTTTTACAGCCGACATCTCCGCTGTATATTATTGATGGGGTTCCGTTAGATGCCGATAAAGCAGCTGAGTTTGGTTTTCAAACCCAGGGCCCCGGGGTTAGCCCATTGTCTTTGATTCCGGTAGAAGACATCCAGAGTATCCAGATCATGAAAGATGCCCAGGCAACGTCTCTTTATGGTTCAAGAGGTGCCTATGGTGTAATTATCATTACCACCAAACGCGGCAATTCAAAGGTGCCAAGGGTGCGTTATACCACTAACTTTTTTGTTAACGCGCCGCCAAAACTGCGCGAAACATTGGGAGGTAACGATGAGCGCCGCGCAAAAATTCAGCAAATATTATCAAATGCCACAACGGTTGACGAGTTAAGAAAAATAGGATTGACAGGCTTTTTGGCCGACAGTTTAAACGCTTATTGGAATAACTCAACCAACTGGCAGTCTATATTTTATGCAACTACCTATAACCAAAGCCATAACCTGGCTTTAGATGGCGGCGATCAGAAATTCAACTACAAGGCAAACGTTGGCTACTACTCAGAAAAAGGGGTAATAAAAAACACCGGATTTGACAGGTATAACCTGAACATGAACATGGAGTTTAAACCAAACGACAAGTTTAGGTTTTTCGGATCCTTATTTGGCTCGGTGGGTAGCCAGGCTAAAGGCGATGGCCTGGGGCTGCTGCAGCAAGGCGTTGCTACAAACGGCCAGGCATCAACGTTATTGCCACCGCCATCGTTCTACCTGTCGTCAGACGGTGTTACATCGGCGTTGAAAACGCTCAACAGCAACAGTTCAAGAAACATACGGGCCAACGTAGACGGCCGGTACGAGTTTATCCCCGGGCTTGCTTTATCATCAAGCATCAGTTATGATTATACCTCCGATGCCGAATCGACATTTACGCCGGCTGCGGCCAATTCCCAGTTTGCACAGGTATATGATTTTGAGGGCCGAAACTACACCTTGTACAATCGTAACGCCATTACTTACGCTAAAACATTAGGCAGTAACCATAATATATTTGTTAACTTATTTAATGAAATATATAAACAGGGTGGTCAAAGTGGCATCATCAGGCAAGAGCGTACACCTAACGATCAGCTCCAGGGACCGGTAGGTTACGATTCGTATTACTCGCGTGGAGGTGGTGTGCTTTCAAATTACAAAAATGCCACCATCGCTTCTTTTGCGGGTGCGGTAAGTTATGATTTTCAGCGCAAATACGTTGTTGAGCTTTCATACCGGTTAGATGGCACGTCATCAAACGGATTAGAAAACCCATACTCCAAAAACCCATCGGTGGGCTTAAAATGGAATTATAGTAAAGAAAACTGGTTTAAAGACCTGTCCTGGCTTAATTATGGAGGTATAAGGCTAACCTGGGGCCAAAATATTGTGCCTACCGGTAGCTTGCAAAGTATTTACGGTATCTACAACCTGAATGGTAACTTTAACAATAACCCAACTATTGGTATAAATTATGATTTTATACCCAATCCTACATTAAAACCAACTACCACTACACAATACAATTTAGGATTTGATATCGGGCTGTTTCAAAGCCGGGTCGATTTAAACTTTGATACCTATTATAAAAAGGTTGATAATTTATTGTTTGATAGGTTTTTATCAAACACTACCGGCTTTAACCGCCGGGTGAGCAATGACGTAGCTATTGCCGATTATGGTTATGAGTTAACACTTACGGTACGGCCGGTAATTTCAAAAGATTTTAACTGGAGTATCTCAATGAATGGTGCCATCAACCGTGATGTTTTATTAAAGCTACCTGCGGAGTATAATGGTCAGTACATTAAGTTTGATAACAGCCCTTATTTGCAGCACATTGTTTTCAGGGTAGGTCAAAATACGCTGTCAAACTATTTACACATCAACCAGGGTGTATATGCAACAGATGCCGATGTACCTGTAAACCCTGCAACCGGAAAAAAATACTCGTCAAACGGGGTGCCGTTTAAAGCAGGCGACCCTATTTTTAAAGATGTTAACGGCGATTATATATTAGATGACAGAGATTATGAAATAACCGGTAATTCGCAGCCTTTGGTAACCGGCGGTATATCAACAAACATCATCTACAAAAACTTTGGCCTTAATATTTACGCAACATTTACCGCCAAAAGAACTGTTCTGAATAATGCATTAGCCGACCGTTTGGCCATATCCCGTAATCCTTATGATTTATTGGCTGTTGTGCCATTAAGTAATATGGATATATGGAGGAAGCCCGGTGATCATACCGTTTATCCAAACCCCTATTCGTTTTCAACCTATAACCAGATACAGCCTTTAAGGCCCGATCAAACATTATGGGCCGAGGATGGATCGTATTTTAAATTAAATAACGTAACGCTGTCGTACTCGTTTGATCGCAAACTAATCCGCAAGATTGGTTTTAACAACCTTAGGGTATATTTCTCAACCAATAATCTTACTACGTTTTCAAGCTATAAAGGGCCAAACCCCGAGAACGTAACAACGCTGGGGCGGGATATTTCCAGCGGATACCCTGTACCGCGTACCTATAATATTGGTTTAAACTTAGAACTCAACACAAGTAAATAAAACTTAAAATCATGAAAAAAAGTATTTTATACATTTTAGTAATTACAGGAAGTTTCTGTTTACCTGCCTGTAAAAAGTTTTTGAACATTCAGCCTATTGATAAGTTAACGGGTAACAATTTTTACCGGTCAAAAGAGGATGTTGTTGCCAATATATATGACCTTTCGCGACTGTTTTTCGGGAAGATCAACGAAACTCATTTCATAGGCGCTACCGGCGAATACCGCTCTGGCGAGGTAATGCACGAAGCACAATCAGACCAGGGCCCGGCCCGCGAGTATGTTGAAGTATTGGGCAGAAACGATTTGCTGGGTCTTATCAACGGTAACCCGCCATGGAACTTTTACAATTTTTATAAGATTACCAACTGGACGGGTTATTACCAGGTTGTACAGGGAGCCAATATCCTGATATCGAAACTGGACGAAGGCATACCCGGAGTATCCTCCACCGAGAAAAACCAATTTAAAGGCGAAGCGGCTTTTATACGGTCGCTGGCTTATTTCTTTATGGTACGTCTTTATGGAGATGTGCCTTATTATACCGATGCTTTTCATTCCACTTCGTTACCCCGTGAAAACATGGTTTCCGTTTTAAATAAATGCATTGCCGACCTGAAAATATATAAAGACAACATGCCCTGGACTTATTCGGACCCTGCCCTGAAAGGGGTACGGGCAAGCAGGGGTAGCATCATAGCGCTGATGATGAATATGAATATGTGGAATGCCGGTTTTGATAAGGCAAATGCCACTAAGTATTACCAGGAAACTGTTGACCTGGGCCAGGAGCTTATTAAAAGCAACGCGTACAGGTTATTGCCAATTGCAGAGTGGGCCACGGTTATTAAAGGACGATCGGACGAAAGCCTGTTTGAATTTTATCGAAGCGTTAACTATGGTGATGCAAACTTAAATATAGCGCCCATTGGAGATATGTTTTTGCATTATCCCTACAAACGACCAGAGTATACACACAGGATAAGCTTTGCTTATTTCCGCGGAGAATATATGCAAAAACTATATCCCGGAACAGCAGATAAACGGGCTACCATATGGTTTAATGAAGACATATATG
>Ga0307515_10005659_pt1 | contig 25234 bp, 16 predicted proteins | sample 17_EM_MG_FD_194513 | JGI IMG/M metagenome (GOLD analysis project Ga0307515, IMG submission 194513) | Populus trichocarpa ectomycorrhiza microbial communities from riparian zone in the Pacific Northwest, United States - 17_EM | ecosystem: Host-associated > Plants > Roots > Unclassified | place... | reverse complement strand
CATTTCACATAGCCCTGCTCACATCTCCTGTAGGGACAATTATAAAACACCTTAATGATTTTTTTTAAGAAAAAACCTTAAGAAAGTCTCCCGACTCGTCTTAAATAAGTTCCCCAAAAATATTTTATTATTGGTCCCTAGAATATTTTATTATAATTCAATCAAAATATTTTACTACTTTTTAATAAAAAAAAATTAAATAATATAATTTCTTACCGGAAATAGTATAATTTGGAGAATTCATGAAAGAATATGGACGAAAAGATTGAATTGGAAATTTTCGAAACATTAAATAAAACATTTGGAGAGTCAAATCAAGAAACTGTATAGTTGTGGAAGTTTTTTTCCTTAATTATCATTTTTCGAGGTTTGTTCCTTTTCACTGTACCAAACGTGCCCTACCTTAACATAAAAGACTGGACCTTTCGTTGCGCCAAGCCACTCTAAAGTTTGAAATCTTCAACCAAAACAAAAGGCACGTGGGCCACTAGGTTTTTGTTTGCAAGCGAATCTTACCGTCCAAATGTTTTTTTAGATGTTTTTAAGAGATGGTGGGTCCATGGTTTTTGGGCAGTGCTTTTCTCCTCGCGAAACAGAATTTCTGCAGCTCTTCCACCGGGACCACATCCGCACCGCCTGTCTCTCAGTTTATCACTCACTTTCGTTGTGGTTTCTTCTCAAAACTCAAAGTAAACTAAAACCAAAGCTATATCCATACCTTACCATTCTTTCCACGTGTCAACTCTTTTCCCTGTCTCTCAGTGCAGTCAACACTTCGGCTTTAGCTGTTGAGATGTATTTGCACTGTAATTCAATTGTATTTTTAATTTTTTTTAGTTTTTATTTTTTTAATTATTTTAACATGTTAATATTAAAAATAAATTTTAAAAAATAAAAAAATATTATTTTAAAGCATTTTCTAGTGAAAAACACTTTAAAAATTAATTTTTACCACACTTTCAAACATGCTTTAACTAATTTGGTCGCCAGTACAATACGAGACTAAATTATTTTTCAATGTAAAAAAAATGCATAGATAACGACAATGATTTTAAAGAAGAGAAATCTGATAATCAAGTTATTGATTCTATTGGATTCAATAACATCAGTTATTTCAATAGTATAATAAAAAAATAGGCAACAATAACACATAAGGTAGAAAAAAACAAATTTATCCTGAGTCAAACAAGATTAACCCACGAAATTTGTCACTTGACACATAAGACCGAGATAACCCTATAAAATGAATGGAATAAAAAAATTCAATTGTAAAAACAAACCTAAAATAAAATACCTAAGCCAGTTTAAGCCAATCTCTCAAAACCTTGACTTGGATCCTAAGGCCGGAATCATCCTATGGAAAGCGAACCCGAAAAAATCATGAAATCAAATTCTCAATTAACAAAATCATAATTAATAAAATATTGAGATATGAAATTGAAAATTAAAGTTCCAATAAAAAAAGGATAAGAAAACAAAACAAATAGCAATTAAAAGAATAAGGATTGTTGTGGCATGCAGGCGTCGAATGATGGATTTGCCTCCTAGATTGAAAGGGTTTTGGAATTAATCATAAAATTATGATTTTGAAGGAGTCGCCACCTAATATCATGGTCACTAGGAAATCTAATGGTTTGTGAAAGTCTGGGTAAGGGAGCTAGTTGTGCAAGTAGAAGACACATCACCTCTAATGCACCATGTCTATGGTAAGCTGCATTGTAAATTAATTATTTTTCTAGGTCATGTTTCTATCCATTGGTCTATGTAAGGTTCAATGCAAATATTTCTTTGCGAGGAAGTCTCTGTTTTACCAGGCTAAATCCTAACCATTCTAAGGCCTAAATTTTAACGTCGCACTAATTCCTACTTTGTATCTTTAATATTTGAGGATATACTTTATAATGTAATGTTATACCCCAAAATAATAAAGTCTATAGCTAATTCCTAACATTTATTTCTATTAATTCATTTAATTTAATACTGGAAATATGCATTACTTTATAAAATTCATACCCCGAATATCAACTAAACAAATTAATTTTTATGGTATTTCTGAAATTTTGGCCAAATTCTAATAGATAATCATAAACTGGTTATGTTATCTATTTTTGTATTCTTTTTAAAATATGATAAAGATGGATTTTTTTTTTTTGTAAAATATGCATAAAAAACTTTTAGAATTTGGTTATATGCACACAAACAAAAATAGATTTTTTTATTCTAGAACAAGGAAGTTTTTTGAATTTTTGATTTTTTTTCGATGTTTCGGAGAAAAGCGGATATTTTTAATATCGGCTCAATATCTTATAGTGTAAATATATAGCCTAACATTAAGTGAAATTGTTGGAAAAAACACGAAAGGGAATCAATTTTTTTTTAAAAAATGGTTCCTAAATTTTTTCAAAACTTTTGGAGATTGTTTAGGGCTTGTTTTGCTAAATACAAAAATAAAGGACAAACAAAGGCTAGAAAAGGGTAGTAGAGCATGCTTTTCAAACATGCTCTTATCCTAAAATCAGAGGCATGAAAAATGCTATAAGACCGTGTTTGGCAAACATGTCTTAAGAAAAAAAAAAAAAAGAGGATGTTTTTTTAGTAAAAAATGGGCATACCAAACACGCCTTTAAGGTTGGGTTTGGCTTAGCCCAGCCATATAGGCTAGGCTTACTAGGCCCAATCCCACATATACAAGTTGGGATCAAACCCAGCCAAACTCGATTTTGTTGGGCCAGCAGGTGCTCAAAAGCCTTTTTTTATGAGACTCAGCCCAACCATACGGGCTGGGTAGAGGCAAGAGGCCCAACCTTATTTTTTATCATTGGCCCGATCCAATGGCCATTTCCTTTGGCAAAGAAGATTGCCTGCAATAGGTAATTATAGGTTTTTTTTTCATATTATTGATGTATGATTCACGTGGAAAGAAAAGAAGATAAGAAGTTACTTGGCTAGGAGGAGGTCCTTGCTGGTAGGTGATGGTCCCATCATGGCATAGTGGTTCACAATGAAGGTTGAAGGTGGTTCATGGTAGATGCTAAGAAAGGAATGGAAATAATGATAGGGGTGGCGGCTAATAGTGGTTTTCATGTTATTTTTTGTTGGAATGAAACGTGGGTGTAGTGTGGGGTATCATAGAGGTGGTACATAGTTGGAATATGGGGTTTCAGGTTGATTTTATAGCTGGTTTTTCTCTGGTTTTTTTCTTTGGTTTCTTTTCCTCTTTGTCCTTTGGTTTTTCTTTACTTGAATTTCACCCTTGTTTATAAAGGATGAAAGAGGTGTTTGGGGTCCCTTCCAAGCATGTATGTTGGCCCTTGATTCATTTGGAAAGGATCCTAACCACTAGTAGAAAAACAATAACTTGGTACTGTTAAACTAGGTTTTTAAAGCTGTCTGGGTCAACTTTTTAGCGATTCTTTGGGTGGCACATCATTAAGAATAAGGTTGAGCATGTAGTACAAGATGAGGGATACTAGAGAGTATTTTTTTTTTCTTACTTGAGGCATGAGTGGTGTATTAAATGGCTCTACAAAAAGATCTCTCGATAAGCTTTTATGAAACTAAAGGAAGAAGACAATGAACAGGGCTAGACGACGCATCATCTGGCTTTATTTTTTTTATTAGGTGTTGACCAAAACGACATTGTTTTGAACCAAAACATGATGTTTTGGTCAAAACGCATAATTTCATTTAAATGAAATGACGTTGTTTTGGCCATCATAAACTAAATTAGGTCATAAATCCTTCTTTTGATTTCAATATTCAATCTTTAAATTTGTTCAATTAGGTACACAATTGAATTCTGATTTTAAGAATTAATTTAATTTTACCCTTGTAAATTTTTAGAAAGACCCTTTGATTTAGCATGTTTTTCAAATTAATTCAATTTTGTCCTCAATTCACCTTCAAATTTCTAAAATCTTCAATTTCACCCCTATTTTCAACCAAATTTGGTCCCCGGATTCGCACCTCTTTTGTAAAAAGATCATTGGTCTGAAATTTTTTCAATTTAGTCCTTAATTGACCCCCAAACTTTGATTTACTTTCGATTTTGCCCCTAATTTCATCCGATTGAGTTTGTAAAAATTACATTCAGTACTCTAAAATTCTAAATATTCTCAATTAAGCCTGGATTAGGCTTCAAAATTTAATTTTTCACCAATTAAGTCCTTCATAAAATTAATTTGACCTATTAAAGGTCTAATTAAGTCCTTGCACTTAATTAATTCTTTTAATTTTGACCTAAATTAATTCTTAAACTTAATTAAACCTTTGATTAGTCTTGTGGTTAAATTAAATTAGCCTATTAAAAATCTAATTAAGTCCTCAGACTTAATTTTTATGCAGATTTACCCGATATCCATTTAAGTTAACCTTGAACCTGCATTGTTCTTCACATTTGGGTCCTTCAAGGGTGCAATTGAGCTTTCAATTTTGCACTTAAATCCCTCTTTAGTCTATCTTTACCAATCAAGCTACTGGTCATCTTTCATTTTTCATTTTATTTTATTTATTATTTTTTAAAAAATTATTAGAAACCTAAAATTGGGTTATGACAGTTGTCAATGCTTATGACAAAAAGTCTCATAAGAGACTTTGGATAATAAGCTTGTAAAGAATAAAAGATAAAGGGATGTGGATTTACCAAATCATAAAGTCGTTAGTACTTTTTAAAATGATAGGATATTCAAAGATTTCCGAGAATGATAGATCTAACAAAAATTTCAGAAATGAGGGCTCAAAAACACACTTAGAAGAAAATAGTGCCAACACACTATTTAAAAGAGATAGGGCTAAACGGTGCACTACCTAGATAATGAGGGCTCAAAATGCACTCAGAAGAAAATAGTGTCATAGCATTGTATAAAAGAGATAGGGCTCAAAGGCGTGTTATTTGGAATGTGAGGGCTCAAAGACACGCTTGAGAAAGAAGAGATAGAGCTCAAAGGCACATTATTTGGAAGACGAGGGCTCAAAGGCGTGCTATCTAGAAGATAAGGGATCAAAGGCGTACTCAAAAGGGAAGAGATAATGCTTAAAGGTGCACTATCTGAAAAGCGAGAACTCAAACACGCACTCAAAAGGAAAGAGATATGGCTTAAAGGTACACTCAGAAGAAAAGAAATAGGGCTTAAAAGCACGTTATCTAAAAGGAAATGGCTTAAAGACGCTCTTAGATAAAAAAATAAAAAAAGAGATAGGGCTAAAATGCATGCCATTTGGAAGGCGAGGGTTTAAAGGCACAGTTAGAAGGGAAGAGATAGGGCTCAAAGATGTATTATCCAGATGACAAGGGCTCAAAAGCGCATTCAGAAGAAAGTAGTGCCAAAAGCACTATGTAGAAGAGATGGGGCTCAAAAGCGCGCTATCTGAAAGGTAAGGGCTCAAAGGCTCACTCGGGAGAAATAATTTCAAAGATGTTGTCAAAGAGTAAGTGGCTTAAAATCGCACTCGAGATGATATGCTTCAGGGTTGCTTACACATAACCTTCAAGGTATCTTATGATCTTATATCTTGAAAATTGGGCTTTTTTTACCCCTGTATTAGTAGGAATTAAATCTCTAATAGACTTTTTTTGCTTGAAAAATTCAATTCCGTCGAGGATTATTTCTTTAGAGTCCTTGTACAGGTCAAAATATAATGCATTGGGGTTAATATGCTTATATTTTTACATTAGAAACATACGTCCTATTTCTTCATGGACTTTATCTTTCAAGACTTTAATCTTTATAGCAAGTTTTCATGGCTCTTCACTTTTGCATACTCGAGCTACAACTTATGGACTTAGCCTTTAAAAAAGAGATGTTTATTTGACAAGCTCAGATGATGTTGGCATACCCTATTATTTAGGGACCTTTGTTTCATTAATTGTGACCTTTCAAGACCTCCATATTTATCACTATAATTATATAAGTACCACTGCTAGGGCGTTATGACTATCACTCAGTATTCATCATACTTGTTTTGTGATAGATTTCCTAGTTATAACTTGAGTTCTCAAAAGACATTGGAGGATTTAAACAAATTACTTCTCATTTTTTGTCATTTTAGAAAAGGAGTTGTGTAGCTAGCCCTGTTAGGTTTCTTGAATTGCCCCTAGTTTGATCATGCCTCTAAGTATATTATCTAATTTTGTTTGCTTGGGTTTTCTCAAAGATGATGTTATGAAGAAGATAAAAGATCGACATCACAAAAAAATCTTTGGAATTTCAAAGCTATTTTCAAATGCAAAAACCATTTCAATGAAAGTTTAAAACAAATTTATTTTGAAAAACTTAAGCAACTCCTATGGACAAGGTTTATGAAAGTTGAATTTTAGATTTTGATGAAGGTTTTTCTCTTAGAAAAATATGAGGTGACCTTTTTTTTTATGATTTGTTGGTCAAAGGTCTTAAGCTTCAACTTGAGAGTTTCAAAGAAAAGAAAAACTTTGAAGCATTCATTTTACTTGTATGAATAAAAAAACATAACCGTAATCTTTGAAGATCTCATTTCACATGAGAAATCATTGCTTATCAACATAGATTACTTGCTTTTGATTATAAAGGACTTTATCAAGCATGTAATGTGGGCTTTGACTCTTGGATATGAAAAGAAAGGATATTTGTAAGCTTAAGAAGTGTAAAAGGGATCTTAGAACTAAGGAACACTAGCATTTGTTCCCGAGCCTTCATTTTGGTTGATGGTCTCCTAGACTTTAGGATTGACTTTGTAAAATAGTCTTGGTATACATGCCCCTGGTGTTGGGTTCAGACTATTTGATTTTGAGCATCATCATCATCATCATTATACTCATTATTTTTATTTTCGTACGGCATGCTCAATCTTTTTGAATCCTTGAATCTCTTCATGCCCCTAGCTTTACTTGGGCATCCTTGGACTTTCCATTGATCATTTTGTATAATCTTCTGGTCAAATTGCTTTTCTAATCCTGTTATTTGTCCCCAGTATAGAGTGTGATCCTAGTCAGGGGTTTTCTTGCAAGGAAAACTTACTAGGATCAATGAGGACTAACAAATGATATTTTTTAAGTATTGTGAAATGATTATCAAATATAGCATTTCCTCATTTCAAATGCATGTGTTTAGGATATGTAAAATTGTTTTATAAAATTATGAATATTTATTTAGCCATCTAAAACTCAGCTTCAAAGTTATTTGAGTGGTGTTTGGTTCATTTTTTTCAAGTTTTAGTATTTGATGCCTCACTAAGAGATCACTTGAATTCCCAAAACTCTCTTGTTAAAAACAAACACCAATTTGACCTCTTAATTTTTACAAATAATCTTGATTTCCCAAAAACTTTTGGATCTTTTATGAAAACACAAAAACAAGGTTTTTTAAACCTATAAGAGCATGTAGAGTTTTTTTCTTCAAAGTTTACAAAAGAAAAATATACAAAAGACTTTCTAGTCAAACTTTGATCTTTATTGATTTATTGACAAAGTTCATTATGCATTGTACTTCTTTACAACATTAAAGTTTATAAGTTTAGGTAAATCATCTCCGTTTATTTTGGTCAAAATCAAGGCTCCTTCGAAAAAGGCTTTATTCACCACATATGGTCTGTCATAGTTCGACACCTATTTGCTTTGATCTTCTCATTATATTGGCAAGATCTTCTTCAATATTGTCGCACATGGGCAAATGGTGTCAAGGGTCAAGAAATTGTCACCTAGTTGTTTGGTTCAGGGTCACTAGGAGACCCGAGTGTGCTGCTCTTATTAGAAATTCTAGGGTAAGAGACTAGTTGTGGTTAGGAAAGATATTAACACCCCTGGTGCATCTTACATGAGGTAAGCTGCATTATGTGGTCTTCATATAGTTTAAAGGTTTTGATGGGTTTTTAATCGATGGTTAGTCTATGGCTCAGGATAAAGATTTACTCTTACGAATAAATTTGATATTCTGAATTTATGATTGGCTCGTATGCCCAGATAAATTCTTATAGATAGGGTCTATGTAAGTGCCTTGACAAGGTTTACCTATTCTAGAAGGTGAAAGGGTTTGCCACAATTCATATATTGTGGTAAAAAATTCTCTCAATTAAAATTGGTGAATATCTAAAAGTAATTCTGAAAAATTTCTAGTCAACTCCTAGTATTTAAATATCAATCTACTTATAGGTCCAACATTTATATCAGGGTATTAACCATTAATTTCTATGAAATAAACTTTTTATGATTCTTGAAATATTGGTCAAATCCTTAATGAATTTTACAAACTTGTTGTAAATTCCAAAAAAAAACACCTCTTTTGGCCAAAAATCATTTTATAAAAAAAAGTAACAAACCAAACAAAGCCATAAATATCTGACTTGATTTTGACCAGACCAGATTGACCCGAAAACAAACCAAAAACAAAGACAAAAGCCAAAAATAGATTAAACATAAAAAAACATAAAAACTCAAAATTTCTTAGACAAAACAGATCAAATACAAAGAAAATGAAGAACATTTAAACCTGAACCCAACAACGTAAAACCCAACCTAGACCAGATTTCAAACAAACAAAGGCATAGTTTTTATTCGTAAACATGTATAGATCAAGAATCAAGCATAAAAAACCCATTAATTATCAGTAAAAAAACAGGATTTTATCAAAATGAGTTTCGATTTAAAACCAAAACCCTAAGATTAAAATCCTTAAAAACTTGTTAATGATGCAAATAAATCCTAGATTATTGACTAATCGAGTTGCTCGGATGGTTTACTACAAAGAAATGGACTAAAACTAGTCTAAATGATGGGGTTAAGGCAATGCTCTTCCCAAGAACACGAAGAACATTGCCCAACAAAAACCTAAAATTGTAGAACAAGCTGTCAAACCTAGAAAATGGACTCTTAGGCCTCTAAACCTACTAATTTTGGTCCTCAAAAACCATATTATCAATACCAAGCATAGTTGAATCATAAGAAACTAACAAAGACATCAAATCATCATACACATGCATTAAGTTCCATTTTCCAAAACTGCCAAATTAAATCAACAAGCATGCTTAACCAATTTGAGGTTCAAAACTGACACTTTAACACTCTATAGGACTAAAACAAAACTCAAGAGCCTAGAACAATGCATTAACAAACCAGAAAAATGTTAAATACCTTGTTACCGTATTTGGCATACCATATTTAGCAGATTTTAATCAAACTAAATGCAAGCTTAACAAGCCATGAAACCAATCTTCACATCAATATATTAAAAAAAAAACATTGCATTATATGGTAAACAAAGGGTTTTGAATTTAGGAGGCCTCATGAACTCCACTTTCAAAGTTTGCAATAGTATACCTTTCAAGCTTGAAATCTTCAATGGGAGTAGATTTTTGCTGCTATTTTTTTTTCTTCTTCTCTTTGAACCCATCAAGGCCAAACCTTTAAACCTTTTTGAGCTCTTAAACTCAATATTGAATCCCTTAGACCTTAACCACATTTCTTCACTCTCTTCTCTTTTCGTCCCTTCTTTTTTGGTCAGATTATCTCTCTTTTTATAGGCTAATTTAAAGCTTTTAGATGAGTTTGTTAGGGTTCTAACAAACCGAAACTTGGTTGGTTTTATCACAGGATAGATGGTTTTGGATTTAGGTGGTTCTAATCAAACTTGGAGGCTAAGATGAAGTGTTTCAGCTCTTTGATCTTGAGAGAAGTGTTATTAGCCTTTAATAAGAATCCTTTGGGAATTTTTAAGTGTGAACACATGAAAAAGTTGGGTGGTTTTATGCAACGGGTATCTCAGTCAAGGTTGACTAGGTTGGCCACTTTCAATGCTTTATCGAAGCAATTCTAACATCATCATCATTGAAGACCATTTAAAGTTGGTAGAGGGGAGTGCACATAATTTGTTTGGATCCAACTTTGCTCAATTTAAAGATTTGTAGCTCCGCATTCACTCGCTTGAAGAAGCCAACTCACCCAGAATCTAAAAATTAAGTGATGGCTAATTAGAGATAAGAAGTTGGGGACTTTCATGGAAGAATTGGGATGTAAACGTTCAATTTTATTGAAATAGTGTTGTAGAGGGGATGTTTCTCTTCCATTTGTAAAAAACTTGAATGTTATTTGATGGTCTAGAACTTCACAATGAGCTCTTGGAAGGTGCCAACCTAATCATCATGAACTGCCAAAGAAAAAGATGAACAGAGGTTGAACAACGCGTCGTCTAGGTTAAATCCCTAGAAATTAGGGTTTTTAATTTGGAATTTGATAGATTTTATTTTAGTCAATGTTCTTTAATTACTTTTAATTGTACACTTAATTGCCTCTCAAACTCTTAATTTCATGCAATTTCACCCCTGCCAAACTCAATCATTAGCCTAGAGTTTAGTGTCATTTTTGTCTTGGTCCTTCTTTTTCAAATTTGTGCATTTGAACCTTTAATTGACCATCAAACTTTCAAGTTTCTTCAATTTAGCCCTTGAAGTCTCTGCCTTTTACGATTTCATCTTTGGTTTTGAATTTCTTAAATCAAACCACTAATTGGCTATCAAACTTTAAATCTTTTACAATCAAGCCTCTAATTTGACTAATTAAGCTTTTCAAAGTCCAATTTTAGTCCCTAAACTTCAATTTTTCCAACTAAAACCCAAATTGACTCCAAAAAACTAATTTTCCTTTCAATCAAGTTCTCAATAAAATTGATTAAGCCTTTCAAAATCCTATTTGAGTTCTTACTCATCCAAATTGTATTTCTTTACCACAAAGAAAAACATTTTCACCGAATGGGTTTTTTGTCAATGAAGATTGGGTTGCCAATTTTGTTAATCTTGTACATTCTGGTTCTTTGAATTTTTTGCTTATCTTTTTGGTCATTCATCACCAACTTGACAAATCTTCTAGGTTTTCTTCATGTGTATTCTATTGTATTTTTGGATTTTCTTTTTTCTATTTTTCTTTTGTTGATATTTTTGGGTAAAAAATATGTAACAACAAATACTAGGTCTCCTTCTTTGAATAGCCTTGACCTGACCTTCTTATTGTATGCCTTAGTCATTCTACTTCGATATAACTGGTGGTGACAGATTGTTGCTCGTCTCTTCTCATTAATTAGATTCAACTGCTCAAATTTCAGCTACGCCCATTCTAATTCTTCTAGTTTTGCATTCATTAGAACCTTTAATGATGGAATATCTATTTCTAAAGGAATAAACACCTTCATCCCATATACTAAAGAGTAAGGGGTTGCACCCGTAAAAGTTCTAATTATGGTGTGGTAAGTGTGAAATGCATGCGAAAACATCTTGTGTTAATATTTGTAAGTGACTACCATTTTCTAGATGATCTTTTTGAGATTTTGTTTTAACTACCTCAATAGCACCAATCATCTTGGGTCTGTAAGGAGAAGAATTAAAGTGCTTAATCTTCCACTTGGTGTACAGTTCAACAATTAGCTTCCCATTGAAATTCTGAGCATTGTCAGTTATCATTTTTTACTAGTAAGTCATAGTGACAAATCAGATCATTCTCGATGAACCTCTTGACCACTTTATGTGTCACATATGTGTAAGAGTTGGCTTTTACCCATTTAGTAAGGTAATCGATGACCACCAAGATGAATCTATGCCTATTGCTAGCCTTTAGATTTTTGGTCTTATAACATCCAATTCCCACATATCAAAGGGATAAGGCAAGGTCATATTAAACAAGGGTGCCAGAGGTGTATTTATCTTATCCCTATATATTTAACGTTAGTGATATTTCCTAACATAGTCAACACAGTCCCTTTTCATAGTCAACTAGAAGTATGCAGATCGTTGTGTTTGTCTTGCCATTGTATGCCCATTAGCATGAGTGGCATAAATTTCCCCGCAGACCTCTTGTAAAGCTTGCTCAACCTTTTTCTCATTCATACACTTAAGAAAAGTATCGTCAGACAACCTCTCATATAGGATTTCACAATCCAAGAAATAATTCATGGTTATTCTCCTCAAAGTCTTTTCATCCATCTTAGAAGCTCCTGAAGGATATTCTTGGTGCTGGATAAACCTTTTGATGTTATTGTACCACGATTTTTCATCTAGTGACTCTTCAAGTGAACAATAATGTGCTTGGAGATTTTTGACTTCGATGTTTATTGGTTGAATCCCACCCCCCCCCATATTGATATGAGTCATCGAAGCTAGGGTGGTTAAGATATCAGTAAACTAATTTTTATCTATACTCATGTGAGTAAATTTTATCTTATCGAACTCACTAGCCAACTTCAAGAGGTAATCTTGGTATGACCTCAGTTTCTCATTTTTAGTTTGCCCTTTCCTCTTCACCTGACAGATAATTAGCATTGAATCTCTATAAACATCAAGTTTTCCAATTTTCAGCTCCAAAACAGCTTTTAAACTGATGATGCAAGCTTCATATTCGGTCATGTTATTGGTTCATTCAAACTGCAAACTTACTGAGATAAGATACTACTTCTTTTCTAGAGAAATCATCACTGCTCTAATCCCATTCCATGATATATTTCATTGCTCCATCAAAAGACATTGTCCACTAGGCATTTGTACCACTATCATCCTCAACCGTTAATACATCCTCATCAGGAAGATCAAAATTTAGCAACTTATAATCTTCCACAATATTATCTATTAGACGATCCACAAATACACTTCTTCTTTTTTATTGTCTTTCTTGTCATAAAGACAATATCATATTTTTCCAATAACATTTTTCATCTTGCTATCCAACTTGACAAATAAGGATTTTCACATATGTGTGTGAGCAAATCCAATTTTGATATCAACAAAATCATGTAATACATCATGTACTGCCTAAGCCTTTTTGCACTCTAAATCAAAGCACAGTATAACCTTTCTATCACACTACATAAGGATTCATAATTATTACACTTTTTGTTTGGGTAGTAAATGGCTTGTTCTTTCCACCCATATTGATCATGTTAGCCCAACATGCATCTCATACTTGTTTTTGTCATTGTTAATTATAGAATCAGAGGTCTCATTGGCAGAGAGGATACTATCAGAGGTGGTTTTGTAAATACCTTTTGATCTTGTCAAAATCTTCTTGGCAATCACTATCCCATACCCCTGGATTTTTCTTTCTAAGTAATTAGAATATTGGCTCACAATTCACAGTGAGCTGGGATATGTAATTCACACGCCCAAGAAAACTTTTTGCTTCATTCTCCTTTTTAGGCATCGACAATTCACAGAAAGCTGGATTGCCTTTACTTTGTTTGGATCAATTTCTATTCCTTGACTACTCACCGCAAAACCCAACATTTTTCCTATTTTTACCTCGAACAAACACTTTGCAGGATTTAGTCTTAATTGAAACTTTTGTAACCTTTCAAACAACTTCCTCAATACTTGCACATGATATTCTTATTTCTTTGATTTGACAAGTATATCGTCTATATAGACTTTCACTTCGTGATGCATCATATTATGAAATAAGGTGACCATGACTTTTTAATACATTGCATCGACATTCTTTAATCCAGATAGAATTACCTTGTAGTAGAAGATTCCACAAGGTATGACAAAAATAGTTTTCTTTTTGTCTTCCTCTATCATTCTAATCTGATTGTACCTTAGAAACCCTTTAATGAATGAATAAGTGGTGTTTTTTACAGCATTGTCAACTAAGATGTTTATGCGGGGTAAAAGATAGTAATATTTTGGGCTCGCCTTGTTTAGGTCTCTGTAATCGACACCATCTTTCTTGTGAACTATAACTACATTAGCCACTCATTGACGATAATAGACTATGTTCAAGAATCATGCATCCCATTGCTTTTGAATTTTCACCTTTACCTTGAGTAACATATCCAGACATATTCGTCTGGTCTTTTGTTTGACTGGTTTACTTCTTTTTATCAAGGGAATCGTGTACCATAATATTGATATCCAAATCAGGTATGTCTATATAAGTCTAGGCAAAGACGTCTGTATACTCTTGCAACAGAGAGATCAAACCATTCATTTCCTTAACCGTAATAAGGTATCAATCTTAAATTCTTTCCCATCTTGTTTGGCACCCAAATTTATTACTTCTAATTCTTCACTAATGGGTTTCAACGACTTCTTAGATTTTTCAACCAATGATTAGTACTTAAAAGTGCATTTTTATCAAGGTTTTATATCATCATATTGCACTTAAAGTATCATTAAATTCCCTAACTTAAGCATGTTTTATAATAGCAAGTATGATAATATAAGATATCTTTAATTTATAGTAAATGTTCATTTCAAATACAGACATGTTTCACAATTCAAAGAATTGATTGATTTGTTTGACTATTGAAATTAAGAAGACAAAGAGAGGGCTAAGATTAAAGAAGAAATGTTGGTTCAATTCAAACTGGAACATCATTCGATTATTAGATCCTAACTGGAGCTGTAGAACTTAGATTTAGGTCTGGTTTATATGGATGGAAATCTAAGACATAAACCTAAAACTTTCATGAAGAGTCCAAGATTCAAAACGGTCGTTTTTAAGTTCAAATTGTAGCAACAAAAGAGAAGTTGGAATTTGTCCTGTAGCCCAGACACTGTTCAGTGTTTAGCCCATATCTCGAGTTCTAGAAATCTAAATGAGCTCATTCTTATTTTGTTGGAAAGCTGAGACAAATGCTCAGAACTTTCATGAAGACTACCTGTTCAAATTATGATGTTAGTAATGACGTTTTGTTCAGACAAGAAGATAATGGTTGTCACCAAGTCAAGAGGTGGTCACCCACTCAATAATTAGTCATCAAATCAGTAGTTCTGAATTTTAGCCTATAAAAGGAGGCAGTTGCCATATATTTAGACATCTTGGTTTTCAGATCAAGATCATATTCTTGCTTTCTTTCTTTGTATTTTTGTAATGTTTAAGTTTTGCTTTCATTAATCTCTTGTTTATGTTTTTCATCATAACTATGTTCTTATCTAGTTTATTTATGTTTCTCTTCTTCACAATGTTTAGCTAACTTTATTATGTTAAGGTGAAAAAGTTTCACTAATGGTGTTAGAATGAGTATAATATAAACTCAACATGGACTTCAATATTTATATCCAAGAAAGTTTGTTATTAACATGTCTTATCTTTTTATCTTATTAATTCTTAATACCTTGCTTATTAAATAATTAATCTAGATTTGTGTTGTACAACTCTTGGTACAACAAATACTTGGCACTTTCATAGTCTACTGTATGGTATAACTGACACATGTGCTATGAAAGGAACTTGATTTGTTGTTAACATAAGTTAATATTATGAATTCCTGACAATATTTAAAAGTATGGTGTTACTAAAATAAGATAATTAATATGATCATGTTAAAAATTTATAATGAACTATTAAAGATAAATCATCCGATTGGAACCTCCTTTGTGTGTGGTTTCCAGTTGATTAATAAAAAGAGTTTACACTATACTTATTTCTAATACTATTAGTGGATCCTCTAACTTTGACAATTGCTTTAATCTTTGATTAATACTCACATCAATATCACATCTCAAAAGTTCTCTTCAACTCCTTTTCATTTGTTGTTTATAATTTTATATAGTTCACCTCCCTATGGTTCAACCCTAGTCTTGTCGAGTTATTTATTACTTCGACACTCCTGCAGTTGGGAGATGACATCAATCTTTTGATCGTGTCAATGATCATAAACTGGTTATGATATCCATTCTTTTTTGGATTTTCAAAACATGAGAAAGATGCAATTTTTTATGAAAATATGCTTGGAAATTTTTTTAGGATTTGGCCGTATGCATGAAAACAAAATATTTTTTATTTTTTTAAGGGGCAATTAATTTAAAATATTTAAGATTTTTTGAATTTTTTTTTAGTTTTCTTTTTTGAAAACATTTCAGAGAAAACCAGGTATTTTGATACCAGATTTATATCTTACAGTGTAAGTATACAACCCAATATTAAGCAAAATTGGTAGAAAAACATTTGAGAAAATCACAAATATTTTAAAATGCCCCTTGAAAATTTTTGGATTTTTTTTATTTTTTTAAATATAATAATAATAATATATAATATATTATTATATTAATATATTAAAAATATGTGGGCTGGGCCAAGCACAAACCCAGAAAACAGGGGGCCGATATCGACCCAAAATAGTTGGGCCAATCTCGGCCCAACATATTTTTTCTTTCTCTTTTTTTTTGGGGCCGGGCCAGAACTGGTTCGGCCTAAGGTGAGAAGTTAATTATTTTTGTCGCTGCATGCATAATGAATTCTACATGCAGCGACCAAAGCAGGTAGCACGAGGAAGGTTGATGCAAGGCAGGGATGGAGGAAGTTGTCTGGCGTGGGGGTCTGAGACATGATGAGGTGGTTTGGCCGGTGGCTCAGGAGGCGTCGGTTGAGGGAATGGTGGCCGGAGTCGGCTATTGGAGGAAGAAGGAAAAGGTTTGCAGAGGAGAAAGAGAGAGCCCCAGGGCTGCTTGGTGGCCGGTAAGTGGTTGTGTTAGCTTCCTGTGGTGGAGCTGGTGGCAGACGAGCTGGTGGTAGCGTGGCTTGGAGTCTGCAGTGGCCGGGGGAGGGAGGGAGGGAGAGAGAGAGAGAGAGAGAAGGTGGCAGAAACCGGGAAGAGACTGATTTTTTGGCTTACTTTAGACCCGATTTGCTCCTCCCTCAGACCCTGAAGTCCACCTTTATTTATAGGCAGTGGAAGAGGGCAATCTTGTCTACACTAGGGAAAAATTTCAGCACTTGATTCAGTTAGGAAGGATCCCAACCATTGGTTCTAAGTAGGCATCCTAAGTTGTCAAATCTGCAGGAAAAGGTTGACTGAGTTGGCCTTTTTAGGCCGGCGCCGTCGCCGATGGGTTGTCATTCAGCCTGAATGGGCCATATGGGGTTGTAGATAAATTGCAGAGGATCATTTGCGTGCAAGATTTGTCAAATTTGATTGACGGTAGATACATTAAATGCACCTGCAAAGTAGCTTCCCTAAGTTGTCATTTCAGAGAAAATTGAAGAAGAACATGAACAGTATCAGAGTTCTGTTTTTGGCCAAAGTTCATTTCAGTCCTTCCTCTTTAAATTTGATTTAATTGCACCCTTAATTAACCCTATACTTTTGATTTAGTGCAATTTAGCACCTGCCAAACTTGAATTAGAACCTCGAATTTACGCGCCTCTTGCACTGTGGTCCTCGGTCTCGATTTTATGCAATTTAACCTCTAATTGACCATTAAACTTTCAATTTCTTCAATTTCACCTCGGTTTTTATCAATTAAGCCCTCATAGTTTGGCGCCTTTTGCATATTGGTCCTTCGATGCGAATTTTGTCAATTTAACCCCTAATTGACCCAAAAACTTCAATTTTCTTGCAATTTTGCCCCTGATTTCAATCAATTAACCTGGAAAAAATTAAATTTGGTCTCTTAAAATTCCAATCTTCTCAATTAAACCCAAATTAGGCTCCCAAACTTAATTTTTCACCAATTAAGCCCTAAATAAAATTAATGTGTCCCATTTAAAGTATAATTAAGTCCTTACACTTAATTAAATCCTTCAAGTGGACCCAAATTAATTCTTAAACATAATTAAAATTCAATTTGGCCCATGATTAAATCAAATGGGCATATTAAAAATTTAATTATGTTCTTGGACTTAATTTTTATGCAAATTCATCCAATAATCATTTAATTTGACCTTGAATTTGCATTGTTTCTCCATTTTTGGGCATAATAGGGTACAATTAGGCCTTGAATTTCCTTCAAAATTGCAGCTTGATTTCCCAGCTTGCTTTCTCCACATTGCCAGCCTTTATTTTTATTTTTATTTTTATTTTTTTAAAAGAGTGAATTTTGAGGAATAACCCAGAATTGGGTTATGACAACTGTCATTCCTACACTTAGTCTACTTGGTGACACATTTAAATTATTCACAATTCAATAAGCCACAAACGAATGACTAACTCCAAGATCAATTAAAGTATAAACTTGTATTGAGCCTATTTGTAATGTACCTGCTACAACATCTGGCATTGCCCCCACATCCTCCTGAGTCATATGGAATATCCTACCCCGAGTCCTCTTTTCATGGAACTAGGGTCGGCCACTATTGACTCTTGCTCCCGACTGAGTAGGTCGTACGAGTCGATCTATTGTCATTGATTGTTGTTGGCTTTATGTGGTAGCCCCCTGTCTCTATACCCCTTTAGTGGCCCTGTGGGGACATTCCCTCTTTCTATGACCTGTATCCCCATAGTGGAAATAGCCTCTCCCCAAGTATTGGTAGTCCCTTCATCGGTGCCTCTCACCTCTACAAATATAACATCTTCTGGGCGTTGTAGAAAAGTCCCCTGGGTGTTTCTGATTACACCTCATACACAATGGTTAGGTGGGTCCCCTCTATTCCATGGGTCCTCCCACAGTACTAGCTCATTGCTGAGTCTAACCCCTGGTATATCCCCTAGTGTTTGCCTATCTAGCTCCCCTCGAACTCCCTCCATGAACAAAACTTCCCCCTCCCTTCTAGAGTTGCCCGAAAGGCTGACTACCTTTACCCTTCTTTGATATGGAGCTCTCCCTGGTGGAGGCACAAAGTCCTTTCTCTTAAACCCTGTCTGTTCACTGGCTAGCCTCAGAGTATCATTCATCACCCTCTCCATACCCTGCGTAACCCGCACTAGATCCCGAACGGACCAAAACTGCATAGCTACCAATATTGTCTTCAGCTCCTATCTAAGCTCATCCCGGAACCGTTCTACTCGATGATGCTTGGTGGGAAGGTAGGTGGTGGCAAAGATATATAAGTTTTGAAACCTCCTCTTGTATTATAGAACTATCATCTCTCCCTGTTTCAGATCAAGGAACTCCTGCTCTTTTCCCTTTCTGTGCTGCCAATAATTATACCTCTCTTCAAATTCCTCTCGAAAATCTCTCCAACTCAACCCTTCTCTTGCTCTCCTTTATCTGATAGTTTCCCACCAAGAGTGGGCACTCTTTGTCAACAACTAGGTCACACAGTCCACTCGAGTTTCCTCTGGCACTTTAATGCGAACTCTAGCATAATTGAATGGGATTCGGGAACCCAAGATCTATCTAATCCAAGTTTGCTGAAAATAGAATGAGCTTATCACAATGGAAGGCCTGCTCCAAGGCAACAAGATTATAAACCAATCCAATCACAATGCCTACACCTGGAGACAAGCAAAAGGAGTATAAATTCACAACAAAGATTGGTCAATTCTTTGAAGAGTTAAAAGTTCAATCAAGAATCAAGATTGACAACCAAAAGTTGGCAAAAATCAGAATATTATTAGCCAAAAGAAAATATGCTGAAAATTATTCTCAAGAGTATTTATACTCCAAGCCAAAAACCCTAGTTTCCCTAATGGGTCACATATAAACTCAATTTAAATAATAATCAACCCATGCTAAAACTAGCCCAAACTAATTAAAATAATAAAATAAACAAGTCTGAAACCCAAACAAGTGTTTCCTCATAAAATAAAGAAAGTTTAATCGCCCAACTAATTTAATAAGACAAGTTCAGTTATTTCCACATTCTGTCTGGCAGCAGCAAAGCCCAACTTCCAATGGATGTTCTCTCTCACCTTAAAGAATTAGAAAGTGTGCCATATACCGTTGGAAATGTATGGAAGCCTAATTTCCATACCATCTGAAATCACCTCAAAATTCAACCTATAGCTCCAGTTATGATAAAAAAAAAAGTAGTGAAAGGTCAAACTGTCGGAATCTGGTCTTTTTCTCCCAATCCTTGTGTAATGATCTTGGTTCCACCTTATTATTTAATATTTTCTTGAAGTCCACCTTAGCCCACGTATCTTGAAGAAGTCCGTTGAAAGCCTTTTTGAACCTCTTAGCTCTAAGCATTGTCACTAGACCAACCGGAACCTTCAATGGATCCTTTGGTGCTTGGATTGCATCACACTTGCATATGATCTATAACCCTTTCTACCTTTCTCAACTAATGCCCTGCTACTTCAGCGTCTTCTTCCCCCAAATAGGTTGTATAACCGATTTCCCACATACCCTTCACCCATTTAACTAGGGTAACCATTCTCTTTATCTGAGGGGTAGGATTCGATGTTCCTACTGCCATCCCTGCTACCACTGCCTTGACTAGTTGCTCCAAGAATGCAGGGTCTGAACATGGATTTGGTGTGGTTGTTGGTGCAATCGGTGGAGGCCTATCTTCTGGTCCTTGACCACCTGTTGCTCTAAGCAGCAACACTTCTTCCCAGTGGGGTGTAGGGTCATTCTGATGCCCCCCTAATTCTCTCCTTTCAGAATAGGCTGATGCTGCAAGTAGATGAGAGGCAGTGTCTATTAGTGGATCTCCTTTGGCTTCATTACCATCCAATGAGTCATACTCTCTCCTCCTCACGGGAGATGAGTTTGTCACTGCTCCTTGTCGTGTTCGAACCATCCTGCAATATATTTTTGAAAACCACATCATTACTTCAGTCCCTGAAATTTCAACTAGAGGCTTTGATACCAAATTGTAACATCCCCGTTTCCAGGATCAAACAACACAATTATGCTATTGAATTTATGGGTAGATTTGTTTTTAAGGTTTACCAAAATTTCTACCGAAATTTCGGTAGAGTCTCCCCTATACCGGGAAGATCCCAAGTTATCGACAATTTATCCTGCACACATTTCATGATCATTCTGCGATCATAACATATTCTTTTTGCATCGCAACCACAATCACTACTAGTCACAAGCATAATAACTCACATATTTATTTTTCCTTCTCATTTACAAACACATATAAATGGTAGTCAAACATCGATATTACAAGCATAAAATAGTAAGAATCTTAAGTCTCGATGATTAATATAAAGAGTTACTGATACAATTCGAGTCATATAATTACTTCGGGCAAAATACATTGGCATTCATCTAATTTCTAATTCATACAAAAGGAACTAGAAACACTAATTTTCTAATTCATTCAAAAGGAATTAGAAACATGAATTCCCTAATTCTTACAAAAGGAGCTAGAAACCTAGGACACTACTCCTAGCATGAATGTGAAGGACCTGCAATAACAAATTAAGGAAATAATTATATGAAAAGTAAAAATACAGCAGAGATGAGGGAGAATCACAAATACATGTATCTACATAAATAATTTTTTGCTCGCTAGTACATGATCATCGTTGTCCTGGAAATCCACATTTAAATTTTTCTTTACTACTTCTAGGGCCTATCATTTCATAACCCACTTAAAGTTTTCCTTTTTCGATTATTATCCATTATTCTTCACTGGATACACCTATCTTACCACCTTGTCCCAAATTTGGGGAGGTTACTGTTGATACTAATAATTTCTATTAGTGTCATTAGTCGCCCTTGCCCGGATCGACTAATCAAATCCTTGGTAATGCCGACACCAACTTACCGGTTGGTGCCATTAACTATTTCCAACCCGAAATAGTCAATCAATTCTTTTCCACCTCACTTTGGAGATTTTTCCGGTAATGTCGATGCCAAGGTCTCTTGACATCATTAGCTCCTTCTTGGGAAGCTAATCAAATTATCCTGGTTTTGCCAATACCAACATCATTTGTTGGTATCATTAACTATTCCTAACCCGAATAGTTAATCAAGTCCAACATTTATTATTTTTCCATCAAAATCATACTGATGTTAGCAAATCTTACTAACATCATTAGCTGCCTATATTCCGGATCGACTAATCAAGTTAAGAGGCAGTTGTTTTGGATTCATCATTTTAGTTCATTATTCAAAATCAGAGTCCAGAAGTCCACAACCAAAATCAAAATTCAATCCACATTTGTTTTATTATGTCTTTCCTCCCTTTAGCTTTATTCGCAAATGTTAAATTCCAAAATAACATAGAATACTAATTTCACTCTTAACTAAGGAGTTTAGGTGTGAAACACCTACTTGCCACCAATGCTCGGTTTGCGCTCCCTGGTTATTGTTATACTCTCCCCGTGGTTCCTCCTGAATTCACAAGTACACCACATTAGTTCATGTTCAATTGTCATTTCGTAAATAGCAAGGCAACAACAACATTTACTCTTTATGTTTCATTATCTTAAATCATTATGCATATTATTTCAAATGTGGTATATCCCTTTTCGATGTCAAGATATGGTGTTATAAATTTTTTGGCGAGGAGGAAACCATTTTATGTCCCTATCGCTGCTAAAATTCCTCATTCTATCAATTCTCGCTGAAACTGCCAACAGGGGCAGCAATTTGACCTTTCCTCACGTATTTACCTATATCTTGAGCTTTAGAGCTCCAAATCAAGCGAGGTCAGATTCGTTGGAAATCTAACATTTCAAGCTACAATTTCTATGAGGAATGTTTCCCAAATTTTATCATTTTAGGGCCCGAATACCCCCTAGAATAAGAGTGACGAATTTGTCCAGATTTTATCGGCGATTCCTATGTGAGTTTTCTGCCAGCCTCACTTCTTCTCTTTCCTTCAATTTGGCTCTTGGTTGAGCTCTGTCTAAGGGGACTAAGGATCCCCTTTTTCATCTTAACTGATTTTTTTCTACTTCATTCCATCATTGTCCACATCCTATGCATATTATAAGTGTTCATCAACCCAAATTTCAGAATTCCTTTCCTCCCCCATTTCATCCTCACATTACCGACCACTCAAGCCTTTGGGTCAATGAACTTTTTTTTTTATGTTCAGATCATCTCATGTTAGCTTAACTAATCTCATTCTAACAATTTCTACATTTCCCCCAAATCTTCCTTCGAGAACCCTAATTTATAAAATCTAAAATTGGTATCTGGTTCTCGATTAATTGTTAATTTGTACTACACAATTAAGATTTTTTGCCTCTCCTATCTTGCATGTTGTTGGCCGTCTCCCCTCTTTTCCTCCAAATTTCTTCACTTGTTCTCCTTGTTAAAATCCTTGTTAATTGGTATCCTCTCTACTTGAAGGGTCTTAGGTTTGTATAGCCCTAAGAGATTTGATGTTTTTCCCTTTCTTTTGATAAAGAACAAAATGTACTCCCCCCCCCCTCTTTTCTATAGTATTCAGTCGGCTATGCAAGAGGAAGAAATGGGGTATTTATAGCCCCATTTTCCCTAATTACACATTGGCCCCCTTTTCTTTTCTTTACAATTGCAGTCCTTATGTCTTTTATATTTTTCTGATCTGATTTCTCCATTATTATATTTATTTATTTTTATTTCATTTTTTTTAATTCTCGGGATTTTACAGATTATGATGATTAACTTCGACTAATGGCATCCTAGATGGATAACCGACTAATGGATGGTCGGGTTGAATATGATGGTTAGCTTCGGCTAATGACATTCTAAATGGATGGCCGAGTTGATTATGATGATTGGCTTCGAGTAATGACATCCATAAGAGATGATCGGGTTAGATATTGTGATTAACTTCGGCTAATGGCATCCGAAACGGATGACCGAGTTTGGATATTGCGATTAGCTACAGCTAAAAGCATCCAAGGTGGATCACCTGGTTAAAGTGAAGTAATTAACCTTGGCCGATGTTTTAACTCCGGCCCCAAAACTCCTATGGAGAGGTTGGGGTGTATGAAGAAAGATAATCCAATTGATGAAATAATAAGGATTTTACTATGCATATAAGAAGTAAAAGAAAGAATGTACCCAGTTTTTATAAGTTACATAATTTTGATATAAAACACACACACACACACATATATATTAGAGTTATATTGAAAAAAACAATTATCCAAGGATATTAGAAAATCATAAAAATCAAAAGGATTTCAAAAATAATAATGTCCTTGCTATATAGAGAACCCAAAAATAGAAACAAAATATAAACTTTCTTTAAATATTCATGAATATTCATTAAGGATAAAAAAAAAGTTGTTAATTTTTTTTTACAGTAAAGTGACATTGCGGGGACATCAGAACTGATATATAAATATAACAATGTTTATATTTTAGTTATACATTTCACGTCTTAAAATGAACTTTTTATAAGTTATCTAATTTTGATATAAAAAGAATATATATATATATATATATATAAAACTAGAGTTATATTGAAAGCAAAATTAATATAAGGATATTAGAAGATCATGAAAATTAAAAGGATTTCTCAAATAATAAAATGATTGCAGAACCCAAAAAAAAAAGAAACAAAATATAAACTTTCTTTAATAGCATATTACAAATAAAATAAAATCAATCAATAATATGTTAAAAAGGTTAAATTTGTGAACCTTTCACAGTATAAATAGCACCCAACCCAACTTGATATTTATTTTATAAATCATTCTTAATTTTATTATAGCTGTAATTAATTTGTCATTAGATATTCATAACGGGATGACTAAACTCACCTTCAACTCGTTCTTCATCATCGTATTTATTTTCTCATGTCTGTATATTTTACTTTATCTCAATTGACGTTGAAAAATAGTATTTCATTTATATTTTGAAATGTAGTATTTTATTTTTTATTGTTCCACATAGTTATATTTAAAAAATAGTGAAAATAGTGAAAACAATTATCCAGGGATATTAGAAGATCATAAAAATCAAAAGGATTTCAAAAATAATAATGTCCTTCCTATATAAAGCACCCAAAAATAGAAACAAAATATAAACTTTTTTTAAATATTCTTGAATATTCATTAAGGATAAAATATTTATTTTAGTATTTTTTTTTTACAGTAAAGCAACATTGCAGGGACACCAAAACTAATATATAAATATAACAATGTTTACATTTTAGCAATATATTTTACGTTTTAAAATGAACTTTTTATAAGTTAACTAATTTTGATATAAAAAGCGTGTTCGCGCTAGAGTTATATTGAAAACAAAATTGATTAAGGATATTAAAAGATCGTAAAAATCTAAAGGATTTCTCAAATAATAAAGTCCTTGCAATATAAAGAACCAAAACAAGAAACAAAATGTAAACTTTCTTTAAATATTCATGAACATTTATTGAGGATAAAATATTTATTTTGTTAAAAAATAATTATTAGTAAAGTGACATTGTAGCGTAGGGACATAGCAACTAATATATAATTATAATAATGTTTATATTCTAATCATGCATTTTACATCTTGAAATGAACTTGTTATAAGTTATCAAATTTTAAGATAAAAAGCATAATGATATTATAATGATACACATACACATATAAACTACAGTTATATTGAAAAAAAAAATATCCAAGGATATTAGAAGATCATAAAAATCAAAAGGATTTCAAAAATAATAATGTCCTGGCTATATAAGATAAAATATTTATTTTGTTAATTTCTTTTTACAGTAAAGTGACATTAC
>Ga0307515_10005658_pt1 | contig 25235 bp, 23 predicted proteins | sample 17_EM_MG_FD_194513 | JGI IMG/M metagenome (GOLD analysis project Ga0307515, IMG submission 194513) | Populus trichocarpa ectomycorrhiza microbial communities from riparian zone in the Pacific Northwest, United States - 17_EM | ecosystem: Host-associated > Plants > Roots > Unclassified | place... | reverse complement strand
TGCGGCTGGCCGCGGAGAACCTGATCGCCGCCGGCGCCCAGGCCGGCATCTGAGCAAGGGAGGCGCGTCGCGGCGTGCGCTCGGATTCAGCCCGGTGGCGATCGACAACGACACCGGCCTGCTCGAGCGCACGCTGGCGGCGTCATGGCGCGTCAAAATGAGTTTCATCCGTGGGGCCGACGTCATCGTGAAGCCAAGCTTCTCGTAGAGGCGCTGCCCCTCGAGCGTGGCACTCAGGTCAACCCGGTCGGCATCTACGGACCTCGCCCAGCCGAGCACGTCGAGCACGAGCGTCGTCCCGTGGCCATGGCCGCGGTGCTCAGCCAAGGTGATGACATTCGCAAGTCGCACAGTGCGCCCCTTGATGCACCGGGGGTTCGGCACACCGAGCTCCAGGGTGCCTATCGCCGTGGCGACGATCGCACCGCCGACCTCGATCAGATGCGGTCGCCCCGGCGGGGATTGGGTCACCCAGCGGGAACCGCGAACCGTGCCTCGACCAGGCTTTCGCCGCAGTGGATCGCGATGTCCAGCCGGCGTTGCCCGCCCACCGCGACCAACCCGGGCGACAACGCCGCCAACCGGCGCGGATCCAAATACACCGTCGTCCCGAGCCGCGGGGCGTGATAAACCGCCTCGATCTTTGTCGCTATCTCCGCCGGGGACGCGCTAGTCGAGTCCAGGACCAGGTCGTAGTTGGCCCAGTTGTTCTTGTCGGCGCCGTAGCGGCTCAGGAAGCGGGCCCGTTCGCTCTCGCTGCGCTCCGCTATCCGGGCGATCGCCTCGGCCACCGACGCGTAGCTCTCCACCGTGTCGCCCGGCCGGGACAGCGCCCGCTCGGCCGCCACCCGCGGGTCGGCGATGATGTGCACCTTGACCGCGTCGCGGAAGAAGAACCAGGCCAGCCGGCTGTCCACGATCAGCTGCTCGCCGCCCGCCGCGATGTCCTTCTGCAACTGGTCCACGAAGAAGTCGATCTTGTCGTCCAGCTCGGCGTGCAGGTTGAGCTGCAGCGCGGTGAGGCCGCGCTGCCGGGCCATCTCGCGGTAGAGGTCGCCGACGCTGATCCGGCGGATGCCCAGGCGCTCGGACAGCAGCCGCGACACGGTGCTCTTGCCGCTGCCGAGATCCCCGTTCAGAACGATCGACCTGTGACCTGCCATAGACCAGGGTAACCCCGCCGGGCGCGACGACGGTCGCCCCTCGTCGCGCCCGGCGTCGGATTTCGGTCAGCCGGCGGCGTACTTCTGCAGATACTCCTCGACCCGGGCCAGGTTCACCCGCGCGCTGTCCTCGGCGCGTTCCTCCCAGGCGAAGACGCAGACCGTGGCGATCCCGTCAAAGTTCACCTCGGTCAGCGTACGGAAGAAGACGTCCCAGTCGACCTCGCCCTGGCCGACGTCCAGGTGCTGGTGCACCCGCGCGGTCGAGCCGGGCGGGTTGACGATGTAACGCAGCCCCGAGGAACCCCGGAAGTCGAACGAGTCGGCGATGTGCACCTGGGTCAGCAACGGGCCCGCGTGCCGCATCACCGCCGCGATGTCGCCGCCCTGGTGGAAGGTGTGCGGCGCGCAGTAGAGGAACGAGACCAGCTCGGAGTTGATGCCGCGGACCAGGTTCACCCCGGCCACGCCGTCCTCGACGAAGTCGTCGGGATGCGGCTCGAGCACCAGCCGTACGCCCTCCCGCTCGAAGATCGGCAGCAGCTCCTCCATCGACCGCCAGAACTGGGCCTCGCTCTGCGGTGCGGCCTCCGGCCGGCCGTTGAACTCGGAGTTCATCACCGGGCAGCCGAGGTCGACGGTGATCTCGATGGCCCGCTTCCAGTAGCGCACCGCCGCCTGCCGGGCGTCCTCGTCCGGCCCCGACCACTTGTAGAGCGGCAGCACCGAGGCGATCTCGACGTCCGCGTCCGACAGCGCCTTCTTGAACGCGGCGACGCCGGCATCGTCCACCCGCGGGTGCAGGAAGAACGGCAGGAAGTCGTCGCGCGGCGACAGCTCGATGTAGCGGTAGCCCAGGTCGGACACCAGCCGCGGCAGCTCGAGCAGCGGCACGTTGCGCAGCATGTACGGGTCCAGCGCGATCTTCACGACGCCACCTCCACGGCCTGATAGAGCTCCGGCTGCCCGGCCAGCGCGACCTCGACCCGCTCGCCGGTACGCAGCGCCGCGACGCCCGCGTCGGAGACCACCGCGGCCGCGTAGCCGTCCCAGGCGCTCGGCCCGAGCGGCGGGCCGCCGGCGGCGATCGAGTCGATCCACTCCTGCAGTTCGATGTCGTACGCGAGGATGAACCGCTCCCGCCAGTCCGCCGGGACCGGCGCGGACAGCTGGCCGAGCCGGCGTACCGAAACCGGGCTGAGCTCGCCCAGCGCGGCCGTGCCGTCCTCGCCGATGATCTCGCCGCGGATGTCATAGCCGTACCGGATGTTTACCGAGATCTCGACGTCGACCAGCGCGCCGCCGGCCATCTCCAGGATCAGCAACAGCGGGTCCTGCAGCTTGCCGCCGTTGCGGCTCTTGCGCGGGATCAGCACCCGGGCGGCCGTGATCTCCTCGCCGAACATCCAGCGGGCCATGTCGATCTCGTGCACCGCGGTGTCGGTGATCGCGCTCTCCTTCTCGTAGAAGGCGGGCACGCCCGGGTTGCGGTGCGCGCAGTGCATCATCAGCGGCGCACCGATCTCGCCGCTGTCGAGCACCTTCTTCAGCGCCCGGTACGCCACGTCGTAGCGGCGCATGTAGCCGACCTGGACCAGCCGGCTGCCGTGCGCCACCTCGGCCTCGACGATCCGCAGGCAGGCCTCCTGCGTGGTGGCCAGCGGCTTCTCGCAGAACACCGGCTTGCCGGCCGCGATCGACGCGAGGACGTACTGCTCGTGGGTGGGACCCCAGGAGCAGACGACCACGGCGTCGACCGCGGCGTCGGCGATCAGTTCCTCGCCGGTGGCGTGCACCGTCGCCCCGACGGCCTCGGCCACCTTCTTGGCGACGTCCGTGTCGACGTCGGTGACCGCCGTGACCCGCACCCCGGACAACACCTTGGTCATCCGCCGGATGTGGTCCTGGCCGATCATCCCGGTGCCGATGACTCCAACCCTCAGCATGTCCAGGGCATCCTTTCGAAATTGGGAGATTCGTCAGCGGCCGAGCTCGTGCGACAGCTCCGCGAGCTCGTCACCGCCGGCCATCTGGGTGGTCAGCTCGTCGAGGCCGACCTCGGAGCGCTTCTTGTCCAGCGCGGTCGTGCCCAGCTTCAAGATGATGAAGTGGTCGCCGACCAGGTACGCGTGGTGCGGGTTGTGGGTGATGAACACGACGCCCAGGCCCGCGTCCCGCGCAGCCGCCGTGTATTTCAGGACCACGCCGGACTGCTTGACGCCGAGCGCGGCGGTCGGCTCGTCCAGGATCAGCACCCGGGCGCCGAAGTAGACCGCGCGGGCGATCGCCACACATTGGCGCTGTCCGCCGGAGAGTGTGCCGATCGGCTGGTCGATGTCCTTGACGACGATGCCCATCTTGCGGAGCTCCTCGTCGGCGATCCGCTTCATCTGCTTGACCTTGAGCCCCGCGAGCGGGTACCGGCCGGACACCATCTCGGAGCCGAGGAAGAAGTTGCGCCAGACCTCCATCAGCGCCACCACGGCCAGGTCCTGGTACACGGTCGCGATGCCGTGGTCCAGGGCCTGGCGCGGGGACGAGAAGGTCTGTTCCTCGCCGTCGACCTTGAGGCTGCCCTCGTTGTGCGGGTGCAGGCCGGACATGATCTTGATCAGGGTGGACTTGCCGGCGCCGTTGTCGCCCAGCACGCAGGTGACCTCGCCGGCGTTCACTCGCAGGTTGATGCCGCGCAGCGCGCGGATCGCCCCGTAGCTCTTGCCGATGCCGGTCATCTCGATCAGCGGCTCGCCCTTCTGCAGGCCGCTGTCCGCGTGTTCGGCCAGGGTGTCAGTCATGGGTCAGCCCACCTTCCGCGTCGTGGAGAGGCGCTTCACATAGAGATTCACCAGTACGGCGAGCAGGAGCATGACGCCGAGGAACGCCTTGAACCAGTTCGGGTCCCAGCCGGCGTAGACGATGCCCAGGCTGGTCATGCCGAAGATGAAGGCGCCGAGCGCGACGCCGATCGCGTTGCCGAAGCCGCCGGTGAGCAGCGTGCCGCCGACCACCGCGGCGATGATGTAGAGGAACTCGTTGCCGACGCCGTTACCGGCCTGCAGCGTGTTGAACCGGTACAGCGTGTGCATGCCGATGAACCAGCCCACGAACGACACCGTCATGAACAGGCCGATCTTGGTCTTGAGTACGGGCACGCCGACCGCCCGGGCGCTGTCGACGTTGCCGCCGACCGCGTAGATCCAGTTGCCGATCTTCGTACGGGTCAGAATCCAGGCCGCGAGCGCGACGAACAGGAACCACCAGACCACCGTGCCCCACACGGTCACCGGGCCGATCTTGAAACTGGACGCGAAGATCTTGCCCAGCGAGTCGAAGCCGTCGATCTTGCTGATGTCGGAACTGGACACCGAGCCGGTGACCAGCTTGGTGACGCCGAGGTTGGCGCCCTGCAGCACGAAGAACGTGCCCAGCGTGATCAGGAAGCTCGGGATGCCGGTCTTCATCACCAGGTAGCCGTTCAGGAAGCCGATGGCCAGGCAGAAGACCAGCGACAGAATCGCACCGATCCACAGGTTGACCCCGAGATACCAGCAGAACATCGAGTTGACCAGGCCGGCGGTGGTGGTGATGACGCCGGCGGACAGGTCGAACTCGCCGCCGATCATCAACATGCCGACGCCGACGGCCACGATGCCGATGGTGGAGGCCTGATAGAGCGTGGTGAAGAACGACTCGGGGGAACGGAACGCGGGCGCGGCGACCAGGAAGAAGATGAAGATGATGATCGCCGCGACCAGGGCGCCCACCTCGGGGCGGGCGAGGATGCGGTTGGACCAGCCGAGTCGGACCCGGTTGGACGGCTCGGAGGGGGCCGGGGCGGGCGCCGCCTCGATGGTTTGGCTCATGGCTGAACTCCGATCACTGCTATCCGGCGGGGCCGCCCGCCATGAGCCGGCGACCCCGCCCGTCGACGGTTAGCGCGTGTTGTTCTTCGTGTACGGGAGGATCGTGGCGATGTTGTTGCTGTCGACGAACGACGGCCCGGTGAGCACGGCCTTGCCGCCACCGATGTCATTGCCGTTCTTCAGGTACAGGTAGAGCGAGGTGACGGCCATGTAGCCCTGCACGTACGGCTGCTGGTCGATGGAGAACTGGATCTTGCCGTCCTGGACGGCCTGCGCGACATCCTGGTTGAGGTCGAAGGTGGCGATCTTCGCCTGGCTGCCGGCCGCCTCCACGGCTTTCATGGCGTCCTGGGCCTGCTGCGCGCCGAGCGTGACGATCCAGTCGATCGACTTGTCCTGGGTCAGCTTGGCCTGCAGGGTGGAGGTCACCGCCGAGTCGTCGGCACCGTTCACCTGGACGTTCTCGGTGCCCGGCACCGACTTCTTGACGCCGGCGCAACGGGCCTCGAGGGCCACCGAGCCGGCCGCCTGGATGACGCAGAGCGGGTGCTTGCCGCCCGCCGTGGCGATCCGCTCGCCGCCCGCCTCGCCGGCGACCGATTCGTCGGAGCCGAAGTACATCAGCGCGCCCAGCTGCTTGTACTGGTCGATGCCGGAGTTCAGCGCCACCACCGGGATCTTGGCGTCGGTGGCCGCCTTCACCGCCCCGGCCAGCGCGGCCGGCGTGACCAGCGTGGTGGCGATGCCGTTGACCTTCGAGTCGACGGCGTTCTGGATCAGCACCGCCTGCTTGGTGGCATCGGGGTCGGCGGAGTACTTGAGGGTGACGCCGGTGTCCTTGGCCGCCTGCTGGGCGCCCGCCTTGATCTTGTCCCAGAACGTGTCACCCGGGGTCTCGTGGGTGATGAAGGCGACGGTGTAGCCGGAGCTGCCGGCCGCGTTGCCGCCGCCGCTGGTGCTGGTGTCGTCGGTCTTCTCCTTGCCGCCGCCGCTGCACGCGGTGGCGCCGAGGGCCACCACCGCCGCAAGCGCGAGCAGGCGTATCCCTCGCGTTCGACGCATCGTCATGAGGTTCCCTCCAATAGGGACGAGTGGGTGAGAGTGGGTTGGTGCGACCGCCGGTCAGTCGTGCGGAGAGATCGACTGGAGACCGACGGAGTTCAGGTACGTGCGGGTGCGGGTGGCGATCGGCAGGGGCAGGTCGAAGTCGACCGGGTACATGTCCTGCTCGACCACGACGAACAGTTCGGCGTCCAGCTCGCTGAGCGCCTCGAGAACGGCCGGGACGTCCGGCAGACCGGCCGGCGGTTCGCAGCTCGCGCCCAGGGCGACGGCCTGGCCGAAAGCCATGTCCTGCGCCTCGGCGCGGGCCACGATGGCCGGGTCCATCTGCTTGATGTGTACGTAGCCGATCCGCTCCGGATACTTGCGGATGATCGACGGCACATCGGCCCGCCGGTAGGCGAGATGGCCGGTGTCCAGACACAGCGACACGAACCGCGGGTCGGTCTCCTCGAGGAAGCGCTCGGTCTGCGCCTGGGTCTCGACGTGGTAGTCGGCGTGCGGGTGGAAGCGCATCTTCAGCCCGTACTCCTCGGCCAGGACCTTGCCGAGGGTGTTGCTGTTGGCCACCAGCGTCCGCCAGCGTTCCGGGCTCAGCTCGGCCGCCTCGCGGTAGGCGCCGGTGACGTCGTCGCGGTAGCCGGGCACCGGCACGAAGATCAGGTTCTCGGCACCCAGCGCCGCGGTCAGCTCGGCCACCTTGCGGGTCTCGGCCAGCACCGCGTCGAAGTCCTTGTCCGGGCCGCCGACCCCGGCGACCGTTCCGCCGGCGCAGCTCAGCTCCCGGGCCGCCAGCTCGTCGGCGAGCCGGGCCGGATCGGTCGGCAGGTAGCCGTACGGGCCCAGCTCGAGCCAGCGGTAGCCGGCGCCGGCCAGCTCGTCGAGGAACCTGGCCCACGGGGTCTGCCGCGGGTCGTCGGCGAACCACACGCCCCACGAGTCGGGGCAACTGCCGAGCTGCAGGTGCCGGATCGCGTTCGTCATGCCAGCCTCAGCTCGCCGTCGGGAAGTGCATCGAGGCGCCGTGCGCGGCTTCGACGTGCGGCCAGCGCGAGGTGACCACCTTGGCCCGGGTGTAGAACGAGACGCCCTCGGGGCCGTGGATGTGCTTGTCGCCGAAGAGCGAGTCCTTCCAGCCGCCGAAGGAGTAGTACGCCATCGGGACCGGGATGGGCACGTTGATGCCGATCATGCCGACGTGCACCCCGCGCTGGAACCGCCGCGCCGCCTCGCCGCTGCTGGTGAAGATCGCGGTGCCGTTGCCGTACGGGTTCGCGTTGATTAGGTCGATCGCGGCGTCCACGCTGTCCGAGCGGACCACCGAGAGCACCGGGCCGAAGATCTCCTCGGTGTACACGTCCATCTGCGTCTGCACCTGGTCGATCAGCGTGGGGCCGACGAAGAAGCCGTCCTCGAAACCGGCCACCTTCAGCCCGCGCCCGTCGACCAGCAGCTTGGCGCCCTGCTGCTCGCCCGTACCGATCAGGCTCTCGATCCGGTCCTTGGCCGCGGCCGTCACGACCGGGCCCATCTCGCTGCGCGGATCCCGGCCCGAGCCCACGACGACCTCGTTGGCCTTGCGGGACAGGATCTCCATCAGCGGGTCGCCGGCGCCGCCGACCGCGACCGCCGCCGAGATCGCCATGCACCGCTCGCCGGCCGAGCCGAACGCCGCGGCCGACAGGTGGTTGGCGGCGAACTCGAGGTCGGCGTCGGGCAGGATGATCGCGTGGTTCTTGGCACCGCCGAGCGCCTGCACCCGCTTGCCGGTGGCCGCCGCCTGCTGGTGGATGTAGCGGGCGATCGGGGTCGAGCCGACGAACGAGACCGCGGCGACGTCCGGGTGCTGCAGCAGGGCGTCCACCGCCACCTTGTCGCCGTGCACCACGTTGAAGACGCCGTCCGGCAGGCCCGCCTGCCGCCACAGCTCGGCGATGTAGTTGGACGCCGACGGATCGCGCTCGCTGGGCTTGAGCACGAACGTGTTCCCGCAGGCGATCGCGACCGGGTACATCCACATCGGCACCATCACCGGGAAGTTGAACGGCGTGATCCCGGCGCAGACGCCGAGCGGCTCGCGGAAGCTGAACACGTCCACGCCGGTCGAGGCCTGGTCGGAGTAGTCGCCCTTGAGCAGTTGCGGGATGCCGCAGGCGAACTCGATCACCTCGAGGCCGCGCTGCACCTCCCCGGCCGCGTCCGAGAGCACCTTGCCGTGCTCGTCGGAGATGATCCCGGCGAGCTCGTCGACCTTGGCGTTCACCAGCTCGCGGAAGTTGAACATGATCTTCGTCCGCTTGCTCAGCGAGGCCTGGCTCCAGGACTCGAACGCCGCCTTCGCCGCTGCCATGGCCGCGTCGACGTCCGCCGTCTCGGCCAGCACCACCTCGTGCTGCTGCTGCCCGGTCGCGGGGTTGTAGACCGCGGCGCGGCGAGTGGCGGCGCCGCTGGTGAAGCCGCCGCCGATCCAGTGTTCGATGGTGGTCAAGGCATTGCCCTCTCTAGAGATACAGCCGCTGGCCGCGCTTGGCGGCGTCGTAGGCGGTCCGGGCGGACCGGGTGCTGTCGAGCGTCGACACCTCGGAGACGGGCACGTCCCACCAGCTTTCGGAGGACGGCACCGGCGAGAGCGGATCGGTCTCGATGTGCACGACGGTCAGCTTGTCGGCGTCCCGGGCCTGCTTGAGGCCCTCGGTCAGGTCGGCGATGCTGCGGCAGCGGATCACCGAGGCGCCGAGGCTCTCGGCGTTGGCCGCCAGGTCGACCGGCAGGTTGCCGCCGTCGTAGTCGCCCGACGCGGAGCGGTAGCGATAGCTGGTGCCGAAGCGCTGCGAGCCGAGCGACTCCGACAGCGCGCCGATCGAGGCGAAGCCGTGGTTCTGCACCAGGACGATGACCAGCTTGATGCCCTCGGAGACGGCGGTGACGATCTCCTGCGACATCATCAGGTACGAGCCGTCGCCGACCAGCGCGTACACCTCCCGGCTCGGGTCGGCCATCTTGATGCCGAGCGCGCCGGCGATCTCGAAGCCCATGCAGGAGTAGCCGTACTCGACGTGGTACTGCTTCGGGTCCCGGGCCCGCCAGAGCAGTTGCAGGTCGCCGGGCATGCTGCCGGCCGCCTGCACGACGACGTCGCGCTCGCCGCAGGCGTCGTTGACCGCCCCGATGACCTCGCTCTGCGCCGGCAACGGGCCGTGCCCGAGGTGATACGCCTCGTCGACGGTGCGCTGCCAGGCAGCCACATCTTCGGCGTACGAAGCCTCGAAGCGCGTGCCCTGGAGGGCGGCGGTGAGCGCGTCCAGCCCGGCCCGGGCGTCCGCGACCACGGGGAACGCCGCCTGCTTGGCCGCGTCGAAGCCGGCCACGTTCACGTTGACGAAACGGACCCCGGGATTCGCGAACGCGGTCCGCGACGCCGTCGTGAAGTCGCTGTACCGGGTGCCCACGCCGATGATCACGTCGGCCTCGCGGGCCAGCTTGTTGGCCACCGGGGTGCCGGTCGACCCGACGCCGCCGACCGAGTTGGGATGGTCCCAGCTCAGCGCGCCCTTGCCGGCCTGGGTGTCGGCGACCGGGATGCCGGTGGCCCGGGCGAAGCGGTCCAGCTCGGCGGAGGCTTCGGAGTAGATCACCCCGCCGCCCGCGACCAGCAGTGGGCGCCGGGCGGTGCGGATCACCTCGGCGGCCCGCTCGACGAAGGCCGGCTCCGGCAGCGGCCGGGCGACGTGCCAGACCCGCTTGCCGAACAGGGCGTCCGGGAAGTCGTACGCCTCGGCCTGCACGTCCTGCGGCAGGCAGAGGGTGACCGCGCCGGTCTCGGCCGGGTCCGTCAGCACCCGCATCGCGGCGAGCAGCGCGGACGGCAACTGCTCGGGCCGCCAGACCCGGTCGAAGAACTTCGACAGCGGGCGGAACGCGTCGTTGACGCTGGTGTCGTAGGAGCGCGGATCCTCCAGCTCCTGCAGCACCGGCGCGGCGACCCGGGTGGCGAAGATGTCGCTGGGCAGCAGCAGCACCGGGATCCGGTTGACCGTGGCCAGGGCGGCGCCGGTGAGCATGTTGGTCGAGCCCGGCCCGATCGAGGCGGTGCAGGCCATCGCCGACAGCCGGTTCTTCATCCGGGCGTAGCCGACCGCGGCGTGCACCATGGCTTGCTCGTTGCGGGCCAGGTGATACGGCATATCGGCGCTGCCAGTGCGCTGCGCCTGCAGCAACGCCTGGCCGACACCCGCGACGTTGCCGTGGCCGAAGATGCCGAACGTGCCCGCGATCGCACGCTGCTCGACGCCGTCGCGTTCGGTCCACTGGTTGGCCAGGAACGTCACGACGGCCTGCGCGACGGTGAGCCTCACGAGCGTTTCCTTTCGACGGAGGAAGTCAGCGGCAGCCGGGGGTCCATCTGCTGGCCGGCCCAGGAGCCGCGGATCCAGGCGTGCGCCGGGTGGTCGCAGAAGAGCCACTCGCGTTCGCCCGGTCCGGCCATGACATTGAGGTAGTACATGTCGTAGCCCGGCGCAGCCATGGACGGCCCGTGCCACCCGTACGGGATCAACACCACGTCGCCGCTGCGCACCTCGGTGCAGACGTCGATCGGCCGGTCCGGGTGGCCGGACACCCGCTGGTATCCGGCGCCCGGCGCGCCGGACGGCGAGGACGCGACCTCGAAGTAGTAGATCTCCTCGAGCTCCGACTCGCCGGGGCGGGCCTGGTCGTGCTTGTGCGGCGGGTAGGACGACCAGTTGCCGCCCGGGGTGAGCACCTCGACGGCGATCAGCCGGTCGCACTCGAAGCTGCCCGGCGTACAGAAATTGTTGACCTGCCGGCTGGCCTGGCCGGCCCCGCGCAGCTCGACCGGCACATCCTGGGCCGCGCCGTAGCGGAACGGCAGCCGGCGCTCGGCCCGCGCCGACGGCAGCGCGAACCGGCCGCCGTTGGCCGCCCGCACCGTGACCTCGGCGTCGCGCGGCAGGTAGGCGAAGTCGGTGACCCGGGAGAAGACGTTGCCCCGCCCGGCCAGGGTGATCCGCTCGTCGTCGCAGGTGACGTCGCAGCCGCCGGAGAGCGGCAGGACCAGCATCTCGTCCTCGCCGGTGCGGAAGCTGGCCCGGGTGCCGATCGGCAGCTCCAGGATCCGCAGCCCGCTGTAACCCCAGCCGGCACTCTCCGGGGTGATCACGAGCTCGAACGGTTTGTCGGCGGCGCTGCCGCGAGTAATGACCGGGTTCACAGCAGGCTCACCGCCCGGTCGACCGCGCCGGCCACGTCGCCGCCCGGCGGATAGAGCAGGCTGCGGCCGATCACCAGGCCCTGCACGGTCGGCAGCGCCAGCGCCTTGCTCCACTGGGCATAAGCGGTCTCGGCGTCGTCGGGAACCTCGCCGCCGAGGATCAACGCGGGCAGCGTGGTCGCGGCCATGACCCGTTCCATCTCCTCGACGATCGGGACCTTCAGCCAGGTGTACGCCGAGGTCGTGCCCAGCCCGGCCGCCACGGTCTGGGCCCGGACCATCGCCTCGGCGGTGAGCTCGTTGCGGACCCGCCCGTCGACGCGGTGCGAGATGAACGGCTCGACCATCGCCATCCGCCGGTGCCCGGCCAGCTCGCTGATCGCCCGGCCGCAGGACTCGAGAGTGGCGACGGTGCCGGCGTCGTCGGGGTCGATCCGCAGCAGCATCTTGCCGCCCTCATAGCCGGCCGCGGCGATGCTGCCCGCGTCGTACGCGGTGAACCGGTCGTCCATCTCGAACGACGTGCCGGCCAGCCCGCCGCGGTTCATCGAGCCGACCACCACCTTGTCGTCGAGCGCGCCGAGCAGCAGCAGGTCCTCGAGGATGTCCGGGGTGCCGAGCATGCCGTTGACCCCGGGCCGGGCCAGTGCCCTGCAGATGCGGTCGAGCAGGTCGACCCGGTTGCCCATGGCGAGCGGGTCGGCGCCGGCCCGCAACGCGCCCCGGGCCGGATGGTCCGCGGCGATGATCATCAGCTTGCCGTGCTCGCCGACCAGCGACGTCGGCCGCCGGCGGGCGGCCGCGGCCGTGGCGATCGCCTCGGGCCGGCGCATCCGCGCTTCGATCAGGTCGGTGAGCTCAGACATGGCCGGGCTCCCGGGCGGTGCCGCGCTGCAGCGCGCTGACCTCGGCCTCGGTGGGCATGGCGTCGGCGCAGGCCAGCCGGGACGCGACCAGCGCGCCGGCGGCGTTGCCGAAGCGCATCATGGTTTCCAGATCCCAGCCCGAGAGCAGGCCGTGGCAGAGCGCGCCACCGAACGCGTCCCCGGCGCCCAGCCCGTTCACCACCTCCACCGGAACCGGCGGCACCTGCACCTCCTCGCCGCCCCGGGAGGCCAGCACCCCAAGCGGGCCCTGCTTGATGACCGCCAGCTCGACGCCCGCGTCGTGCAGCGCGGCGGCGGCCTTGCGCGGCTCGCGGGCGCCGACGGCGGTGTCACACTCGTCGAGGTTGCCGACGGCGACGGTCACGTGCGGCAGCGCCTGCTGATACCAGGACCGGGCCTCCTCCCGCGACGACCAGAACATCGGCCGGTAGTCGAGGTCGAAGATCGTGATGCCGGACTTGTCACGGGCGCGCAACGCCTCGAGCGTCGCCGAACGGGACGGCTCCTGGGAGAGCCCGGTGCCGGTGACCCAGAAGATCCGCGCCGCCCGGATCGCGTCCAGATCCAGCTCCGCCGGGTAGATCTCCAGGTCGGGCGCCTTCGGGAAGCGGTAGAAGTAGAGCGGGAAGTCGTCCGGCGGGAAGATCTCGCAGAACGTGATCGGCGTCGGCAGCGACGGCACCGAGGTGACATAGCGGTCGTCGACCCCGAAGCCGCGCAGCGCGTCGTGGATGTACTCACCGAACGGGTCGGCGCCGGTACGGGTGATGACCGCGCTGCGCCGTCCGTAGCGGGCCGCCGCCACCGCCACGTTGCTGGGGCTGCCGCCCAGGAACTTGGCGAAGGTCTGGACTTCGCGCAACGAGACACCGACCTGTTGTGGATACAGGTCGACGCCGATGCGTCCCATCGTCAGTACCTCGTCTGCGGGCATGCGAGTCCCTTCGGTCAGCGGATGACGCTGAAGCGGCGAACGCGGGTGGTCCGGGCATGGCGATCTGCCCGAGTGCCGTGCTGATTACGGCGCGGTGAAAAGCTGTTCGGGCTCTAGGTGAGCTGGTTTCGATGTAATAACGTGAGTGCTTCCACGTCAATACTTTGTCATGACAAACCTCAAACTCGAGGGGGCGCCATGCCACCTGATCTCTCCCCCGTCGAAGTGGACCGGACTAGTCCCGTGCCGCTCTACTTCCAGGTCGCCACCCGGCTGCAGGAGCTGATCGAGAAGGGCGAGATCGGTGTCGGTGCACGCATCGAGAACGAGGTCGACCTGGCCGAACGGCTCGGCGTCAGCCGCCCCACCACCCGCCGCGCGATCCAGTATCTGGTCGAACGGGGCATGCTGATCCGCAAACGCGGAGTTGGCACCCAGGTGGTGCACCCCAAGGTCCGCCGCCCGGTCGAGCTGTCCAGCCTCTACGACGACCTGGTCAACGCCGACCGCAAGCCGCGCACGGACGTGCTCGAGCTCAAGGTGATCCCGGCCACCGCCGAGATCGCCCAGGCGCTGGAGATCGAGCCGGGCACCGAGGTCACCTGGATCGAGCGGCTGCGCTGGGCCGGCGGCGAGCCGCTCGCGCTGATGCACAACGCCATCCCGCTCGCCCTGCTGCGGCTGACGGAGCAGGATCTGGCCCAGCGGGGACTCTACGAGCTGCTGCGCCGGGCCGGCTTCATGCCACGGATCGCGACGCAGATGATCGGCGCCCGTTCCGCCACCGCGGCGGAGGCCCGGACATTGCAGGAGAAACGCGGCGCCTCGCTGCTGACGATGACCCGGACGGCGTGGGACGCGGGCGGGCGGTCGCTCGAGTACGGCAGCCACCTCTACCGAGCCAGCCGCTACTCTTTCGAGCTGAACCTGTCAGCGGGCTGAAACAAACCCGAACGTTGCCCTGACCCGACCCTTACGTTGCGGCCGTACGGTCGCCCCCATGACCGACCGGCAGGCGATGTCGCACCTCCTGCGCCGGGTCACGTTCGGGCCGACAGCGGCCGAGGTGGACGCGGCCGTGCGCGCGGGATCGGCGGGCACGCTGGCCGCCGCGCTCGAGCCGGCCGCGCCTGCGCCACCGATCGACCTCGGCCCCGACCCGCTGGGCGCGCTGCCCCGGGACGCGAGCCGGGACCGGCGGGTCAAGGCACGCGAGGCCGCCCAGGCCCAGGTGGCGGAGCTGAGCCGGTGGTGGCTGCGGCAGCTGGCGAGCGCCGGCGGCGGGGCCGCCGAAAAGCTGACCTTCTTCTGGCACGGGCACTGGGCGACCAGCGTGCGGAAGGTCCGCTCGGCGGGGCTCATGCTGCGGCAGCAGCAGACCTTCCGCCGGTACGGGGCCGGCGACACCGGCCCGTTCGTGCGGGCCATGCTGCGCGACCCCGCCCTGATCATCTGGCTGGACGGGCAGCGCAACACCGCCGCCGCGCCGAACGAGAACCTGGCCCGCGAGCTGATGGAGCTGTTCACCCTCGGCGTCGGCCGGTACACCGAGAACGACGTCAAGGCGGGCGCCCGGGCGCTGACCGGCTGGCAGGTCGACCGCGCCACCGCAACGGCGCGGCTGCGGCCGGCCCGCCACGACACCACTCCGGCGACGCTGCTCGGCGCGACCCGCTCGTGGGACGCCGACTCGTACGCCGACCTGCTGGTCCGGCACCCGGCGCACGCGCCGTTCCTGGCCGAGCGGCTCTGGGTCCGGTACGGCTGCGGCACCGCAGCGTCCGCGGCCACCACCGCCCGGCTGGTGGCCGCGTTCGGGCCGGGCCGGGACAGCACCGCCCTGCTGCGCGCGCTCGCCACCGACCCGGAGTTCCCGGCGACCGCCGGACAGCTGGTCAAACAACCCGTGGAATGGCTGATCGGCGCGCTCCGGCAGCTCGGCGTCGACACCGGCGCGCTCGCCGAGAAGCAGCAGACCCGCCTGCTCGCAACGCTGAGCGCGCTCGGCCAGGCACCGCTGCGACCGCCGAGCGTCGGCGGCTGGCCGGCCGGCGTGGCCTGGCTGACCACCTCGTCGACCCGGGCCCGGCTCGCCGGCGCTCAGGCGCTGGCCACGCTCGCGCCGGCCGCCGTGCAGAGCCTGGCCGAAGCGGCGCGGCCCGACCGGCTCGACGCCCTCGCCCGGCTGCTCGTCGTGGACGCCTGGAGCGACCGGAGCGCGGCGGCACTGACCAGCCTCGCGACCCAGCCGCAGCGGTTGCTGGCGCTCGGCCTGGCCACCCCCGAGTACGCCGTGCACTGAAGGGAAGCCCGTGGACCTCGTCACCCGCCGCAAGTTCCTGATCGGCAGCGGCGTCACCGGCGCGCTCGCGATCGCCGCCGGGGGCACCGCGGTCGGCCTGCACGACATCCTGGCCACCGCCGGCGACCGCGACCCGGACGCCAGGACCCTGGTGCTGGTCACCCTCTACGGCGGCAACGACGGCCTGAACACCGTCATCCCGTACGCGGATCCGGCCTACGCCGCCGCCCGCCCGCATCTGGCCTACCCGGCCGAGCAGGTGCTGCGGCTGGACGACGAGTTCGCGCTGAACCCGGCGATGACCGGCCTGCACCGGCTCTTCGGCGCCGGCGGCCTGGCGATCGTCCACGGGGTCGGCTATCCCCGGCCCGACCACAGCCACTTCCGGTCGATGGACATCTGGCAGACCGCCGATCCGGTACGCCCCGGCACCACCGGCTGGCTCGGCCGGTGGCTGGACGGGGCCGGCGGCGACCCCCGCCTGGCGGTCTCCTTCGAGCCCACCCTGCCGCCACTGCTGGCCGGGGCGACCAGCGCCGGTGCGACGGTACCGGGCGGCCAGGTGACCCTCGCCAAGATCGCGACACCGCGGCTGCTCGAGACGCTGGGCACCCCGGCGGTCGGCGAGTCCGCGGCCCGGGCCCGCGCCGCGACCTGCTTCGCCGACCTGATCCGGATCCAGGACCTGATGACCGACGTCGCCGCCGAAACAGAGGACGACGACACGGCAGCCACCGCGACCGGCGGCGCGGCTCCCCCACTGGACACGCAGCTCGCCCTGGTCGCCAAGTGCGTCGAGGCGGGCGCGGCCACCCGGGTCTACTCGGTCTCGCTGGGCGGCTTCGACCTGCACGCGGACGAGCGGACGGCGCAGGAATCGCAGCTGGCGAAGCTGGACCGGCCGCTGGCGGCGTTCATCGAACGAATGCGGGGCAAGGGCGTAGTCGTCGCCGTGTATTCGGAATTCGGCCGCCGGGTCCGGGCGAACGCCTCGGACGGAACGGACCACGGCACGGCATCCTGCATGTTCCTGGCCGGCGACGGCATCCGCGGCGGCATGCACGGCGAGCCGCCAAGCCTGACCAACCTGGACAACGGCGACCTGAAACACACAACCGACTTCCGAGACGTGTACGCGACCCTGTTGGCGGACGTCCTCGACGCCGACCCGGCCCGGGTGCTCAACGGCTGGCCCGGCCACCTCAAGCTCAGCTGACGGCGCGCCATCCGCGTACCGGTGACTTCGTGCGGCTGGCAGGGCGGGGCCAAGACCTCACTATTCCGGCCAACAGCGTCCGCTCCTTCAACGCAGCCGCTGACCCCGTCACGTCGCTGATCGGCGCGACGTGTCTCCTCCGGTCACAACGCGTATTCCGCCGGCACGACGGACATCGCCCGTGTCGGCGGGCAGAAACAACGTCTTGATCGGACGATGCACGGTCGTCCGATCGACGCTATTCCGGCATGGGCGGTACCGATCATCCCTGTTGTCTGGCAGCCTTCCCTTGTGACCGCGCCCACCGGTGGCCGTCAAGCGGGAGCGGGCGGCCCCAGGCAATTCACCGGACCAGCCGCCAAGACCTTCGAACTGGTCGTCGGCATTACTTCGGCGGCCGCTAGCTTGGCGGCGCTGAATCGCTCGCAGTTCCTGCTGGCGGCGGTCTTACTCGCGGCCGGGATATTGCTACTCCTGGCCTTCCTGCTGTGGCGAGGACGACCTACCGTTTTCGTGGCATCGATTCTCGTCGCCGTATTTCTCGCCGGTGTCGGCGTATGGCTCTTCGCGCCGGAACCGGCTCGGAAAACACCGGCAGCGCAATCGACGTCGCAGCCGGCTTCTGCCGACAGCCCTGGCGCCAGTCCTTCCGCGGCCGATTCGCCGTTCATCAGCTCATCCCCGTCGACACCCGTGGCCAGCGAGGAAGTCGTGTCCTATCTGGATGATCATGCCAAGGAGTGTGGAATCGGCCTGGGCAGTGGGCCGATGTCGATGAACGGCACGAACTATGTCCATGCCATTCATCAATGGGCCGGCTCGACCCGGGATTCGATCAATCTGGCGCGTCAAGGGCGGCGGTTCAAGGCCACCGTGGGCATCAGGGACGACGCCCGCAGCGAGGTGGCGGTCCAGTTCGAATTGCTGGGCGACGACGGCAAGAGATTGTTCACGTCCAAGGCACTGAAATACGGCAGGACACAACCGGTCGATGTTGCCGTCGCCGGCGTTCTTCGAATCACGCTGGTCGTGAACGCGGTGTCGAAAGTCTGGGGCTACGCCGGCTGGGCGGACGCCCGGGTGACGAGCGAGACGCAGCTCCCCTGTTGATCGGGCCTGCGCCGCACCAGCCGAGGAGGTGCTCGTATGATGCGTCGCCGACCGTTAACCAGGGCGAGCGGGCTGATCATGGTGGCGGCGGCGGCGATCTCCGCCTGCACACAAGGCGCGGAACCGTCGGGACCGCCCTCCGCTTCGGCGACCAGCCAGGCCTCGGTGCAGTTGCCGACCACCGTTCAAATCACCGGTGATCCGTACGGCGTGGCCGCCACTATGGACGGAAGCCGCGTGTACGTGGCGAACCTCAATTCCGACAGCGTCTCGGTCATCGACACCGGGCGCAACAGCGTGATCGCCGACATACCGGGCGACCATCGCCCACTTGCCGTCGCGCCCAGTCCGGATGGTCGCCGGGTCTACGTCACGAATCAGGGATCCAATACCGTGTCGGTGATCGACGGCAGCACGAACACGGTATCCGCGACAATTCCCGTGGGCGAAGGCCCCACGGGTATCGCGGTGACCCCCGATGGAAGCCAGGTCTACGTGGCCAATCAAGAGGGACGCAGCATTTCCATCATCGACACCAGCAGCAACTCGGTCACCACGACCATCTCGGATGAAAGCAGCGCCTTCCGGCTGCTCCCGAGCGATATCGCGATAACCCCGGACGGCGGCCACGCCTACGTTTCGAGCCGGGACCTGAACGCGGTCGCGGTGATCCCGATCGGCAGCGAAACGATCGAGTCGATGATTTCGGTCGGCGACGGCGCCCACCATATCGCCATAACGCCGGACGGAAGCCGCGCCTATGTCACGAACGAGAAGTCGAACACGATCTCGGTGATCGACACCAAAAAGGGACGCGTCTCAACCACGATCAAGGTCGGCAAGCAGCCCATCGATGTCGCGATAAGTCACGACGGCAGCCAGGTGATCGTGGCACATCTCGGCGAAAGCCCGTTGTACGTAATCGACACCGCAACCGACACCGTGGCCAGTACAGTTCCGATCCCCACCGGTAGCGAGTCCCTGGCCGCGACTCCGGACCGGCGTATCTATGTCGCGGGTTATTTCGTCGACTTGGTGTATGTGTTCGAGCTTTCCTGAACCGCGCCGAGTCAGCGCGGGGCTACCAGGCCGGATTCGTACGCGAAGACCACGAGTTGGGCGCGGTCGCGGGCATGGAGCTTGGTCATGGCGCGGTTGATGTGGGTTTTCGCGGTCATCGGGGTGATCACCATGCGGTCGGCGATCTGGTCGTTGGACAGGCCCTGGGCGACCAGGGCCACGGCTTCGCGTTCGCGGTTGGTCAGTTCCTTCAGGGCGGTGCCGGCGTCCCGGTGGAGCGGCTGGGTGACGTACCGGTTGATCAGCTTGCGGGTGATCGACGGTGCGAGCAGGGCGTCGCCGCGGGCCGCGACCCGTACGGCGTGCAGGAAGTCCTCCGGCACGATGTCCTTGACGAGGAATCCGGCCGCGCCGGCGCGTAGCGCGTTGAAGACGTACTCGTCCAAGCCGTAGTTGGTCAGGATGACGACGTGCACGCCGGCCAGGGCCGGGTCCGCGGCGATGCGCCGGGTCGCCTCGATGCCGTCGACGATGGGCATCTGGATGTCGATCAGCGCGATGTCGGGCAGGTGTTCCTTGGCCAGCGCCACGCCCTCGGCGCCGTTCGCGGCCTCGGCCACCACCTCGATGTCATCCTCGAGGTCGAGCAACGCCCGGAACCCACTGCGGATGAGCGGCTGGTCGTCGACCAGCAGGACCCGGATCATGACGTCTGATCCACGGGAAGTTCGGCCTGGACGGTGAAACCGCCCTCGCTGCGAGGCTCCGCGCGAAGGTGACCGCCGAGGGCGGTGACTCGCTCGCGCATTCCGAGCAGCCCGACGCCGGGCACCGGCGCGGTGTCCGGCCTGGCATTGCCGTCGTCGTCGACCCGGATCACCAGAGTGTGCGGACGGTAGTCGATCCGGATCGACGCGGTCGCGGCAGCGGCGTGCCGGGTGATGTTGGTCAGCGACTCCTGGACGATCCGGTAGGCGGTCCGGTCCACCGCGACCGGCACGTCGTTGCGGTGTCCCTCGATCGTCAGCGTCGCGTCCAGACCGGCGGTCCGGGCTCGTTGCACCAGCTCCGGGACATGGTCGATCCCCTGCGGCGGGGTCTTGTCGTCGTCGCGCAGCGCCTCCAGAGTGGCTCGCAGTTCCCGGGTCGCCTCCCGACCGGCCTCCCGGATCGCCAGCAGCGCCTCCGGCACCGGCTCACCCCGCTTGCGGGCCAGGTGCACGGCGACCTCGGCCTGCACCTTGATGACGGAGATCTGGTGGGTGAGCGAATCGTGCAGCTCGCGGGCGATGTGCAGCCGCTCTTCGTTGGCGCGGCGCCGCGCGGTCTCCTCCCGGGTGCGCTCGGCCTCGTCCGCCCGCCGCTCGGCCTGGCGCAGCGCCTCACCCGCCGCACCGGCGGCGATCAGCCAGGCCAGCTCGAGGGCACCCCGGGCCCGCGCGAACGCCTCCCCGGTGTCGTGCAGACCTGCGGCCATGGCCGCGAGCGGGAGAGCGGCCAGCATGACCACACTCGCCACCACCGTGATCACGCGGTGTCCTGCCCGCACGGCCCCGTACACCGCGAACAAGTAGGCGACAACCGGCACGTCGAACCCGGCCGCCTGGTAGCCCACCGCACACAGCCCGGTAACAACCAGGACGGCAATGGGAGCGCGGCGGCGCGCGGCCAGCGCGAGGCCGCCGGCCACCAGCAGCGCGTACCCGAGAAGGTCCAGGCTTGTCCCGGAGCGCTGTCCGGACAGCCCGGTGACCAGCAGGATGGCCGCCACACCAACGGCGATCGCGCAGTCTCCGACACCGATCCGTCCGCTGCTCACTCGCGCACCCTAACCGGATATCCGGTACGGCGACTCCTGCCAGCGGGTTATCGGCCGCCTACCGCGAACGCGGCAGTTTTCCGGCTTCTGCCACATCCGCGGCAGCCGAATGCGGCGCTTGTGGCAGCGCGAAGAGCCCACGCCGGCCGGACGACAGTGTGCGATCCGGCGAACAGGATCAGAGCATGTCCAGTCGTCGGAAGAATTGGAGAAGCTCATGAACGGGAGCCTCGGGCTTGGAACACTAGCGTCGAGCGCCGTCGATTCGTACACCCTGACCACCGGGCGACTCGTGGGCACCGTGGCCGCACTCGTGGCGCTGACCGGCGTGATCATCGGCGGGCTGGCACTGGCCCGCTCCGGCGGACCTGTCGGCAACGGCAGACGGGGTGCCATAGTGGCCCTGGCGGCAGGTCCGACCGGCATGATCATCGGCGGTTTCGTGGTGGCCACCGCGGACGGCGGTCCCGGCACCGGCCACGGAATAGTCGGTGGCTTCGCGGCCTTGGTGATCGGGCTGATCGCCACGGTCCTCGGCTGGCTGGCGCTGACCCATTCCCGCCGCACCACCTGACCGGACGACCAGCGCGATCAGGAACGCGGCGGCAACGACGACATCCACAGAAGCGACAGCGGCCGAGTTACTAGGACCTCGGCCGCCGTCGCTGCTTGCGAACGGTCGCTCTACAGGTGCTTCGAACTCTCGTCCACAGCTCGCACGGTGGCCAGCATGGCAAAAGCCGTCCGCACCCGCCCAAATCCCCGGTCCCGGAACACCCAGCCAGCCTGATGCCGCATTTGCCCCGTCATGTTGGGCGGGACACCGCGTCAACCAGCCCCAACTACAGGGGAAAAACGGGCCTCCGCGGGCGCACGGGGGCCGTTCCTGTCGTTCCGTCGATCAAGGACACTCGGAACGATGTCAATGCCGGGTATTTCGGTCATGTCGGGCCCGTGCGAAACCGAGAGGGCGCCGAGAGGGCGCCGAGAGACCGTGCGCGGGGCTGCGCGGGGCTGCGCGGGGCCACAAGCGGCGAACGAACGTTGCCGGTGCTGGCGACCGCCGCGCCTGTCGAGCCCACGCGACTGCTCCGGCCTGCGCGCCGCCAAGAACCGCTGGCAACCCGCTTAAGGCCCGCGGAACAACAACATGCGGTTTGAGGTCTGCCCGCTTGTCGATCCGCTAGTGCCATGACGGCCTGCCGCGACGCGGAAGCCTCTCCGGTCTCGTCTCGCGGACGCCCGATCGAGTTGTGGCTGCCCCCGAGCCCAGGTCAGCAATAGACCGGCGAACCCCTTAGCGCAGCCAGCCCGGCCACCACCCGCCGTTGCTGAAGCCCGTGGACCACTGGTGCTCAGAGCAATCCCGAGTCGTGGCGAAGCGCTGCTCGTCCAGGACGGAGCTCACCCCGGCGTTGTAGGTGCCCAGCCCAAAGCCGATCCCGGTCACCGTCATCCGCGGATTAGCCGCGACGACCTGGGCAAACGTCAGCGTCGCCGGCCCGCCCGCGGTCTTCGGCAGGCCCGCGATCGTCGTCGAGGACGTCCACAACGGGCCACTGAGCACGTTCCATTCCGTACGGACGCTGCGCTGCGGGTTTCCGGCGCCGACCGTAGCCAGGTAGTAATACGGCTCGAAGATCAGGACGCCGTCACCGCCGGCCGTACGCACATAGATGTGATACGCCGGGAGCGCCGCGTCGTTCACGACGTTGTTGTCACCGGCCGTCGTGTCCAGTTTCGCCGTCTCATAGCTCACCTCGTTGACCGTGCTCGCCAGCACCGGCCGGAACGAGGTCTGCCACGAGACCTTGTCGGCGTTGGTGGACCGGGCGGTGGTCAGCTTGATCCCGTCGGTGCCGACGGTGGCCGTGGCGGTGCCCACCTTGGTCACTCCGGCGGTGTTGCTGTGCTTGACGATCGTGCACGGCCGGTGCGAGGCGGCGCTAGCCGGCTGGGCGTTCACGGCCAGGGCCGTCGCCGCGGCCATCGCCAGGGCCGCGGCCGTCACTCGGCGCACACTGGGTCGGAAGATCGTGCCGTTCTGGGTCATTTGTCCATTCTATCACTTTCGGTCGGTAGCCTTTCGACGACCGCGACCAGCACCGGAGAGGGAGCGGACGCGCGGACCGGCCGATCCATCAATTCCGTCGGTCACCCTTCCGCGACCGCGACCAGCACCGGAGAGGGAGCGGACGCGCGGACCGGCCGGTCCATCAATTCCGTCGGTACCCCTTCCGCGGCCGCGACCAGCAGCGGCCTGGGAGCGAGCCGGTGGACCGGCCGATCCATCACTTCGGCCGGTCACCCTTCGGCGACCACGACCAGCACCGGCGAGGGAGCAGGCGGACGGATCGGCCGGGTGGCCAGCCAGCAACCGGCCGCGACCAGGGCAAATCCGGCCACCGTACTCACCCCCAGGTGCTCGTCGAGCAACGCCACCCCGAGCAGCACCGCGACCACCGGATTGACGTACGTAACCAGCCCGGCCCGGTTGGATCCGGCGATGCCGACCAGTCGATAGAGGGCGAGAAACGCCACCGCCGTGCAGAACACGCCGAGCACGCCCAGCGACGCCCACGCCCCCGCCCCGACCGCCCGCTCCGGCAGCGCCAGCAAGGCGAACGGCGCGAGCACGACCGCACTGATCGCGGTGGTGCCGCCGGCCAGGGCCTCCGGCGGGACGTCCGCGGCGCGCCGTTGCACCAGGATCGTGGCCAGCGCGTAGCTCACCGCCGCGACCAGCACCATGCCCGCCCCGAGCAGGCCGAGCCGGTCGCCCGAGACGTCCAGCCCGACCAGCACCGCCACCCCGGTGAAGCCGAGGATCAGCCCGACGATCCGGCCCGTGGTCAACGGCTCGGTGCGCGACAGCAGCAGGGCGATCGCCACCGGCTCGATCGCGATCAGCAGCCCGGTCAGCGACGAGGAGATGTGCGTCTCGCCGTACGTGATCAGCAGGAACGGCACCACGATGTGCAGGACCGCGAGGACGGCGACCACCCGCATCCGGCCGCGGAGTGTGCCCAGGGTGCCGCGCAGCGCCGCCATCGGGATCAGCACCAGTGCGGCGACGGCGATCCGGCCGGCGACCACGACCAGCGGGGACAGGTCCTCGATCGCGATCTTGATGAGGAAGTACGGGATGCCCCAGAGCACCGAGAGCAGCACGAAGAGAAGCCAGGCACGTCGATTCACAGCCCCAGCCTGGTCGCCTAACGTAGTAAGCGGTAGTGATGACCTGCTGATTCCGTCCTAAGGAAAACTGATGATCGACGTACGCCGGCTCGCGATTCTCCGCGAGGTCGCCCGCCAGGGCAGCTTCAACCGGGCCGCCGCCGAGCTGCGGCTCACCCCGTCCGCCGTCTCCCAGCAGATCAGTGCCCTCGAACGAGCGCTGGGCACCGCGGTGGTCCGGCGCAGCACACGCGGCGTGGAGCTGACCGAGGCCGGCCGGGTGCTGACCGAGGCGGGCGACGCCATCGCCGCCGAACTGTCGTACGCCGAACGCGAGATCGGCCGCCTGGCCAGCGCCCGCACCGAGCACCTGACGGTGGCGACCTTCACCAGCGGCGGCCAGCGGCTGCTGCCGGCGGCCCTGACCCGGTTCACCGCCGAGCATCCGGGCGTGGAGCTGAGCGTCTTCGAGAACGAGCCGGCGGACAGCCTCCCGCTGGTCCGCGCCGGCGGCGCCGACCTGGCGCTGGTCTACCACTTCGACGGTCCGCCGCCGGTGCGCCCGGGCGACCGTTCCGGCCTGGTCTGGACCGCGCTGCTGGACGATCCGATGTGGATCGTCCTGCCCGCCGGGCACCGCCTCGCCGGCCGGGACTCGCTGGCCCTCGCCGACCTGGCCGCCGAGCGCTGGGTGCACGGCTGCTTCTCGACGGGCGACACCCTCGACCACTACGCCGCGCTCGCCGGCTTCGAGGTCCGCACGGCCTGCCGGGGCACCGACTACGTCTTCGTCCAGTCCCTGGTGCGCGCCGGCGTCGGGATCAGCATGATCCCGCAGATCGCGCTGACCGCCGACCAGGGCGGCCTGGTCACGATCCCGCTCGAGCCGCCCTGCCCGTCCCGCTTCGTGGGCGTGGCCACCCCACACCGCCGAGCGAACCCGCTGGCCGACGCGATGTTGCGCGCCCTGCAGGAGACGGTCGCCGTGCAGGTTTAGTTGACGGTGCAACTAAGTTGGCGTACGGTGAAGGCCATTAGTTGAAGCATCAACTGGAGGCTCCGTCATGACCGCCATGCCCGCCCTGTTCCTCAGCCACGGTGCCCCGCCGCTGGTCGACGATCCGACCTGGGTGGCCCAGCTCGAGGAGCTCGCGGCCGGCCTGGCCAAGCCCAAGGCGATCCTGATCGCCTCCGCGCACTGGGAGTCGGCCCCGCTGATGCTGGGCGCCACCGAGACCGTCGGTTTGACGTACGACTTCGGCGGCTTCCCACGGCACTACTACGAGGTGCAGTACCGCTCCCCCGGCGCGCCCGAGCTGGCCGACAGCGTCGAGAAGCTGATGCCCGACACCGAGCCCGTCGTCCGCACCACCCGCGGCCTGGACCACGGGGCGTACGTGCCGCTGACCGTGATGTATCCCGACGCCGACATCCCGGTGCTGCAGATGTCAC
>Ga0307515_10005657_pt1 | contig 25240 bp, 13 predicted proteins | sample 17_EM_MG_FD_194513 | JGI IMG/M metagenome (GOLD analysis project Ga0307515, IMG submission 194513) | Populus trichocarpa ectomycorrhiza microbial communities from riparian zone in the Pacific Northwest, United States - 17_EM | ecosystem: Host-associated > Plants > Roots > Unclassified | place... | reverse complement strand
TATAGAAGAGAAAAAAGGGGGGGGGGGGAATCTTCCATAACCATATATATTTGGAAAACCACTAAGGAAATGATGAATGATTTTGTAACTTCTTGATTTTGTTACAACCTATAAAAGAGATTATCTTTCTAAAGAGAGGAAATAGAGAGAGGAAGATTGAGAAAGAAATTCTAAGAAAAAAAAGAGAAAAATAGTAAGCAAAAATAAGAAAAAAGAGAGAAAAGAATAAAGGAAAACGAATAGAAGAATAAAGGGTTTAAAGTAAGCAGGAAATAAGAAGAAAAGGAGCACGACTATCCAGAAAAAAGGCAACATTGTAACTAAAAGTATACTACTTGCCCTAGGGTGTAGCTTAATGAACACAACCCTTCTTAATACATTTTAAATTTGTACTTTAATGTTTATTGTTCATCTATTGTGATTAGTTGTTAGTTTAATGGAAAATGTATGTGTTTTTAATATGTATAATCATGTCTTGAAGTAATATGCATGTTTTGGGATGTATATTTTGATGTGTAGTGTAGTCACAGTATCTATTTTGATTTCATGTGTTGATGATAAGTGATTTACTAAAATTGTGATCATATGTTGTTTTTGGTGAGATATTGGGTTTAATCCAGCTATGTTCATAATAATGTTCGTTGAAAACAAGTGTTAGAATCAATGTAATAATGTTTAAAGTTGAAGAAACATATTTTTGAAGTTCTGTGGTTAATTTGGTTTAATTGTTGCGTTGTAATTTTTTTTCTTGAGTTTTTGATGGTTCAAACAAGTTATTATAAGCATGTTTAAGCTAAAGTTGTCGGGTTTGAAGTTGTTTCTAGGTTTTTCTGGGTTTCTATGTTAGTGTTCATAGGCTGCAATTTCAATCTCCTTGCAAATTGATGTTTTTGGCCTATCTTTTGTGCTTTGATCGAAGTTTAAACCTACACATGGATGTTCTTTGTTTATAATTAGTCCTTTTGAGGCTTGATTTGGATTAATCAATCCTTTAACCCTTATGAAGACTTGGTGACACGACCAAAAGATTGATGTCTTCTCCCAAGTGCAGGAGTGTCGAAGTAATAAATAATCCACACACAAAAGGAGGTTCCATTAATGGTATTTCAAATAATAATAATAATAATAATAATAATAATAATGATAATAATAATAATAATGAGTTAAAGAGAATTTAGAGATGTAAGATTAATATGAAGATTAAACAATGATAAAAACAGTTGTCAAGGTTAGAAGATCCATTAATGGTATTTCAAATAAGTATAATATAAATTCTTTTTATTACTCAACTAGAAACCACACACAAAAGGAGGTTCCAATCGGATGATTTGTCATTAATAGCTCATTATAAATTATTAACATGATCATATTAATTATCTTATTCAAGTAACATCAAACTTTTAAATATTGTCAGGAATTTATGATGCTAACTTATGTTAACAACAAATCAAGTTCGTTTCATAGCACATGTGTAGGTTATACCATACGGTTGGCTATGAAAGTGCCAAGCATTTGTTGTACCAAGTGTTATACAACACAAATCTAGATTAACCATTTAACAAGCAAAGTATTAAGAGTGAATAAGATAACAAATACAAAACATGTTAGTATCAAATATTAAAGTCCATGTTGAGTTTATATTATACTTATCCTAACACCATTAGTGAAACACTTTCACATTGACATAATAAACTTAGCTAAACATAATAAAGAAGAAAAACATAAATAAACAAGAGGAGAACATGATTATATAAGTATAGTAAAGAAAATGAAATGCATAAACAAGAGATTAATGAAACTATAACATGAAATAAAACTAGAAAAATTAAAACTACAAAGAAAGAAAGTGAGTAAGGAAATGATCTTGATCTGAAAACCAAGATGCCTAAATGCATGACAAATACATCTTTTTATAGGCCAAAATTCAGAACTATTGATTTGATGGCTAATTGTTGAGTGGGTGACCACCTCTTGACTTGGTAACAATCATTATCTTCTTGTCTGCAGAAAACGTCATTGTTAACATCAGAATTTGAGTAGATAGTCTTCATTAAAGTTATGGAAAATTGTCTAAGCTTTCCAACAAAACAAGAATTGGTACATTTAGACTTCTAGAACTCAACATATGGGCTGAACACTGAATAGTGTCTGGGTTGCAGGACATATTTCGACTTCTTTGTTGTTGCTATAATTTGAACTTGAAAACGGTCATTTTGAATCTTGGACTCTTCATGAAAGTTTTAGGTCTATGTCTTAGCTTTCCATACATATAAACCAGACCTAAATCCAAGTTCCACAGCTTCAGTTATGATCTAATAACCGAATGGTGTTCAAGTTTGGACTGAACCAGCATCTCTTTTCTAAGCTTAACCTTTTCTTTGCCTTCTCAATTTCAGTAGTTAAACTCATCAATCAATCCTTTGATTTATGTGATAGACCTGCATTTAAGATGAAAATTTAGCATAAATTAAAGGTATCTTTTATTATTAGACATGTTATTATAAAACATGCTCTAGTTAAGGAGATATTGATACTTCAAGTGCAAAATGATGATATAAAACCTTGATAAAAATACACTTTTAAGTACCAATCACTTGGGTTTAGATTTAAACTACTTGACTTGATATGAGAGATATTTGATATAGTATTTCCCATTTAATACATCATTTTACTATAATTTGACATGTTCTCTCTTTCTATGCCTTTGATTTAATGCATTTTGTTCTTTATCTTCAATTTGTTTTTTGGGTTCTTAGCTATGTTCTTCATGTTCTTGAGATGTTCAGCCAAAAATCACCGTTTTGATCTTTAAAACTTTTGTTTTGATCTTGGGTTTTGTTTATGGGCTTGGGCTAGGCTGAGAAGCCTAGTCCATGTGATTGGACTGAGCCTTCGGGTTTTGGGCAAGGCTAGGAAGCCCAATCCACATAATTGGGCTAAGCCTTTTAAGGCTTAAGGTCATGTTTGGCAAAACAAAAATCTGTCAAAAGAAAATGTATGTAACAACCCGACTTTTTCATAGCAAAAAATCGGTGGAATTTTTTTATTTTGTTTAGAAGTCGTTAGGTTCTCATTGCTTTTCACAATATCATTCTCTGAATTTATAAATGCATTCCATTCATTAGCAATGAACAACCCATATAGGGTGATGTAAATCAACATTCCTTAAAAAGTGTCAATACACATTCTCACAACGGTATTTAGGGTTTATTGTAATAGAATTCATCTCTTAGTATAGTGCAATACTCATGTGATTTCACAATACATCATTCTCATAAAAGAGAATATCACATACATACATTCAGCACATCATGTTTACAAGATCGTACTTTCACATCCGTATTCCATTATAATTTTCAATACAAGTCTCTTACAAAAGTATCGAATGATAAATAATCAACTGGTTTGTTCGTTCTTATCAAATACATAACAACTAAAACATATTATTACGTAGCACCTTTCAAAATATATGAACCCGTGGAACGAGCTTTCCAATGCACCTTGATTGTGTGATGTCCCTGTTACAGAAACAACATGGATACAAGGATTGTAAATAATCTAACATGATAATAAACAACTAGAAGAATGTTATCGTTACTTTTCGTTATCAATTGAAAATGAGTGCATTCTTTCATTTACTTCTTATATGCATTGTACAATCCTTATTATTTCGTTAAATGTATTATTCTCACTCATATGCCCCAACCTCTTCATAGGAGTTGTGGGGCCGAAGTTTGATCATCGGTCGAGATTAATTACTTCACTTTAACTTGATCATCCACCTTGGATGTTTTTAGCTGTAGCTAATCGCAACATCTAAACTCGGTCATTCATCTCGAAAGCCATTAACCAAAACTAATCACAAAATCAAACCCGTCATCTCTCACGGATACCATTAACCAAAGCTAATCACCATAATCAACTTGATCATCCATCTAGGATGCCATTAGCCAAAACTAATCGTTATATTCAAACCGGTCATCTCTCTAGGATGCCATTTGCCGAGACTAATTATCAACGCAACCTGACCATCTATCTAGGATGCCATTAGCCGAAGCTAATCATCAAACACAACCCGATCATCCATCTCGGATGCCATTTGCCGAAGCTAATCATCAATCACAACCCGGTCATCCATTTCGGATGTCATTAGCCGAAACTAATCATAGACAACCTAATCATCCATCTCAAATGCCATTAGCCGAAGCTAATCAACAACATAATCAACATTTCATAATCGGTTTAACATTCGTCAACAACTCAATTAACATTCATAGTCGGTTTAACATTCGTCAACAACTCAATTTCATCAACAACTCAAACAAATTTTCATAGTCGGTTTAACATTCATTACAACGCAATAATATATCATCCTTAAACAAGTTATTTCAGAACATTAACATTATACAAGAAAAAGGTGGAAACGACCTACCTGTTCCTCCCATGGGGTGTCCTTGTCCAGTCGCAGGTCCGATCCCAGTCGCACCACCTAACACATCAATGATCACAAATCAACACATTGCATTTGATACACATGTTCACATTCAAGTGTTCCACACATTACACAATCATACAATGAAATTGTTACAAGTATTTACGTCATTTCCAACATGGAAGTCTGTCATAGAAAATCAGCAACGAAACCAAATTTGTTAGTGACACAGGATTCGACAACAAAAATTAATTCGTTGGTGACACAAACTTCGATAGCGAAACTAATTTGCTGGTGACACAGGATTCGACAGCAAAATCTGATTTGCTGGTCACAAAATTCGACAGTGAAATCTGATTTGTTGGTAACATAGAATTCAACTGCGAAATCGAATTCACCAGTGACATAACATTCGACAGCGAAAACTGATTCGTTGGTGACATACAATTCATCAGCGAAAACTGGTTCGCTGGTGATACAAAATTCGGTAACGAAGACTGTTTCGCTGATGACACAGAAATCGGCAGCGAAAATTGATTCACTGGTGACACAGACTTCAGTAGCGAAACTGATTTGCTGGTGACACAGGATTCAGCAGGGAAATCTAATTTGCTAGTCACACAAGATTCGACAGTGAAATCTGATTTGTTGGTAACACAGAATTCAACTACGAAATTGGATTCGCTGGTGACATAACATTAAACAACGAAAACTGATTCGGTGGTGACATACAATTCGTCAGTGAAAACTGGTTCGCTAGTGATACAGAATTCGATAGTGAAAACTGGTTCGCTGATGACACAGAAATCAACAACGAAAATTAATTCGCTGGTGACATACGATTCATAAGTGAAAACTGGTTCACTGGTGATACAAAATTTGGCAGTGAAGATTGTTTTTCTAGTGACACAAAATTCAGCAGCGAAATGTGATTCGTTAGTGACACAGAATTCGACAGCGAAAAATGATTCGCTGATGACATACAATTCATCGGTGAAAATTGGTTCGCTGGTGATACAGAATTCGGCAGCGAAGACTGTTTCGTTAGTGACATAGAAATCGGTAGCGAAATCTGATTCGCTGGTGACATACAATTCGTAAACGAAAACTAGTTCTCTGGTGATACAGAATTCGATAGTGAAAACTGGTTCGCTGATGATATAGAATTCGACAGCGAAGACTGTTTTGATGGTGACACATAAATCAACATTGAAATCTGATTCGCTGGTGACAGAATTCGGCAGCGAAAATTGATTCGTTGGTGACATACAATTCGTCAGTGAAAACTGGTTTGCTAGTGATACAGAATTCGGCAGCAAAAACTGGTTCGCTAGAACACAGAATTGTTAGCGAAACTATTTTGCTGGTGCAGTAAACTCGTCAATGAAACTGACTCACTAGTGACACCGTATTCGGCAAAAATCGCCAGCGCACATAAACTACTGCGACTCAAGAATTGTTCATGAAATCTGAGTCACTACCGACTCAGAAATCATCAGCGCATATGGTTCATAGCTGACTCAGAAATCGTTGATGAAAACTGAGTTGCTGTCGACTCAGAAATCATCAACGCAATATAGTTTCACAACCAACACTGAAATCATCAGCGCATATGGTTCACAATTGACTCAGAAATCGTTGACGAAAACTTAGTCGCTGCCAACTCAAAAATCATCAATGCAACACAGTTTCACAACCGACGCTGAAGTCATCAGCGCATATGGCTCACAACTGACTCATAAATCATTGACAAAAACTGAGTCGCTGCTGATTCGAAAATCATCAGCGGTGATGGAGTCGTTTCTGGTTCTACTTCTTTCTTTCAGCCAAGCGTAAGGTTTACACTTGGCTTTCCTCCTACCATCGCTTCTCATCCTAGTTGGGCATAGGTCCTCGTCGAACCACACTTCGTTCATCATACATTATTAAGTAACCCAAAAACGTTTACAATATTCATTTCCAAGGTTTTTCCCAATCATCACTTTTAATACCAACACCTAACATTATCACAACCATACATTCTTACATTCACATTTGTATCATGGCAAGGTATCAACATAACTAATAACAATCATACACACATAAGGGTTCTATTTCATTTTTATCACAAGTATAATCACAAAATTATGCCACAAACATTTTCTCATTTACTTGAACCATTCTCATGTAAACTCAACAATCTTATAATAGAATTCAAGCATGGACATCAACATAAATTTCGGTTCCAGCATATAAAATGTTCCTAGGAATCCAGCAGAATCACACTTCATGCATTTCATCAATTCTTTACACATTACATGTAAATTCATCAATCATTTGCGAAAAATCAAAGCATTAATCATCAATATGCATTCTGTTTTAGTTTGGATATGATCTTAGGAGTTTAACAAAGCTATTGTCCTGCATTTCACCACACATACACATTTTGTCCAGCCTTTCAACTATGGTCGACCCTCTCCCAAATTTGTTCAATAAAAATTGTTCATTTCTCTTGTTGTATGTTCTGGAATTAGGTCTCATATTCAACCTCATTTTTGTCTCTCTTCCTAATCCAATTTTTTTTCCCTTAACAGCTAGTGCAAAAATCCTAGGCCATTTACTTAGGGTTTCCTTTTTCCTTTTGGTCTCAAAGTCATAACAACAGGAGAAGAAAGGTTCTAGTTCATACCTTTTGATTTTAAATGGCTTTAGTTTTTCCCCTCTTTTGCTGGTTTTCTTCCTTTTTTTTCTGTTCAGTTTTCTTCCCCTTTTTTCTTCTGTTCAACCGCATGTTACTCTCCCTCTCCCACCATCGTTTCAGTCATTATTCCTACCCTCTAGCTCTCTTTTTACTCATACATGCAACAAGGTGAACATGCAACTAGGGTTGTGTGGTTTTTTTCTCTGGACAGAGAAAGGGTCTGTTGTAGCTGTTAGAGTCGGTTTTAGGGGAGAGGTTTAGACTCCTTCTCCTTTCACAGCTCTAGTTATCTTTTTTTTTTTCTCTAATTTCCCTTCTTCTCCAACGTTCCAAAAAGGTGCATGCAGCTAGGTTCGCTGGTTTTGCCTTGGGAAGATAGGTTGTTACACCCGAGGCTGATTGCCAACTGTTTTTTAGAAGAGCAAAGGTCATTCTCTCTTCGTTGTTGCATTTATACCCCCCTTAATGTGGAAGGGTGTTTGGAAGGCCGTTTACCTTTGTTCTATCTCTATTTAGTTCATCCTAGGGCTAGTCAAATCCTTCATAGTTTCAATTTGGAGTAGGCCAGTTCTGCTTCCTCACACTTCCCCTTAGAGTAGGCCAGTCCTTACCCCTCAATTCCTCCTAACATGGGTCGGCCAAGACTATTTGTTTTTATGTTTTTACAAAATGCATGGATTTGCCAGCGCACATAACCGTCATTGACTTAAAAATCATCAACAAAAACTGAGTCGTTGCCAATTCAAAAATCAACAACAAAAACTGTGTCCCTGCCGATTCAAAAATTAGTAACAAAAACTGTGTAATTGTCGATTCAAAAATCGACAACGATAGTGGAGTCATTTCTGGCTTTATTTTTTTTGTTGGGTGTTTACATTCTCCACTCCTAATATAAATTTCATCCACAAAATTAAAGGGACTCGTATTGATAGTGCCTTCAGATTCTCAAAGCAAATACCATAGTAATCGATTTCAGGTCATGTATCGAGTAAGTCTTTATATGAGTCTTTAACTGTCTTGACGCATAAGCGATCATTTCCCCATGTTACATCAATCACACCCAAGTCTTTTCTTCGAGGCATCATTAATAACTACGAAACCCTCAGTATTTGGAACATGCCAGTTTTAGTATAGCAATCTATCTAGCCTTGTACTTACTCAGCTAACCATGCCTAGGATTACATCGAAATCATGTAATTCTTAGGGCATCAAGTTTATTTCTATTTCATACCTTGTTTCTTGTCGGAGTTCCAATTATGAACCCTTTTTTCTATTATTTTCACCCCCTTCTCCATTCTTGGTGACAATTCTCCTAGAAATAAATGAGTGGGTAACACCCAGTTCAAACAAGACAAACACATTAAAGTTATTCATCGGTAGTGTACCTGCTACCGCATCGACTACAATCCTAACTTCTTCCAGTGTCAGGTGGAAGATGCTTCCTGAAGTCCAGTCATTTTGTGCCCCTAGACTCTCTTGGCTGGAGTTTACTCCTGATTAGGAAGGCCTTATCAGCCTATTCACTATGACAGATTGTTGATAACTTTGAATTGGTTGCGGCATACTTTGTGCTTGCCTAATGTTTCTTTTAGGGCATTCCTTCTTATAATGGCCTCTTTCACCGCAATAATGACATCCTTGCCCCAAATACTGACAGCTTCTTCATCTATAACCTTGTCCTCTACATATAAAACATCACCTTGGTGAAATAGAGTAGTCTCCCAAATGCCTTTGTTCGCACTTCATATAGTGAGGGTAATGCACATTCTTCCGGTCACTAGTCCCCTTTGAAGGGTTCGCTCTTGAGTGAGTCTGTCCACCCATCACTCTTCCACTTGACTATTGGTGAAATAGTACCGTTATTGTTTTCTTATTCCTGGATGCCTTAAATATTCCACTTTTCTCTTCTTCGTAAGCAGTAGTCTACTGATAATATCATATTTATCTCTCTTTTTACATGTTCCCTGATGTCCCTATGGACACTCTCCAATACAGGTTTTCAAAGCTTGTGCTACCTCAATTAGTTATTTCACTAATTTAAATCATAAGGCAATCAACCCTTGCCTCAATTCCTGTCGAAACTCATCTCTCAACTTATGCAGTTCTTCTCTGCAAGGACTCAGATGCTCTTACTAGAGCGTGTGAAGCAGTATCATTCAATGGATCCTCATCCTGCCAATCTTGGGCATTTCAGCCTATACTCCTCCTTTCTATAAAGGGTAGCCTTAAGCCAATTATATGGTGCCATAACCTTATCTATAGCTACCACAACCTGTAATCAGGCTATTTAGTCAACTATAGGCTACCTTCTAACATGCCAATCCCAATCCTCTTATGCCTTAGACACTTCGATCAATAACCAAGAAGAATAATTGATAAAGTTGAGTTGGCCTAACACCTAAGGAAAACGAGTTTAAACATTGGACGTATAACGAGGCCTATATATAATCATCAATACCCTGGATTGATTGATATGTCGTATCCAATTCATAAAAGAATTAAGATAATTTATTCTTAATAGTTTTCTAGGGAGGATAACTAGTCAACAAGGGAATAAATTGCTAGGTTTACTAATTAATGTAGTGATGGTGCTTTGAATCCCTTTGTAAAATTAATTTTATTGGGTTCATCACTAACTAAAATTGTATTTTGTGAATTCTCTACACTGTTACCTAACTCTATAAACGGTTAGGAAGAGATAAGAGCTTATTTGCATGAGCACTTTTATAAACCAAAACCATAAGTAAAACTAGTTCATTTTGCCAAAATAGTTCAAGCCCAAAGAGATCTCATTGAAAGCTAATATATACACCTTTACATATGATGTTACTCGATATAAAAAGATGTTAGCAAAACAAATAGAAAAAAGTTACTTAGATGAACATTTTAGTTGGCTATTTGAACAGGGTCATGATCACGCATTCATTAGCTAATACTAATTTTTATGAGGACTTCAAATAAGTTCAACAATAGCTTATATTGGTCATGAAACTTAAAAGGAAAAACTTCTTGAGATTCCTGCATTAAGAAATTCAAAAAAGATTAATAAGCGTATTAGTAAAGAAGTGAAAACAACCAAAGTTACTAGTAAATATAAAGAGTACTCATTTGATATATATATAAAAAAGTAGATTGAATATTTGATCAATAGATTTAAAGAGGACAAAAAAAAAAAAACTCCTAGGCAATCACACAATCCTCATTACTAAGAAAATAAAGATGAAGAAATAGTAAGCATGACACGACTCATGGAGACATGATACTAATAATTATGTCATATTTAGGAATTAAATTTAGAAGGCATTAGAAGCTAGTTGAATTCCCTTATTATAGAAGAAAATAAAAGTTGATAACAACCCATTTCCTAAGATGAAAACTTTAGTGACTATTATTAAACCTTAAAGACTACCTAGGAAAGGAAAAATACAACAAACTAGATTTGATTAAATATGACAGAGGCTTAAATTTAACACTAATGTTGTTATATGTAAAAGGTATATCAATTATGGAAAATCTAAAGAATTGACACTAGAAAATCATGAGAAACCTCTCTAACAAATTATATAGGTGCCCTGTTTGTCATAGATTTCTATCTAAGGAGGAAGACTTATAGGGCAAGGTTAAATAAATTTGCACTCCATAAAAGTCCAAAAGCTTCATGTTTAAAATACCTGCTAACAATGAATGACATAAACATCTGCCACAACGAAAGTCATTAAAGCTTAGTGATAAGGATGATGAATTGGGTAGTGATCACTAATATCTCTTAGACCTGGAAAGAAGGTGAAAACAAGGTCAATTAAGCAAGACATATCTTACAAGGATTTAATTTTTTAACATACTAATGAGAAATGATGTTGCTAAAGCATACACCTCATCAAAGGAATAAGTTTTAGGATCAGGAAAAAAAGTCCTTCGGTCAATAATCAACAAATACAAACGTATATTGGATTACTAACACGTGGAGTTGATGATCGATTGCACACATGATGATTGTGAAATAGGATTGAGCTTGAGCCTAATCCAACACAAGAATAGGTTGACATATTATGCAATGATTATTTTCAACCAAACACCATCATTGTTTAATTAAAAGGTCATTTTAGATCCTAAATAGTTCAAAAGGTATATTTTTAAAGATTTTTTTATAAAAACGGGCAAGTCTATTATAAATATGGTAAGATAATATGAATAAGGTGACCAACCATGAATTGAGAAAGCAAAGGTAATAGTTAACCATGAAATATAACCAACTATCAATTGCACAAAAAATAAGATAAAGTTTTCCAATAGAGAAGGCCAACAATTAAACAACTAAAGTGAAGAAAACCATCAACACATAAATACCCTAAAGTTGTGCTATGTAAGTAACAATATCAAAAAGTAGCCTCAATCATTCAAAAAGAATAAAAGAGGACATTCCTGCTAAAAGAATAAAAAAAAGGTTTTCCTAAAGAAAAATGTCAAGTTATTGCAAGTGTGATTATAGTTAAACAAAGTAACAGACTTAAGAACCACAACATTGTCTCATTAATAAAATAAAATACTTTTTCAGAGCCTAAATTAGACTCAACTAACATCTTCATTAATAAAGATACCTAACTTTAGGTAGAAAATGAGCTTATGGATGGTGGTGATGCCTTCTTAAATGAATAAATAATGGAAAAAAAGATTTTGTGTCCTCTTTGAAGAGATTGCATAATATAAAGAAATGGAAGTTAGTGAGCTTACAATTCTGATATAATAAATGAATGATCAGGATACAATGAAAGAGGCTAACTTGCTATAAATCCATTATGAGGCAAAAAAAGATCAATTATGATGATATTGTACTAACAGTATCATTTTTTCCCTACCATACTTGTTTAAGACCAAACCTGGTCAATTTTATATTATATTGATATTGACAATAAAGACAGTGCAGATAAGAAGGCACAAATCATGGAAAACAACCGATCAGAACCTATGATTTATTAGGGACCAAATATGGCATTTTATAAGCCAACAATGGCTATGAGTAGCCACATTAAACCCCTGTATATAACTACCAGTTTTAATGGTGTACCAATAAAGAGGGCGTTAATTGATAATGGTGTAGTACTGAACATAATGTTTTTAACATTGATAAAAAAAATTAGTCATAACAAAGTTGATATGCAACCTTTCAAAGTAGCAATGTCAAATTTTATACAAAACATATTCAAGTTCTAGAAGTAGACTTAATAGTTAGATCTAGAACTGTTGACCTAATGGTATCCATTGCTCCTAGTTTTGATTAGTCAAACTATTAAGAAGTTATTAATCATTAATTACCTTAAGGTTATGTTGATTTAGATTTATTCCCATACTATTTATCTTGAGTATTGACATCTTAAAGTTACACTATAAACATGAAATTCTGTTGGTAGGATATAATGCTTCAAGATTATTCTTAACATGTTTGTATTATGACTTAAGTATTTTTAGGGATTAATTTAACTCTTTAGACCAACTTTCTATACTTAAATAGTATCCTAAAAGGTTTCCCTAAATTTCCCTAAAAAGAATGGCTATAAATAGATGTGGCATTTCTTAAGCCAATAATGGCTATAAGTAAGCGCATTAAACCCTTGTATATAATAGTTAGTTTTAATGGTGCAACACTGGTATTGATCAAGAAGATTGGTTATGAAAAAGCTATTATGCTACCTTCTGAAAAAGTAAAGTTGGATTTTACATTAGTGTAAAAGTGTTATAAGTAGACTTAATAGTTGTATATTGAATTGTTGGCCCGAAGGTATACATTTCTCCTAGTTTTGATGAATCAAACTATTAAGTTACTAATCATTACCTTGTGGTTTTGTATATGTAGATTTGTTCTTGTGTACAATATCTCAAGAAGTATTGATGACATCTTGAAGTTGTGCTATAAACATGAAATTATATTGGTAGGATATAATGATTTTAGATTAGTCTTACAATGTTTGTATTATGACTAAAGTCTCTTTAGAGATTAATTAAACTTTTTAAACTAACTTCCTATACTCAAAATAATTTGTTTATATCTATAAAGCCTAAGCCAATTGTAAACCAAACATCTTAAACTGAATGATAAAAACTAAAAACCACTAGTAAATCAGATTTTTCAAATAAGATACAAAAAGCCAAAGACAATGAGTAAACTAGACTTCATATTAGATATACTTATGACCATTGGTGTATTAAAACTAGATTATTGGCTTCTGAATAGGAATGCCGAAATGATTGAAAACCAAGATAGGTTGACCGGATTGAATGGTATTCATAAGAAATACCTCGATATTGGCTTCCGAATGGGAATGCCAGAATGATTGGCAACCAAGATGGGTTGACCGAATTGATTAGTATCCAGACCATAATATGTAATTCAAATACTAATTATTAGTTAGTATTTTTGTGTAGATCTAGGTACATATGGACTATTATGTTGTAATATTAAGCTTATGGATTGTAATTTTAAATACTTGATTTTGTTATGTAATTAAACTAGCAATTATCACTACCTAGTTAAGGTGATGTAATATGTTTAGTGATATAATTTGTTTAACTTATATCTTTGTATTTATTCAAGTGTTAGATGATGTAGAATTATTGTATTGTTTTGATGTTTTAAATTATTATGATGGATATGAAACAAATAAATGTCATAGTGATATAAATTGATGGGAATGAAATATGGAATGATGAATATAATGAGATGAGATCCAAAATGATTGGATCGAAATTGAGGTGATAAGTTGTGGTGTTTATAGTTATAAAGTATTATTTTTTGTGTTATGAATTTGATATCAACACTTGGGATGTCCCAAACACAAAGGAAACTTTACCAAAATTTCAACATAATCTTAATGAGTTAGTAAAATGGATATTTTTAAATCAATCCGGTCAACCTATTGAATTTTCAATTAAATAAGTTGACCATTCCATCGATCAGTAAAAAAACAATTTACACTTTTTTTGGATTAAATATAATGAAATTTGTTCCTAAATGTTGAGGATATTACACAATCTTAATGAGTTAGTAAAATTGATATTTTTAAATCAATCCGGAATTGTTGTTGAAGAGACTTCGTAAAATGAGTTATTGAATCACCATTACTCCCACTTATAATAAGATCAACCACATATATGAGCACAACTAGCTTATGAGTTAAACCATATTGAATAAACAAGGAAAAATTTGTAGAGCTTCTTTTAAAACTAAGAACTTCAAGAGCAACACTTAATTTTGCATGTCAAGCCCCAAAGACTTTGCTTCAAGCCATAAATGGATTTATGAAGTTTGCAAACTAGTGTAGAATTGCCACTCTAAAAATGTCTGAGAGGAAGTTTCATGAATACTTCTTCTTCAAGATCTTCATGTGAGAATGTATTTCTTACATCCATTTGTTATAGAAACCATCTATGGTTGATAGCAACGGATAAAAGGACTCTGAAAGTAGTCATCTTGTCCATTGGAGCAAATGTTTCCTTGTAGTCAATACCAAATTTTTGAGTTAAACCTTGAGCCACAAGATGAGTTTTATGTCAATCAATTAACCCATCTGACTTGAATTTTGTCTTAAATATCCAACGACAACCTATAGCTTGTTTTCCAGCAAGTAGTGGTACTATACTCCACGTGTGGTTTTCAGCATGAGCTATCAGTTCTTCATTCATGGCATGCTGCCATACTTCCTGCAATTATGCTTATTGGAAGGTCTTCGGTTCATGAACATCTGATATAGAAGTAAGAATGCACTATGTGCTGAAGAGAGTCGATGATAAGACAAGAACTTGGAAATAGGATACTTCACATTGTAGGTGACATAATCTTGCATTCGAGATGGTGGTTGACATGTTCGGAGTGAAATTCTTCTAATAGTTGGCAGAGCATCACGAGAGCAAGACAATTTATATATGCTGGTATTGTCAGGTTAGAGATTACTGGAATCAAAAACATAAACGACAACATCACTAGAATCATATGCAAGCTGAAGCTAAGGCTAAGGCTATCGGTTAGAGTTGCTAAAATCAAAACAAGGGATGATAGGTTGAAGCAGACTAGCATTACCAATACTAGGCAAAGGAAAAAAATCTGATAAAGTCTCCCCCTAATTTGCTGCAGAAAAATACAGTGTATCTTCAATTAATCGAACATATCTGGAAACATAGAATTTCTTCAACAAAAGATCATAGCACTTGTATCCCTTTTAAGTTGTGAGTAACCTAGAAAAATGCACTTGATGGCTCTAGAAACCAGCTTGTCACGATGTTTAGCTGGTAAGTGCATAAAACAATTGCAACAAAAAACTTTAAGATGAGAAATCTAGCACTTGACTGGGTAAGCGGTTTACAAGATAAATAGTTGTAAGAGCTCCATATGACCAGAAACATTTTGGAACATTCATTTGAAGTATAATGGCACGAGTTTTTTCAAGCAGATCATGATTTTTACGTTCAGATATCCTGTTTTGTTAAGGTGTGCCAACATAGCTAGTCTGATGAAAAATTCTATTAGAACATAAATATTTTATCATGTCTTTGGACATATATTCGGAGCCATTATCAGATCGAAGGATTTTAATGTGAGCTGAAAACTAATTAAAAGCTAACAAATGAAAGTTCTTAAAACAATCAAACACGTCACTCTTAGTTTTCAGCAGATACACCCAAGTAACCCTAGAGAAGTCATCGATAAAGGTAACAAAATATTTAAAACCATCAATATAAATATAGAAAAGTCCTTATACATCTAAGTGAACAAGTTCAAATGAATGAGTAGTTTCTGACAATGAAGAAGTAAATGAAAATCTTGTAGATTTGGAAAAGTGACAAATTTCATAATTAAGAGGTTCCTATATTTGAACTGAATTTATTTTACAAAGAACAGACTCTAAAGAGTATGCTAGACAACGGTGCCATAAGAGGTGCTCATGTAATGGATTGGATGTTGCTTAAAGTCCTCTGGAGACTTAATACTTATGAGAGACATAATAAAGACCATGTAAGAAATATCCTTCACCAATCATCTTCTTGGTTACAAGGTCCTGAAACATAACCTTGGAAGAGGTATAAATCACTTCACAGTTTATAGTAAATGTAATCTTACTGACAGAGAACAACTGAAATGGAAAGAATGGTACAAATAGAACATCAGACACCATCTTATCAGAAAGTGGATTTATCTTTCCCTTCCCCTTAACATGAGCATCCTTCCCATCAGCTACGGATACAAATGTGGGGTTGACGAGTGATTCAAAATCATGAATGTTATTTAATTTGTTTGACATGGGGTCGGTGGCACCAGAATCAACTATCCAAGGATCATGCAAATTTACAAGTTATAATGCAGTCATGAATGCAATTAGAATACCTTGGTGCTAAAAAATCAGCAAAATTACTAAGAAGGGTAGTTGGTTGCTTTTGGTCTTGACTGGTAGTTTCACCATGTAATTTTCCTTGATCATGCTTGTCTTGTAGATAGTTTGCAAAATCAGATATCAATGTTACAGGGTTGGTAAAGAAGCTCTCGGTGGAATGATTAGCAAGGTATGACTTATGATTATGTACACCTTTTGGATGTCTTCTCTGATCCTTTGCAAATTTAGGTTTAATTTCAAGATGAAGAAGTTAGCAATGATCTGTATTATGACCAAGATTGTGGTAGTACTGGCACTTCAAATCAGTCTGTTTCCCTTTATAGGATTTGGTCTGAACTAACCACGGTAAGAAAGTCCAAGATTAATATCTTGTGACATCAATTTGGTTTGATAGGCACGAGCATCAGGAACTCCAAGATTAACATCACAAGTCATTACTTTCTTACGTATTTCTTCACGTTGAATGGTAGCGTAAACTTATTTCAAGGATGGCAGTTCTAGATTCATTAGAATGTGACTTTGCAGGTTTTCAAAATCTGGGCTGAGACCTGCCAACAGCTGAAAAATTCTATCCTCAGTTCTTTTTTGTAATATAGCAGCAACTATAGTATAAAGGCAATACATCTCCAATTCATTCCACAAGATTTTTAGGCTTTCCATCTCGATGAAGATTGGCAATCTCGCGATGAATCTGGAAAATCCTGATATAATTATTTTGATTTCCATACATGTCATGAATGGCATCCCACAGGTCCAATAAAGATTCTGAAAAACTAAAAATTTCAGCAATGTTATGTTCCATTGAGTTAAGGATCCAAGACATAACCGGTTGGCGTTTGGAAAGCCATGCTTCATATTCTACATCATTAACTTCTGGGGGAATGGTAGAACCATTTATAAAACTTAACGTAAATCTTCCATCAAGGATAATAGTGACAACTCTTAATAAAGGAAGATAACTGAATTCATTCAATAACACGGAGAGCTCAATCTTTAAGAGGGGTTGGTATCATCAGAACAATTCGTTAGTAACGAGACCTTTAAGCCAACATCTAAGGCATACTTTAAGTGGTCTTTCATAACAACACAACAGACTCTCAGAAGCAGAGTCACATACTAAGAATTCAGAGACTGGTGCTCCCATACCATAAAGAATTTTAAGAGATAACAATGTATTCTTACACCCAAAACTTAGAAACTGTACACATATATATAGCAGAGAAATTATGCAGCATGGAAAGTATATCTTGGCGCCCATCATTTCTTCCATGATTGTTGCCATGACTATATACTAACAATAAAGACACGAACATATCCAAACTAGGGAACATATAATTTATATTAGGCAACGACATAATGGTAGAAATCTTCAGAATATCTTCAAATATACCTTCAATAGACAGTATTAATGCGCTGTAGAAAGCATACAAATTAAGCCGAGAGTTAAACCATTTGTCTTTGCTTTGGCAGGAGCTGCATGCAGCTACGTTATAGCCCAAATCTCCACCGGGAACCACCTCTCCAAGCTGACACTGTTCAATAAGATCCCTTTACAAGGAATTATGAGATATGGAGATCTGGAAAAAGTGACTGAAAAAGAGAGCTAGCGGAGTGATGCAAGCTATGTGGATGTCCTAGAATGAGAATGCGAGGTGTGGCAGTAGGCTAACTGATGTTATTATCCACCCAGAAAAACTCGGCGATTACAGAAGAGCTGTATGTGTGATGAAAACATGGATAGCAGCAAGATCCTTCATAGAAGGAGATATGCATTTGGAGAAGTGATTAACAAAGATCTAGATAACGCAAACAACATATTTTTGTGGTAGTGATAGCTGTGACCAATGATGGGGTTATCAGTCAGGATAAATATAGCAAGAGAAAGAGCTACAATCCCGGTGAGGATAACCTGGGAAGCAAGTTCATTAATTCTTCAAAGGAAAAGTTCTTATGGAGAAGCAATTACCAGGATATACCACACATGAACACGGTTCGGTGGTAAGTTTTGACTCCTCTATGTGTTGTTATCATCTGTCTTTACTGCTACTCAGCAAGTTTCTTGTAAAACAAAAACAAGAACATTTTGCAGTAAGTTAAGCAGTGCCTGTTTAAATTTTAAAAGGATCAGGAAGATGTACATCGTTACCCTTTCTCATGTTACCTGATAGGCTGATACATAAAGTTATTTCCTTTTCGTCTCTCATTTCTATTTTCCTGTGAGGTGCATGAAACAAGCAGTGAAAACCATTTAATAGACATATTCTAAGGATGATAACACGGCCAAACAAATTGCATCAACTGGGGACTCCCACCTGCATTCGAATGATTATCTACTATCTATTCTTATTTATAAAGCTAAATGATGTGGTGTTTTTATTTTCGTTAGATTACTGTTTATTATTTTACATTTTACTATGGATTATATAGATTATAATAGTAAAATTTTTTTATAATTTTCAAATTTTTTTTTTTTTTGCACAATTAAGCCCAAATTAGAGACCAGTTGCATGTTTTTTTAGAAGTGAAGATTGAATTGCAAGACAGATGATTAAAGTGCAATACACGGGTAACATAGGTGGCACGTTCGAATTTGTTGATGAAGTACATTTTTGCCCTCCATATTTTTTCTATGAGGTGACCGGTCCTTGGCGTTTTTCAAAAATCTATTTTGGTACTAAACTTCAAATTCATTATTTTTTAGTTCTTATTGTGTGAGAGGGGAGAGAAGGAATTGCTGAAATCTGGCTTAGAGAGAGAAGGGCATCATTTCAACGGTTCTGACTACCAAAACATTAGATTTTTATTTTAAATGGTTACATATGATAAGAGGAGTTTAAATTAAGTGTTTTGGTAAGTTGAAAATACCTAAAAAAACATATCTGAGTTAGGAAAGAAATTGAGTTCCGGGTTGATTCATGGTTTTTGACCAGTTTTTTACGCTTTTAGAGGTTAAGGATGGGTTGAACAAGGTTAAGGGTATTTTCTAGGTGTTTGGGGTTGAAAATCGGTTTTTAGATGACAAAAACCAAACACCCTGATTTTTTAGCCACCACAATGATCGAAATCTTTTTTAAAAATAATTGAATTGAGGCGAACGACATGGCATCCGTTCCATTATCTTTAAAAAAAAAAAGGTCTGCGCGACTAGGCCCACGCGCAGGCCCTTTAATCATGGGTCAGGTGCTAGGCCTAGCCTCATTCTTTGCTTTTTTTTCTTTTTTTTTATATGTTTTGTAAATTAATTTTAAAATTTGTATTTTATTTGTCTATGATTTTTTTTATTTGCTTATTTATCCTTATTAGTTCTTAATTATATTGGATTTGTTTAATTTTTTAAGACATTCACATTATTCATTTGTAGTTTTTTTAAAAATATTTATATATATTAAATTTATTTTTATGAATGAAAAATATTTATTTACTATAATATTTTTAATATGTGTAGCCTTACATGGTATATTTTTCTTTTTATTTTATTTAATAAATCTTATGTGTTTGTCGATCTCTATTTCAATTTAATTTAATAAATAAATTTATTAAATATAATCAGGTAAATTACTCATATTATAATATTAAATATTTTGATCTATATTTGTTTCTCAGTTTTTTTAATGTTTTTTCTTTAAGAAAAAATTACGAACCCAAAATGGGTTTATCGAGTTTTTTTTTTCCTACTAAACTTAACTTTTTTTTCATATATTTTTTTCCTACTAAACTCAATTTTAAACCCATAAAATCAATCGAGTTAAGTCGAAACTTACGTAAAAGAATTTTGATTGCAAGGTCTCCGAAAAAGTAGAGAGACGTGCAGCGAAACACGTGCCAATTGATGACTAGTTAGTTATTAATTTAGGACAACGAGATGTTAGAGAGAACTATATCGAGAAGATAAAAAGAGTCATAATGAGGGTGACTGGTACCAACTTCCAAGCATAGGAATTAGGAAGATACTAGCACACCCGCGCGGGATGGATTTTATTTTATTTAGCAAGAAAAAAAAGTGTAGCCATTTATAACAAATTTCTTGCAGCAGAATAATTTTTTATTGTGAGCCAAATTTATTTTCATCATAAGTTAAAACCATTGTGGAGAGCAGGAAGAAAAAACAAAAAGAAAAACTAATGTTATAAAAAAATACGTAATAATATTTCACAAAAAAATTGAAATGATATTTAATTAAATAGAAAAGTTATTTAATTAAAAACTATATATATATGTTTTAATTAAAAAAAATTGAAACCTCGATTGTATCCCAAAATATAAAATCAAGTTATTTTTTGTCAATTTATTTGAATGGATCAAAATGTAAGATATAAGAAAAAATAGAAAAAAAAATTTAAAAATAAAACAAAAGTGCTAAGCATGTGTGTAGGCTTGTGTGTCTGAAAGATAAGAGTTCATACCCGCGATCATGACCTCTTAATTTTTATTTATTTTTTTAAAATAAAGCTTAAAACACATAGTCTACAACCAATTTCGACAACCGGTTATTCATTACAAAATCAAAGCAAAGTATTTTATGCTTAAAAGTTCAATTTTCAAATCATTTTTTATTAAAAATACCTAGAAAACACCATAGAGATTTTGACAAACTTATTTATGGCTTTAAATAAATATAAAATTAATTTAAAAATTCAAAATCAACTTGGAATCAAAAGACTTATCGAGCTCAAATCTATCTTCTCATGCGATGAAAATGCCAAAGAACACCTTCAATGAAATTCTATTTTCATCAAATAAAATTCATTGGCACATAAATTAACTAATTTCATGGTCAGAATTTGTGTCAACCAAAATATTCCGACTATCTCTCTCTCTCTCTCTCCCCTTCTCAAATCGAAGACTAAATATTAAGACAAGTAAAGTTTTGGACTAAATTGAATTTTCAAAAGCTGTGCGGTCAATCTGATTTCCTTTGAATAAATAACACGTTTTACATACAAACCAGTTGACACGCACTTTTAATAATGGAGGGAGAAAATTACGTGGCTTCACTCTCTTTCCTTCTTTTTTAGTTGACTCTATACAGACGACTGCTAATATTTCAAAACCAAGAAAAGAGGGCAAGGGAGACAGAGCAATGAAAAGGCTGCACTTGTGTGCTAGCTAGCTACTCAGGGGAACACAATTGGTCTCCTTTTGCGGTGTGATCACACGTGATAATGTATGGCCTCTGTATGGGGTCTTGCGATTTGACTGTTTCTTTATGGCTCCGATTATTTGTGTTTATCTATACTTACAAGGTGCACCTTTACGTTCACATGCATGATCCTATTACTATCCTAGAAATCCTTCAGAATGATTTGTCCCACAACATGGTGATTTTCCTTGCGTTCTGAACAGAGCTAAATATTAGATCCAGCAAGGAACATCTTACAGATGATCAAAAGGGTCCTAGAGGTGAACTCCAAAGAAATTCTGGAAAGGTTTGAGAGAAATAGAGGGAGACTAAAAAAACACGCGTATGAGCAACATAAGAGACATCCAAGAAGCATTGTAGATGGAAACGAGCTTTTGCTATTCTATGGCACAGCAATATCCTGTCGCACAACAATGCCTGTTGCAGCAAAAATTCCAAGGGATCCTGCTTGTAGGTATCTGCAGAATAATTCAATCTAATTTTGACACAGAATACACCAAGAACTGAAGGATTTGATTGAGTACAAGCAGCAATGAACTTTGTGATAACATAATACCCTTTTCAAAGAAAATGGAAAGGGCTGTAAGCCTGTAACTGTGTGCAGGATAATTGCTGGGACAGTGATCGATAAGGTTGATGGGATACAAACAGTGTGATTCCAGTGGAAGTGAAGGGGATGCACTCCAACCCAGAATCTGTGATCTTAAGAAATCCATGTGCTGTACTTCCCTGCTTTGTCATAGTTTTCGTCTGTGATTTCAGAAATGCATTCTAGGTGTCATTTCTTGTACTTGAACCATACTTAGTTTGACTAAACATTGCCACCAACAAATGCATAACAGCATGATACTCAGGCACTAGAAAACTATCAATGCACAAGTTAAGCAGTAGCTGGCATAGGTTCATTAAAACTCAACTCTCTTGTATTGCAACCTTAGCTAATATGCAATGCAAAAATGAGATCAAAGCTAAGCAACAGAATATCTGGGAAAGATTGTAACAGGGCAAGTTTATTCCTGGTTAATCCGTGATATCACAACATTGCTTTGCTATTAAACTACAAACAACAACATGAAAGAGGGTCCTGTACCTCAAATTGCCATATGAAGAATAGACTTGTCAATCTGATATCCATGTATCATCTCCATGCACAAGAGGCAACCAAAGGTCGGTTCATCCAGCCAAGAAAGAGAGCTCCATCTCTCTCTTCAAGAGTATACTTTTCAGAGTAGTTCTCCAGCAGAATCTTGATAGTAGAATTGACAAAAGAGCTTAGTGGATAAGGTGTAAATCCAGCCATCTCAAACCGAGATCTCCACTTGCCAAGAGGTTCATGGCGTTCAACTCTCTCAGCACCCTCACATGCTACAATATTAACAACCTCCCGAGCAAGACAGTGCTGTTCAATACTGATTCGTTCCTTGTTTTCTCTTGGTAATGTAACATCAATTGATTCAAAGATAGCTAGATAATAGTTTAGTGTCTCAACAAAACGGGCAAAGAAAGGGACTGTATTAGTATTAGATTCTTGTTCAACAAGAGTTACCACCTTGGGAGACAAGGATTTAACCAACCTCAATAACCTGTCCCGATGATTTTGAGTGCCCACACTTTCATCTGGCAAGTGGTGGAGCGTTAATGCAAAATTAACTGCCACAGCTTCCCCGGGTTGAATTCCAAGATTTTCAATTTGAATTTCAGAAGCAGAAACTCCAGCAGTATGGAACTCAAATGGTACCTTGTATGACTCAGCGAGCTTCAACAGTCTCTTCCCCACTATATCAAGTCCTCCTCCCCGGGCATAAGCTGATGTGGAATCATCAATTCCTGTAATCCGAATACGTGGGGGTCCTCCAGGCCGAGCTGCAAGAGCCTGGATTAAGGTGACCCACTGGCTGCCTTGCGCAATTTGAAAATCAATTATATGGACACTAATTTCATCCTTCATTGCATCAGCAATTGCTCCATTTGCTGACATATACCCAAACTTGAAGTATGGGCAGGCTTCATAGAGTAAAAGCATGTAGGAAAGGAGATCAGCACCAGCAGGCTCCTTACACCTCAGGGCATTGTAGATAGAACTTCCTGATGATGCCAACCTTGCAACAAGGCCTTCCAGCATGTAAGCTCCCAAACGTTGGATAGGCTCACCAGTAACTGACACCATCTGGCGTAACTCTGACATTAACCATTCAACCGTGAACATATCACCATTTGCAATGGCTAGAGCACAAGTGCAAAGTGCTTCTTTCAAGTCTCCTCTGGACATCATCTCAACCAAAAACTTCCATTTCTCTGCCTCAGATACAATCTGGTTGGGTCCAGGCATTGCAGTCATGCTGTACATGTCAAGATTATCTGAATCAGGCCCCAGCATAGCAGTTTCCAGTTCTCTTAACTTGTGGGTGACATAAGACTCACTTGTTGGTGAACCACAAGCATTCTCAGAGGAATCCTGCAGATCTGAAGGATATGACTGAGAATTTGGCTGTGAAACCACACTTTCATTTGGCGAGAAACTAGCTGTGGATGGAGAATTGTGAACTGGGTAAGCACTAGTTTCAGAGGATGATTCTAGGGTACAGTATTGATCAGAAGTCATAGCTGAAAGGTGCGTCCCTTGACTTCCTGCATCAATATTCTGGATGGGCGGCCAACAATAGGACTCCTGATATTGCATAGGTTGGTCACCATACCTACGAGACCCATCTGAAATTGTTTTCTTCTGGGATGTTTGCATTGTAGAATAGCCAATTTGTTGCCAACAAAGCTCTTCACAGCAAAACCAGGAAAACTTTCTGATACAAATTTTCTCAAACCTAGACAAATCTCAAATCTTGTTTAGAGTGAATAGCATGATTCCATCATCATTTTTCAGCTAACAAATAGATTCTTGTAGGCACTGATATCATACCAAGACACTGGCCTAATCTGAAAAGAGTTAAGAAAAAAGACTATTATAGCAAATGTGATTAAAAAAAAAAGGGCAACGCATATCATAGTGCTCATAGTGGCGGATAAGAAGAAATAAAGTTTACACAAATAGTTGTACATGTGCAACAAATACTAGAAGCATACCATGAAGGAGTGGAGTTATTTGGTTGTGGACCAAAAACATGATTAGCTCCATAACAAAGTCCTTGCAGGTTCAGTTTTTCACAGGGCAAAACGAATATATCCTCCACTATTCAACTACCACTTTATACTTGTTTGACTCAAATTGCTAGTTAACAGTCTTTTGAGTGTAGTGATTAGCTTTTCTTAAGGGAAGGTAGTTGATGCTAAGAAATAAATCTTGGCCATGATAGTCTTCCTGAACCTGCTCCTAGGAAAGGAAACGCAGGTGGAGATGGTAAAGCAACATCCTAGTTCTTCTCAAATCTTCCTCTAAGAACATCAAAGTAGACTCATCTCATAAAAGCATAGATGACATATATCTATCAAGTAGTCCAACCGACAGTATTTGAAGAGAATTTGAGGACACTAGAAGGACTAAATAGCTGAATTTGACTTTCCAAAAGTTTCTGAGAGATGGTGGAAACCATCAATCATTTCAGCAATCTGGAAGTATTTCTGAAGGTTGTACCACAAATAGTTGCATGTGAAAC